>Ga0172373_10005426_pt1 | contig 17472 bp, 17 predicted proteins | sample Lak10m_2_FD_114546 | JGI IMG/M metagenome (GOLD analysis project Ga0172373, IMG submission 114546) | Freshwater microbial communities from Kabuno Bay, South-Kivu, Congo - kab_092012_10m | ecosystem: Environmental > Aquatic > Freshwater > Lake | place: Democratic Republic of the Congo...
CGCCGCCCGGAGCTCGCCGCCCTGGCCCGCCGGGCCCTGGAGGCCGCGTGAACGACCCCCGCTACGTGGAAGGCGTCGAGCTCTTCCGACGCGGCGACTGGTTCGAGGCGCACGAGGTGCTCGAGCTGGCCTGGCGCGCCCAGCCGAAGGGGCCGGACCGCGAGTTCCTGCAGGGCCTCATCCAGTTCGCCGTGAGCCTCGAGCACTGGCGGCGGGGCAACCCGAGGGGCGCCCGGGGCCAGTACCAGAAGGGAGGGGGCCGGCTCCGCGCGCTTCCCGCGCGCATGCACGGCCTCGAGCTCGGCCAGCTCGTCCAGGACTTCGACGCCTTCTATGCTCCTCGCCAGCTCGACGAGCGCGTCGAGGCGCAGATGCGGGGCGAACCGCCCCCGCCCCCGGAGCCGGGCCCCTGGCCGACTCCGCGCTGGTCCGACGAGCCGGGCTAGCGCCGGCTACGACCCCCCGGCGTACCCGGTGCCGCTGGAGCCGGTGGACACGCCCTGCACCCCGTGGGTGGTGGTGGGGAAGCTCGTCCCGCGGTTCACGATCCGGACCATGCCCGACCGGGCCACCTGCACGGTGCGCTCGTCGGTGTCCCCCGCGAGGCGGGCCCGCTTGTTGACGAAGGTGACGCCGATGTAGCCGGTGGCGTCGAAATCGGTGGTCGGGTTGGCCACCCAGCCCCGGGGCGAGAAGACGATGTCGAAGCCGTCGGCCCCCATGCCCGGGGGCGGCTCGATGCTGACCTCGCGCAGCTCGTCCGCTCCGTCCACCGAGATGTCGGTCGTGCCCTCGTTGGTGTCGTCGTCGCTCCCGTCCGCGGCGTCCACGGGCAGGATGTCCCAGATCGTGCTGTCGGTGGCCTTGTCGCCCCGCTCCACGAGCCAGGTGCCGATGCTGTTCGTGTCCGTGTCCAGCGAGCCGTCGGCCGCGGTCACCCGCACGCGGTACTCGAAGCCCTCGGCGACGGCGAGGGAGCGGGCGAGCTCCACCGCGGAGCCGAACTCGGCCGCGGCACGGCGGGTACGCCAGCCCGGGATCGTGTCCCGCATGAGCATCGCGCCCACGGCGGCGAGGATGCCGATGATCCCCACCACGATGGCGATCTCGAGCAGGGTGACGCCGGCGCGGCGGCGCCGACGGAGAGCGGGTCGTCCCATGCAGGACACCTCCGGCCGCCATTCTATCAAAAAGCTGGAGGGCGGTGCCAGGAATCGCCGTTCTCAGCCGACGAGGACCTCACGCAGGCGGGCGTGGCCCGCGCCACGCAGCGCCTCCCCCCGTTCGCCCCGCAGCTTCACGAGCACCTTCTCGGGATCGACCTCCTCGGCCTTCAGCGTGCGGTAGGTCTTCTCGGAGAGGGCGAGATCGGCGAAGCGCTCCTTCAGCTTCGCCCACGCCGCCTTCTCCCGCTCCTTGAGGAAGGACTCCTTGAGCCCCTTGAGCGCGACGGCGTCCCGCTTGCGGCCCTGCGCCTCGAGCTGGCGGCCCATCGCGTCGCTCCGCTGGATCAGCTGCCCCATGGTGGGTTCGCGCGGCACGTCCACGCGGAGCTCCCGGAGCCGCGCCACCCACTCGCTCCCGAGCGGGTCGGGCAGGCCGTCCGAAGGGGGCGGGGCGGGCATCTTGGCGCCGGTGGCGGCGGACAGGGCGTTGCGGAGCTGGTCCATGGGTTCCTTGTCAGCGGGCGGGCATGTCGTTAACCGCGCGGGCCGCTCCGGGAATCCTCCCGACGCGGCCGTTCCCCGGCCCACGAACTTCGTTCAAACCCCCGGGCGAACGTACTCTCCCCTCACGGAGCAAACTGAATGGCACGTCATCGTGGACCCCGGCTCAAGAAGTGCCGGCAGGTGGGCGTGGTGCTTCCTGGCCTCACCAACGCGGGTACGCTCAAGCGCGCGAACCCGCCCGGCCAGCATGGCGCCCGCCGCAAAGGCAAGACCTCCGACTACAAGGAGCGCCTGGTGGAGAAGCAGAAGCTTCGCTTCCACTACGGCATCCTCGAGAAGCAGTTCCGGCGCTACGTCGCCGAGGCTTCCCGTCGCAAGGGGCCGACCGGCCGCATCCTCATCAGCCTCCTGGAGAGCCGCCTCGACAACATCGTCTGGCGCCTCGGCCTCTCCCCCACCATCCCCGGCGCTCGCCAGCTCGTCGTCCACGGCCACATCACCGTGAACGGCCAGCGGGTGGACCGCCCGAGCTTCAGCGTGAAGGCGGGCAGCACGATCGGGGTGCACAGCAAGAGCAAGGCCAAGCCCTTCGTCCAGGCCAACCTGGAGCAGGCGGCTTCCCGGGTGCGCCCGGCCTTCCTCGAGTTCGACCCGGCGCTCGCCACCGGCAAGCTGCTGGTGGAGCCGCAGCGCGAGGATCTGCCCTTCACCTGCGATCCGCAGAAGATCGTCGAGTTCTACAGCCAGCAGCTGTAGTCCGCGGTCCTCTTCGCGCGGTCCGGCGTCACGTCGGGCCGCACCCCCCGGAGCCGTCGCCCAGCGACGGCTCCGTCGCTTTTTCGGCGTGCGGATCGCCACGCGAGCGCGCCGCGCCTGGGCTACCTTGCAAGCGCCCGCGGCGGCCTCGGCACGATCTCCGGAATCGGTTTTCGACCTCGCCCCGCAGCGGTGTCCAATCTGGCGAGCCGCCCCCGCCCCTCGGAGCCCGTGTGAGCCGAAGCCCACCACCCCTCACTCCCCGGCCCCACCGGTCCCTCCTGGGCTTCGTCGGAGCCGGCGGGGTCGCCTCCCTGCTCCTCCTCGTGGCCCGGCCCGGCGTGGCCCAGCCCCCCGGTCCGGCCACCTTCTGCGAGGCCTACCCGGACGCGCCCGCCTGCGCGGCCGGAGAGGTCTCCTGCACCACCTGCCACGTTTCCGCCCCCAGCCTGAACCCCTACGGCACCGATCTCCAGGCCGCGTTGCTCCCCGGCGCCGCCCGGCCGCTCGCCGAGGCGGACTTCACCGCCGCCCTGCCCGACGCGCTCGCCGCCGTGGAAGAGCTCGACTCGGACGGCGACGGCGTGGACAACCTGACCGAGATCCTCGCCGGCAGCTCGCCTTCGGACGGCGGGAGCGTCCCGGCGCCGCCCGACTGCACCGACGAGGACGAGGATGGCTGGGAGCTCTGCGGGTACGACCTCGACTACGCCTACAAGAAGGTGATGCTCGACTTCTGCGGCCGCTCGCCCGTCTTCGCGGAGCGGGAGGCTTTCCAGGCGGCGAAGGACCGGGAAGCCCTGCTGCACGAGACCCTGGACCAGTGCCTCGACTCCGAGTTCTGGCGCGGCATGTACGGGCGGGTGTGGAACCTCGCGAACTCCAAGATCGGACCGCTCCAGGCGGTCAAGTCCGGGAAGGACGTCGGCCCCATCCCGCTGGCCGACTACGACGACGACTACGCCTACTTCGTGTGGACGCAGACGGAGGACCGCGACGTCCGCCTCGTCCTGACCGGGGACACCTTCGTCTCCGCGAGTCACGTCGACGGGGTGACGGTCTACGAGGAGTGGAACCGGACCCCCAACCAGGACTACGAGCTCCGCGGCTACGACCGCTACCAAGCCGTGCAGCGGTCCCGCCGGGCCGGACTGCTCACCCACCGGTGGTTCCTGATGGTGAACACCATGTTCACCGCCATCCCGCGCACCACGGCGGCGCAGGCCTACCGGGCCTTCCTGGGGCTCGAGATCTCCAAGCTGGAGGGGCTCTACCCGGTGGAGGGCGAGCCGGTGGACTACGACTCGCGAGGGGTGCAGACCGACGCCTGCGCCCAGTGCCACTCCACCCTCGACCCCCTCGCCTACCCCTTCAGCCGGTACGAAGGCATCGGCGGAGGCAACGGCGAGTCCTACTCCTACAACTCGCGCCGGCTCGACTCGTTCACCGACACCGACGGGGCGTTCGTGGCCGAGACCCCGGAGGCGGGCGTGCTCTTCGGGCAGCCTGTCGCCGACCTGATCGAGTGGGCCGAGGTGGCCGCCAACAGCGACGCCTTCCTGCGGGCCACCGTCTCCGACTACTGGGAGATGCTCCTCGGGGAGCCTCCCCGCGCCACCGAGCAGGCCGAGTTCGCCGAGCTCGTGGACCGGCTGGGCGGCGAGCACGCCTACCGGGTGGAGCCGATGCTGCACGACCTCATCGACACGGAGGCCTACGGTGCGCCCTGACCCTCGCTTCCGCGTCGCGATCGGCGGCGTCCTCGTCGCGCTCCTGGCCATCGGCTGCAACCGCGAGCCGGAGAGCGTGTCCTCCAAGGCCAGGGTGGTGGCGAAGTCCGGCGCCGTCTGGGGCCGCGACCTCGCCAACGGGCTGGGGCTGCAGGAGTGGGAGCTCTGCGCCGAGCTCGGCGGCTACGACTGCATCGGCGAGGCCCACCTCGTCGCGTTGGGCGGGGTCGAGCCGGCCGTCCTGGGCATCGACGAGCCCCTTCCCAACGCCACGGTCAGCGCGCCCATCGCGGTGGACCGCGTGGCCAGCTCGGCCTGCGCCGAGCGCTGGGACCGCGACCAGGCCGGCCCCGCGGTGATCTTCGGGGCGGTCCTGGAGAAGGACTCGGCCGCGAACCGCGAGGCGGTCGCCAGCCGCCTCGTGGAGCGGCTCCTCGCCCGCACCGCCACCCGGGACGAGCTCCGGGCCCTCACCGATCTCCACGACGCCGTCGCGCCCGTGTCCAGCTCGCCCGCGCGCGACTGGGGCGTGGGCGCCTGCGTCGTCGTCGCCACCTCGACCGAAGCCCTGTTCTACTGAGGCGCCCATGCTGACCCGCCGTCAACTCGTCCAGAGGCTCGCCGCCGCCGCCGGCATGGGCGCCGGCGCCACGCTGTTCAACAGCCGCGCCCTCGCCCAGCAGGGGGACGACCCCCGCTTCCTCATCGTGCTCTGCGCCAGCGGCGGCGGATCGATCATCGACGGCCCCCTGGCCATCCGCGCCAGCGAGTCGATGAACCCGGACGGGATCAACACCTTCCCCGACGAGCTGGTCACCACCTGGTCGGACTCCCCGTTCCGGGCCGTGGACCAGAGCGCGGGGAGCATGGGCCCGATCCCCGCCGGCTTCTCCGTGCGCCCCTCCGAGTTCTTCGGGCGCCGCCGGAACGAGCTGATGGTGACCACGCTGACCGGCACCAGCGTGAACCACAACATCGCGCAGCGCCGCTCGATCACCGGCAACGAGGCCTGGCTGGGCCGCACCCTGCAGGAGATGGTGGCCTGGCAGTACGGCATGAGCGCCCCCGTCCCCAACGTCCACCTCGTGGCGGGCATGGGCTACAACGAGTCCGGGAGCGACGCCTCGGTCCCCACCTACGCGCGCCGGCAGATCGTGGCCGACCCGCTGCTCTGGCCGCTCTCCCTGGACGGCAGCAAGGGCCTCGCCAAGGGCCTCGACCCCGCGGTGCTCGCCGCCGTCCGCAGCGCGCGCAACGACGCCTTCGAGCCCGCCAACCGCTTCGACCAGATCTTCGCCCAGTCGGCCAGGCTGAAGGAGTGGAAGGAGCTCCGCGGCGGGGCGCAGGCGGACATCGAGGCGCTCGAGCTCATCAACCGGCTCATGATCGCCCCGGAGAGCACCAGCTTCCCGCTCTCCGAGTACGGCCTCTCCGGCTCGCCCTCGGCCGACGCGGTCCGCGCGGCCTTCCCGGACTACGCCATCGACCCGCTCCACGCCCAGGCGGCGATGGCGTTCCTCCTGCTGAAGTACCGGGTCTCGGTCACCGTCACCCTCGGGCCCTCCTTCTCCTTCGTCTACGACTCCACCGGCGCGGCCACCAACGGCCTGCCCGACGACAGCGTGTTGAACCCGCCGCTGGCCTTCGACTTCAGCCACCAGGCGCATCGCGCCGGCCAGGCGGTGGTGTGGAGCCGGCTCTACGCCGTCGTGGACGGGCTCATCTCGCTCCTGCAGGCCGAGGACTTCGGCGACGGCACGAGCATGTGGGACCGCACGATGATCTACATCGCCACCGAGTTCGGCCGGCAGAAGACCCGCCCGTCGGGGGCGAGCGACTGGGGCACCGCCCACGACCTCAACAACGGGGTGATGGTGTTCAGCCCGCTGGTGCCCGGGAACACGCTCCTGGGCGGGGTGGACCCCGACACCGGGCTCACCTACGGCTTCGACCCCCTCACGGGGGACCCCGAGCCGGGGCGCACCACGGCCGAAGCCGAGGTCTACTCCGGCCTCCTGGGTGCGCTGGGCATCGACACCTCCGGCAGCGGGCTCCCCGACGTGCCGGCGATGCGGAAGGGCTGAGCGTGCGCGCCCTCCTCCCCCTCCTGCTCCTCCTCGGCGCCTGTGCCGAGGCCGAAGACGCCGACCACGACGGCATCTCCCCCCCGGACGACTGCGACGACGCCGATCCTTTCGTGTACCCGGGCGCGCCGGACACCCCGGGCGACGGCGTGGACTCCGACTGCCTGGACGGGGACCCCCCCTACGCCTTCCTCGGGGAGTGGGAGCTCACCGGGTTGACCGCGAGCTACGCCGGCCTCTACCTCTTCGTGGAGGGGACGGTGACCGGCGAGCTGGAGGCCCGCGAGGACCAGACGGTGGACCTCCAGATCGCCGGCTCGCTCAACCCGGACCTGCTCGGCGGCTCCTACGACATCACCGTGGTCGTCGCCGGGACCTGGTCCACCATCCCCGGCCGCGACAGCTTCTCGCTCTTCGCCGAGGGCGAGAACTTCGGGGAGCAGATGCACGTGGCGCTCGACTGCCAGATGGAGGACGACACGCTCGGCTGCGAAGGCGAGCTGAAGGCGCTCGAGATCAGCCTGGACGCCGAAGCGACCTACATCCGGGGGTAGCGGCGACGCGCGGGATCAGGGGGCGGGGACGCGACCCCACCAGGACGGCTCCTCGCAGGCCCCGCCGCCGACCGCGGGCTCCTTGCCATCGGTGAACCAGAGGAGCGTCGGCCCCTCGTCCACGAGCCCCTCCGTGCCCGGCGGAAGCTCCACCCCCACCGCGACGGCCGGCCCCTCGGGGGTGGCCAGCCGGTAGAGCGCGTGGGAGCTCTGGGCCCCGTCGGCGGGCCCCGCCACGATCCACCAACCGCCGGCCCGGGCGGGGACGATCTCGCGGATGCCGCGCCCCCCCAGGTCCAGCTCGACCACCCGACGAACCCCGGGGGCGGGCGACGCGGGCGGGACGGGGAGCGGAGCGTCGGCCGGGAGCTCGAGCTCGACGAGCAGCGCCCGCCCCGCCACCAGCGGGCTCCGCAGCCCGAGCCACAGGTGGCCCCCGGAGACGAGCCCTCCTTCGACGTTCAGCCCACCCCCCTCGGGCGGGAGCGGCTCGGCCTCCCGGCACGGCGCGCACCTGGACAGGTCCGGCCGGACCTCACCGCCGCCCGGCCACCGTCCGATCACCGCACGCTCGGGCTGTGCCTTCCCCTTCTGGTTCCGGCTGTGCGAGCCCACCACCCAGAGCCCGCCGGCCGAAGGCACCAGGGCCTCGATGTCCTCGATCGGGGCCCGCAGGGCCACCGACCCGGAGGCCGAGAGCGTGCCCGGTACGAACGAGTAGAGCTGCGCCTGGACCTCGTTGTCGGCGACCAGCAGGCGGCCCTCGGACTCGGCCACCGCGGACGCTTCGCACACCCCTTCCAGCACATGCTCCGGGGGCGGCTCGGCCGCGCCACACCGGCAGCCCGACAGCAGGATCAGAAGGAGCCGTGCCACGCCAGCCCAGCCCCGCCGCCGGGCAGCACCACGGGCGCCACCGGGGCGTCCACCACGAAGAGGATGACCCCGGTGCCCAGGAGCGCCGCCGAACCCGCGGCCCCCGCGTAGAACGGCGTGGCCCGGGGCACGAAGACCTCCTGGTAGTACTCGTCCGCCTTGGCCTTGAGCTCGCGATCGCCCGTCTCGCGGGCCGCGTCGTCCTTCGTCACCCAGGCGTCGTGCGCGTTGTTGGCCAGGTCGAAGAGGAACACGCTCCCCGCGCCGCCCACGACCCCGAGCCCGGTGAGCACCCCACCGGCGATGCGGAGCGGCGCCTTGGAGTTTCCGTCCTTCTCGACCTTCGTCGTCGAGCTCGTGGTCCGGCTCGTCGAGGTGGTCCGCGCCGGCTCCTCGTCCAGGTCCTCGTACCGGTCCTCGTCCCGGTCCTCGTCCTCGGGCTCGAGCGCCTCGTCCTCGTCCTCGGGCTCCTCCTCCGGTTCGCGGCTGGCGTACGGGTTGGTCGAGCTCGACTTGGAGGTGGACTTGGAGCTGGTAGTGGACTTGGAGCTGGAGGTGGACTTGGAGCTGGAGGCCGACTTGGAGTCCGCGTCGTCCTCGTCGTCCCGCGCGTAGTAGGGCTTGGAGCTGCTGCTCTCCTCCCCGTCGTCGTCCTCGTCGTCCCGGGCGTCGTCCTCGTCGTCCCCCGCGTCCTCGAGCTCGACCACCGCGGGCTTGCTGCGGTCGGGGCCCCGGATCTGGCTGACGCTGCTCTTGGTCTTGGTGGCGTTGCGCACCAGCTCGAAGTGCCAGGCCGCGTCGTCCCCACCGGCGAGGTTGATGTTGGCGGTGACCGACTGGTAGCCGACGTACTCGGCCGAGATCGTGTGGGTACCGGGAAACACGGACGGGAGGATCACGGTGTCGGAGCCCACCTCCTTGCCGTCCATGAGGAGCGTGGCGGTGCGCGGCTGCACCGACAGCTCGAGCGTGGCGAGCTCGGCCTTCTGCAGAGTGAGCGGGATGTCCAGGTGCTCGTTCGCCCCGATGGTGAAGCTGACCGTGGCCGGGGCGTGCCCTGAGAGCGATCCCTCCACGACGTGATCCCCGCAGTCCACCGCGACCTTCTGCCCGAGCTTCGCGAGCGGCTTCCCGTCGAGCGTGACGGCCGTCCCCGTCGGCGAGGCCTTCACGAGGACGGTTCCGCCCTGTTCGATCGCGAAGAGGCTGACCTTGGCGGTCTGCCCGGCCACCACCTTGAGGTTCGCCTCGCCGGCCACGCACCCGTCGCGCACCGAGATCTTCACGGGGCCGGGACGGATCCCGGTGAGGGTGGCGGGGGTGGTCTCGCCCGAGTCCACGCCGTTCACGAAGATGGCAGCGCCCTCGAGGTTCGAGGTCACCACCACGTCCTCCGCGAAGGACAGGCCGGCCGAAAGGAGGAGGATCGACATGGGGCCGCCCATTACATCACCTGGAGCGCGAATTCCAGTCCCTACGGCTCCAATCTCGCCTCGTCCTCGGGGTCCTCCTCCAGCGCGAGCACGTCCACCACCAGCGCGGTGGCGTCGTCCGCGCCCCCGCGCCGCTCCACCTCACCGATGATCCGCTGGGCGGCACGCTCGGCGCTGCCGCCGTGGGTCCACCAGGCGTCCAGGAGCTCGTCGGGCGGCACCACCGCGGTCACGCCGTCGGTGACGAGGAGGAACAGGTCGCCCACGAACATGGGCTCCTGCCAGATCTGGATGACGTCGGCCACGGCCGGCCCCATGCCCACGTAGGCGCCGAGCGCGCGCCCGCCGCGGTGGGAGCGGGTGAGGCGGCTCACCTTGCCGTGCCGCACCCGGTACACCTGGGAGTCGCCCACGTGCACCACCGACGCGATCCCGTGGGCCAACCAGAGGAGCGAGACGGTGCACGCGGCCTGCCCGACCCCCGTCTCGCGCAGCTCCCAGTCGATCTCGGAGACCAGTTGGACCAGGGACTGGAGCCGCGGCTGACCGAAGCGATCGAAGAAGCCCTCCACCCGGGCGCAGGTCAGCTCGGCGGCGTAGCGGCCGCGCGGCGTGGTGCTCACCCCGTCGCTCACGACGTAGAGCGACCCTCGCCGCAGCCGCCGCACCAGCGGGTGGCTGAGGTCCAGGATGCGGAACTGGTCTTCGTTCCGGGGGTGGTAGAGGCCCGTCCGGGTGGCGGCGCTTCCGCGCGTGAGCGGGAGGGTGCGCCGACCCGCCTCCGCGGCGCGTGTGTTCACCGCCGACGCCGTACGACCGGGAGCAGCAGCAGGAGCAGCCCGGCGGGGACGACGGCCGCGCCACCGGTGGAGCAGCCGCACCCGTCCAGGGGCTTGACCACGACCTCCTCGTCCTCGCCCACGACGTCGTCGCCACCGAGCTCGGCGTTGCCGCTCAACGGGATGCGCAGCTCGGGTTGACCCGGGTCGTTGGAGATGAGGACCAGCTCGGCGGTCTGCGGCCCCTCGGCGCTGGGCGCGAAGGTGAGCACGAGACCGTCCTCCCCGCCGGCCAGGGCGGTGAAGGTGGCGGGGTAGACCCGGAAGTCGGCCGAGCCCAGGATCGTGGCCTCCCCGCTCAGGGTGAGCGAGCCCTCGTTCACGATGGGGAGGTCGATGTTCTCGAGCGAGCCCACCGCCACGGTGCCGAAGTCCGCCTGGTCCATCCCGGGCTCGACCAGGGGGAGCGGGTAGATCGGGTAGAGGCTGGGGAAGTCCCGGCGCTCGGAGGACTCGAGGAGCGGGATGGGGATGTCGAAGGCGGCCAGGGTGACGCACCCGAAGGGATCGGCGCAGACCTGCAGCTCGGGGGTGACCACCAGGGAGAGGGAGGCCTCCCAGTCGGCCTCGTAGATGGTCTCCAGGAGGAGATCCCCGACGGGCTCGTACTCGACCGCCAGCGCCTGGCCCTCGTGCTCGATCGCGTCCCCGTTGGCGAAGATCGCCACCCCGGAGAAGCCCACGGCCGCCTCGGGGCGCAGAGACGCGAGGAACTCGAGCGAGAGGCCGGGGAGGATCTCGTAGGCGTAGTCGATGAGCGAGGTGGAATCCCCCGGGTCCACCACCTCCACGTACTCGTCCGCGGCGCCGTCCAGCACGAAGGGCTCGAACACGGCGCTCCCGTCCATGGCCAGGGAGCGGCGGTCGAGCTCGAAGGTCCCGTAGTAGCCCCAGTCGGAGAGATCGATGGCCAGGGTGGTGACCGCGTCCAGCGAGGCGTCGAGCAGGAACAGGCCGGAGCCCTCGGTGGGCTCGAGCAGCAGGGTGAGCGCGTTGGGCCAGCTGACGTGCCCCGTCCCCTCCAGCGAGACGTCCACCCCGCCGGTGGACTCGATCGCGAATTGCACCTGCACGGGCGAGCCCGAGGGCACGAAGCCGGTGGAGAACTCGGCCCCCTGGTAGACGTCCACGAGATCCTCGAACACGAGCGGCTGGGGTTCCGAGTCGTGGGCCAGGGCGTGGGACAGGAGGAGGAGCATCCTCGACAGGATACCGCAGTCGAGCCCGCATTCCCCACCGCACCGCCGTCGCGGAGGCCGTTCGCCCGCTCACTGGCCCGGGAACTGGACCCCGGGGCGCGGCACGGGCAGCTCGCGGACGCGCTGGGCCTGGGCCGCCCGCCAGGCGGTGGCCTCCTCCTCGCTCACCACCACCTCGGGGACCCGCCAGATCGAGGCCGCCCCGGCGTCCACCGGCGCGCCGAAGGTGGGTCGCAGGAGCGCGGCGAGCGCCTCGTCGGCGGCGTTCTGCGTCTTGTGGGTGAGGACGATGCGGTCGAAGCCCACGTCCCGCAGGAGGAAGGCGCTCTCGCGCAGGTCCGCCGGCCCGTTCGGGCTCCTCAGCCCGGTGCTCAGCGGCAGCGCCTGCAGGTAGAGCAGGCCGTCGGGGGCCCAGAACTCCATGCGATCCACCGGCAGGCTCTCCGCCGGGGCCTCGAGCGCCAGCTGCACCGCGATGGCGCGCGCGCGATCCTCCGGGTTTCGCCTGGCGAAGACGCTGTCCCCCACCCGATCGGTGGGGGGGGCCCCGCGCTGGGTGAGGGGGGTGAGGTTCGCGACCGCCCCCGACCCGTCCACCCGCTCCAGCCCCGCCACCGAGGGGAGGGTGAACATGCGGCGCGGCCAGTCCACCAGGTCGCCCTCCACCATGTCGATGACCGCGATCGGCACCAGGAACAGGGTCCACCGGTACCGGGTGGCCTGCGCGGCCAGCACGGCGAGGCACAACATCGGCACCGCCAGGAAGCGGGCCGGGAAGTTCATCGGCTCGACGTAGTAGCCGAGCACCCGGTTCAGCCAGGCGAGCGGCAGGACGATGCGCCCCCCGCCGATCTCGACCACCTCCCCGCGGAGCCAGAGCACCGAGCCGAAGGAGAGCACCAGCGGAGGGAGGGCGATCCAGAGCCAGGGGAGGGCCCGGCGGCGGGCCGCGTACACGCCCAAGGCCGCGAGACCGAGGGTGACGAGGCCCAGGTAGCGACCGCCCGTGTACGCGCGGACCTGCCCGTCGGCGTCGGCACGGAGCGAGGACCGGGGCACCACCAGCTCGTCGGGCGAGGCGGCGGCGGTCGGGTAGGTCTCGAGGCGGGTCCGGCTCGTCGCCTCCATCCACTCCGAGAAGCTGATGGTGTCGGGGTTGTCCGAGGGGGCGTAGCGGCGCGAGAAGTCCCGGATCGGGCCGAGCACCAGCGCGAGCGCGATCACCGCGGCCAGCGCCCAGCGGGTGAGCAGCCAGGCCTCGCGGCGCAGGGTCACGAGCGCGTACACGGCCACGGAGAGGGCGAGGAAGAAGCCATGGTAGAAGCACGCGACCGTCGCGACCCCCATGAACGCGCCCAGGCCGATGAACCACCGCGCCCGGGTGGTCTCCCGAGCCTGGACGGCGAGGAGCAGGCCGAGGGGGAGGAGCCAGTACTGGCGCAGCTCGCCGACCCCCACCTGGAGCGCGAAGGAGGTGAACGCGCACCCCTGGGCCAGGGCTCCCGCGACGTACGCGCCCGCGGGCCGACGCGAGGCCACCATCCCCAGGGCCCCCGCGCAGACCCCCACCAGGGTGACGTGGACGATGGCGAGGAGGTTCGAGAGCGGGATGGGGTCGAGGGGGATGAGCGCCGCGAGCACGCCGTTGAGCGGCTCGATGGGCCAGAGCTCCATTCCCTTCGGCCAGTTCACCAAGGTGGTCAGGAGCCCGGGCTCACCCCGGTCCCACTCCGCCGCCATCCACCACAGCGTCCAGAGGTGCTTGGCGCCGTCTCCGTCGGGGCTCCCCACCGCGGCCTGGTCGAACCAGAGCACCGCCGGCCACGTCAAGAGGACGGCGAGCACGAGCGACTGGAGCGGGAGGAGCCAGCGGACCACGGACGGAGTGTAGGCCAGCGCCGGGCGCGGATCGACCGCCGCCGACGGCGCGGGGTAGAGCGGGGAGGTGTCGGACCTGGTGATCGCGCTCGAAGCCACGCGCATCTGGCTCTACAAGCCGGGGGGCACACCCGTCTTCCCGCCGCACGCGGATCCGAACGGGGACTGCGTGCTCAGGCGCCTCCTCGCCCACTGGCCGGAGCGCGCGGAGGGCTGGCCCGCCGGCTTCGAGGGCGGCATCGCGCACCGCCTGGACACCGCCACGTCGGGGCTCCTCCTCGTCGCGCGGGCACCCGCCGACCTGCCCCCCCTCCGCGAGCTCTTCCGGAGCGGGGCCCTGCGCAAGCACTACCGCTTCCGGTCCAGCGGGGCGGGGCGGGAGGGGGTGGTGGACGTCCCGCTGGCCCACCACCCCCGCCGGGCCGACCGGATGGTGGCGCGGCGCGGACCGCGCACCGCCCACCGCGGGAAGTGGTACCCGGCGTGGACCCGCCTCACCCGGGTGGGCGCCGGGGACTGGGCGGCGGAGATCCGGACCGGGGTGATGCACCAGGTCCGCGCGCATGCCGCCTACGCCGGGGCGCCACTCGACGGGGACCTCATCTACGGGGGGGCGCCCGGCCCCTTCTTCCTGCACCACCTGCGCATGGAAGGCCCCGGCTGGGTGTCTCCCGAAGCGCCCCTGCCCACGCTGCCGCCGCGCGGAGACGAGCCGGATGCCGCCTCGGTCGGCTAACTGGCCCGGTATGAGCTGGTTCGACCGCTACCGGGGAGACACCCCGGCCGCCGAGGCCGCCGCGCACCTCGACGGGCACACCCACGGGAGCGGTCTCGTCGCCGCGCTCGCGCGGGCCTGCGGGCGCCCGGGCCTGCGGCGCTTCGTGGTGCGCTTCGAGGTCCGGGGCAGCCGGATCCGGCTCGGCACGGTGGAGGCGGTGCCCCTCGCCGAGGGCGGCGGCCCTCCCCCGGCCTGGGATCCCGTGGCGGTGGAAGGTGCGCTTCTCGGCCTGCGCAACCGGCTCCTCCCGGCCTGGCGCTTCGGACGCGGCGCCCTCGGCGTCGTGCGCGACGCGGACGGCACCCTGGACCTCGCGCTGCGCTTCGACGACGACGCCGAGAGCTTCGGGCTCGCGGACCTGCGCCCGCCGGCGGGCCCACCCCACCCCCTGGACCACCCCGCGTGGCAACGCGCCGTGGCGGAGTGGCAGGGGCGCATCGCGGCGCTGCGCTGGCTGGACGCCACCGAGGGGTGGCGGCTCGAGGGGGGCACCCTGGAGGTGGACGGGGTGCCGCACCCCGCCACGCCGCTCGCGGTGTGGCGCGGCGAGCTGGAGTGGCTCCTCCCCGAGCCGGCCGGAGAAGAGCCGCCCTTGACCGAGGATCCGCTGGCGGTGGGGCTCGCCGAGGCGGGCGAGGTGGTGGGCCTGGCGGCGGTGCGGCTGCGCCTGGGCGCGGTGTTCCGCGGCGAGTCCGACAACGGCGCGGTCGTCTTCGTGGGGATCTGACCGGGGGATGAAGGAGCTCCGCCGCACCCTCGGCCCCTGGGACGCCACGGCCGTGGTGATGGGGACGGTGATCGGGGTCGGCATCTTCTTCACCCCCAGCCTCGTGGCGCGCTCCGCCGGTTCGGCCCCCGCCGCGCTCGGTCTCTGGGCCCTCGGCGGGCTCGTGGCCATCCTCGGCGCGCTCACGCTCGCGCGCCTGGGCCGCGAGTACCGGGACACCGGCGCGCACTACTCCATCCTCCGCGACGCCTGGGGGCCCCTCGCCGGCACGCTCTTCGTGGGCTGCCAGCTCACCGCGATCCAGCCCGGCGCCCTCGCGGTGATCGCGCACGTGTGCGCCACCAACCTGCTCCGGGCCGCGGGCGTCGAGAGCGCCGCACCAGGGACCGTCAACACCCTCGCCGTGGCCCTGATCCTCGGCCTGTGCGGGGCCAACCTGGTCGGGGTGCGGCTCGGGTCCCGCATCCAGAACCTCACCGTGCTCGCCAAGCTCGGCACCCTCGCCACGGTGTTGCTCGCGGCCGCGCTGGTCACGCCCGCCCCCGTCGCACCCGCGCCCATCCCGCCGTCCACCCTGCTGGCCGGGCTGCTGCCCGCCATGTTCGCCTACAGCGGTTGGCAGCAGGTCACCTGGATGGCGGGCGAGGTGGCCGAGCCGGAGCGCGTGCTCCCCCGCGCGATCCTCGTGGGGGTCGGGCTGGTGGTGGTCCTCTACCTCGCCGCCGTGGGGGCCTGGTTCGCCGTGCTGGGCTTCGAGGGCGTCGCCGCGTCGACCTCGCTGGCCTACGACGCCGGCGCCGCGCTGGCCGGGCCCGTCGGCGGTCGCGTCGCGGCCGGAGCCGTGGGCGTCTCCGCCTTCGGCGTGCTCAACGCCCTCTTCCTCACCGCCCCGCGCCTCGGCTACGCGCTGGCCACCGACGGTCGCGCCCCGGTGGTGCTCGGGCGGGCCCACCCCCGCTTCGGGACGCCCTGGGCCGCCATCCTGCTCCTCGGGGGGGTCGCCACCCTGCTGCTCGTGGGCGTGGGACGCGCGGGCATCGGAGAGCTCCTCGCCTGGCAGGTCGTGGTCAACGCCCTCTTCTTCTCCCTGACCGGGCTGGCCCTGGTGAAGCGGGTCCGGGGGCGGTGGGAGCCGGTGGGCTGGGCCGCGCTGGGCTTCGCGACCGCCGAGCTCCTCGCGGTGGTGGCCGCGCTCTGGGACCCGGCGGTGCGGGCCGCGGCGGGGAGCGGGCTCCTGTGGGTGGGGGTGATCGCGGCGCTGGCGGCGATGCGCCGGCGGTAGAGCGGGCGGCCGACGGGCGACGGGCGACGGGCGACGGCCGGCGGCAAACGCACGACGCAGGTCGCCCCGCACCGGCAGCGAGCCGGGACGGGGCGACGGACGGGGTGCGGCCCCCCCCCGGCGGCCGCACCGGACCTCGCTCCCCCCTTTCGGGCCCCCCCGTGGGCGGCGTGGTCGCCCTGTTGGCAGACGGCGCGCTTCCGCAGTTCGGGCGGGGGGCGACCCCGGTCCCCCCTCTCAGAACCCCAGGCCCTGCGCCCCGGTCAGGAAGCGCATCACCGGGCCCATCAGGCGGAAGTCCGCCATCATCCGGTCGACGAAGTCGGCCCGGAAGGTGTCCGCCTCCTGGTAGTGGCGCCCGAAGATGAAGTGCTTGCGCTTGAGGTCCTCGACCAGGGGGTGGTCGGCGGGGACCCCGGCGGGCGGGCGATGGTGCGCCTCCATCGGGAACTGATGCCCGGCCAGCGGAGCCACGGCGGCACTCCAGGCCTCGGGCCGCTCGAGGATGGCGTCGCGGATCTTCTGCTTCACGTCGGGCTCGGGGCCCCAGAGCCCGCCGGCCACGAACACGTCGCCGGGCTCGAGGTGCAGGTAGAAGCCGGGCGCGTGGGCGTCCTTCCCCGCCGCGTGGCGGAACTGCGCCGCGCCGTTGGTCTTGTAGGGGCTCTTGTCCTTGGAGAAGCGGGTGTCCCGGTAGATGCGGAACATCGACCCGCCGTTGGGCCGGGGATCCACCTTGATGTGCGGCGAGAGCTCGGCCATCGGCGCCTGGACCGCGCGGATCAACCCGAGCAGGGGGTCCCGGACGTCACGCTCGAACCGCCCCCGGTTCGCCTCGAACCAGCTCTTCTCGTTGTGTGCGGCAAGCTCGCGGAAGAAGTCGAAGAAGGCGTGGGTGAGCATATGTACAGTGTACCACGGGCAGGGCGGGGCGCCCGCGAGGACTCAACCGCCGAGATCGAGCCCGACGTAGACGTTCCGGTCCGGGCCGCCGGGTGCCGAGTCGTTGAGGAAGTGCGCGACGAGCCGGAGCGGCACTCCCTCGCAGGTGGGCGTGGGCGCGCGGACGCGCATGGCGGCGTGCACCACCACCGTGGACGGCGCCGCGTCGCAGCCGGGCTCCCACGAGAGCGCCACGTGCCCCCCTTCGGCCCCGGGCTCGTCCACGTCGAGGAGCACATCGGCCCGCCGCGCTTCCTCCGGGGTGACCGGTCGGCTGGTCCACCGGTGCGCGAAGTAGAGCCCGAACCCCCGACCGGGCCAGTAGCTCGTCGGGACCGGGCCTCGGGTGTACTGAAGGCTGCCGGGGGCGGCGTCGAGCGCCCAGTGGTGGTTGGGCGGGGCGGCCCCGACGAGCTCGGTCGCTTCCGACCACCGCCCGGCGTCAGCCAGCGCGCGCGCGTACTGCCATCGCACCCAGGGCTGGTCCGGCACGGCTTCGAAGAGCGCCGCCCAGCGGGCCTGGACCACCTCGACCGGCGGGGGCTCCCCCGGAAGGCACCACCACAGCGACTTCTGCGTGCCGAAGCGGAGGTCCGCGGTCCGGGTGTAGACCGAGGTGATGGCCTCGCTCACCACGGGCGGCTCGCCGCCGTTCGCGCTCGACCGCACGCAGTCCACCCGGCCCACCCCCGCGTACCGTCCGGGGAGCGAGTCGGGGTTGCCC
>Ga0172373_10005427_pt1 | contig 17466 bp, 13 predicted proteins | sample Lak10m_2_FD_114546 | JGI IMG/M metagenome (GOLD analysis project Ga0172373, IMG submission 114546) | Freshwater microbial communities from Kabuno Bay, South-Kivu, Congo - kab_092012_10m | ecosystem: Environmental > Aquatic > Freshwater > Lake | place: Democratic Republic of the Congo...
GATCACGCTAGAGCGTACTTTCATTGAGCCAGTCAACGGGCACATGGTCATGCAACAAGCTGTCAGCACACTTGACCGCACGAGCCAACTGATGCGCGTCTTGTGGATTTACGATGAGATTACCGAGGATGGAACGCTGAAGCGCACCACCGCGCCCACGCTCTTCCGCTATTTCTTCCCGTATGAGCTGCAATTACTGTTGCAGATCAGCGGGTTTCAAGTGGATGCTTTTTATGGGGACACCGATTGTTCCCCCTTTGAAGACACCTGCCCACGGATGATTGTCTTTGCCCAACCGATTCCGAATGAGTAAGTCACTGATCTGGTTGGCGTTGTTAGTGGGGGTGGGATGTAGTGCCTTTGACATTCCCACACCACCCCCAACCCGCGCCTTCACCGCCCCCACCTTACCCCCGACTGTGGCGTTCTCGCCATTCTTGGCAACGGAATTGCCCAGCGGTTATCAGGATGGCATTGGCTCAAATGATCCCACTGTGGCGGCGTTGCCCAATAATCTCGCCATTCCGCCCCTCGTGTTGGCAAGCCAAGACGGTTATCAAGTGGTGCAGTTAACCCTCTCGAATGGCACGACAGTGCAAGGGCTACTCATAACGCCATCGGTTGGGCGAGTGGCAGGCTTGGTGGTCTTCACCGCGCTTACTGACGAGAACACAGCTTCACAATGGGCGCACTGGCGCGATCAAGGGGTGGTGGTCTTGGTGGTGAATGCGGTGAGGTTTGATGTAGTGATGTTCACCGATGTGATGGATTCGTTCTCTGATTTGGCGTTGGGTGATACCGCACAACTTGACCCCTCACGCTTGGGAGTGTTGGCAGATGCCAACAGTGCAGAATCCGCGTTGGTGGGATGTGCGCAAGATTTGCGTTGTGATGCGCTGGTGGTCTTTCAACCGAACCCCACCGCCACCGCGCTTGCTTCTTTGGTGAGCTTGAGGGGACGCTCATTGTTGTTGGTTGTTGACCAAACTCAACCTACTTTGGTGACAACTGCCAATGGGATCCTTGCCAGCGTGGGGGACAACGCCAGCGTGCAATGGGTGGAGGGCAACCTGTCCACAGCAGATCAGCTACACAGTAACCCACAATTGGTGCAGGTTATTGTGCAGTGGTTGCAAGAGCATATCCCTCAATCGTAGCGGAAACGCGCTACTGCGAGGGCGAAGAAAACAACGCTAAAGGTCATTAAAACTGCGGTTGGCAACAGTGCAGCTTGACAGTCGTCGCATGTTGTGAGCTTGGTGATGGTGGATCGAAGTGTCTACTGTGGAATGGTTTGGTGAGTCCGTGCAAAGAAACTAGAGATGTTCCCATTCCATTCCTCCTACGATTGAAAGCTAGTGCGCTGTGTCGCTATGACCGTCTCGTTTACATTAATTAAAAGGGTAAAGTTGTAGGCATTGCCCATCAGAGGATAAACATGACGGGTTGAGGTGTGTAATAACAGGGGGAAATGGGCGCAAAATAAAGCACTACTCCAGGATAGAAGCTACTGAGAGCACGAGAGGTTATTCACTTAATGGCTTTCAAGCGTCACTCGATTTCGACGTATCGCTTCCAGACTTCTGGACCCGTGCCGACGGCAATCACCAAGTAACTTGTTCTGGGAAGTTTAGGCTCCCAACGTAGGCGCATTCCCGCTTCATTGGGCAGGCGACTTCCTTTGCGATGATTACAATCATCACAAGCGCACGCGGTATTCGTCCAAGTATCTTTCCCATTGCGGGATTTTGGAACCACATGGTCTACGGTGAAGTTGCTCTTGGTCATGACTTTACCGCGTCGTGTTTCCCCTAATTGGACACCGCAATAAATGCAGGTGAATTCATCCCGTACCAACACCCCACGACGACTCCAGTGTGCCTGACGGCGGGGGACGTTGACGTATCGGCGCAATGCAATGACCGATGGAACTTCTACCACATCACTCACCGTGTGAAGTTTGTGCCCACTTTGTTCAATGATGATCGCCTTTTCATTGAGCAATAGATTGATGGCACGCGGAATACTAATGACGGAAAGCGGTTCCCACGTGCTTCCGTTGAGGAGTAGAACTCGTCCTTGCATGGTGGACACAGACTTTACCTCTTATGCTTCAAACCTGTAAGCGTTTAGGACGTAGCAATAAAGCCACCCTATAATGTTAAAGTATAACCGAAACTCATGAAGAAAAGGTTAAGAAACCTGGTTGTTTTTGCAAAACCCACCTTGACAAGCTAGGAATGCTTTTGACAGGGAGGGTCATTCACGGCTTATAGAATCAGGGGCAAGGTTGAAACGACGCATCTCGACGTTGATGCTGAACATGGCGTTGTGTTGCACGCAACAGTCCACAGTTGCAGCGCGCTATTGTTAGTTAAGGAATGTCGCCGCCCACCTTCTAACCTCATCGACAGGCAGAGCTGAATTGAGAAACCGTTCTTTTCGTCATTCATAAGGGCGCACAGGCGGGCTACCTCCAAATTAACTTCCTAACTTGCGAATCGCAACAGGCACGGTGGGGGGAGTATCGGCGGAGTTAGCAGGTGCACCACTGTTATTGCGGTTGAACTTAAACAACTATCGAAAAGTTACGCAATTTGCTCTAGGCTCGTTTGGCTTAACATGGCGATGATACTTTCGCCTGTGATGAATACCCGACGCATTCCATTCGGCTTGCTCGCCTGAAGATGCCCTTTCTTGATGAGTCGCTTGAGCGTGCTCAAACTGATTCCGAGCGCTTCTGCTGCTTCTTGCCGAGAATAAACTGCGCCCGGCTCAATCTTTAGTTTGGGTTGGTTAAGGGTATGGGTTGTCAATCCGCTGTCTCCTTAGGAATCTCGAAAAAGTTAGCACGACTGATAAAGGGGGTCAAGCATGATTGATAGTCTTAAACAGACTTTAATGGGTCACAAGGGGTAATTTTGGTTTATAGGGCTTCGATACGAGTCACACGAGGGTGAATTGCACTTTTTCGCCATGATGCCATGTCTACCTCCGCTAAACCGTAAACTGTTGGCATCAGAGGGTTGTGCCTTGTACAGGTCGTCTTTGGTGACGATCTGCAAAGTTGTGTGGTTTCCCCCTTATTTTTTGACACCTCTGATTCTTTCTATCACCTCCTTCGAGGTCACGATGTCAATGCCAATAGTCAGTCTGGTTCACGGAGACCGATACAGTCAGCACATACATCACATCATCAAACGCATCACAGAAGAATAGACTATCTTCTTGTGCTACCGACGCTTATTGCTGTTTGATTAGGCAGTTGTTGGTGTGCTTACCAGCGGAACGTAAGCGTAAAGGTGTGTGCCATGTTGTATTTCACTGCTGATTTTGAGGCTACCACCTAATTGTAGAATGCGCTCCCGAATACCGAGCAATCCAAAATGACCATTCATCGCCAATCCCTGAAACTGATTGGGAACGTTGAACCCAACTCCGTCATCACGGACATCCAACATCACCGATCCCTGAGTGTAGGTTAATGTGACCCAAATATCATTGGCATGGGCATGGTGCTGGGCGTTGCGCAAAGCCTCTTGTGCAGCACGAAACAACGCCAGCGCATGGTCGGCGGTGATTGAAGAGCACTGTCCGATGAGGCTAAAGTGGACTTGGGGATATTGCTCGCACAAGGCTTCTAAGGCGGCAACTAACCCTAACTCATCCAACAAGGTCGGGCGCAAGTGGGTAATTAATTCGCGCAGATCATTAATGACCACGATCAACTGCGCACGGGCGTGCGTGATGTGGTTTAACGGTGGGGGAGTGGACTCAATGCTGTTGGTCGCGCGTTCAAGGCTATGAGTCACGAGGATCAATTTTTGTATGGTATCGTCGTGAATTTCGCGGGCAATGCGGAGTCGTTCTTGCTCTTGCCCTTCTGCAAGGCTATTGCGAAAGGCGACTTCACGCCGTTGACCGGCTTGTAATTGCTCGCTCATCCGCTGCAGGGAACACCGTAACTGTTCAATTTCTCGTATGCCCCCAACCGGCTGAGCAAAAGATGGGATGTCCCCTTCAGTGAGCGTTGTTGTCAAGCGAGACAAACGCTGAAGGGGAAGCAACACGCGGTAAACGACCCAAACAACCCACATGATAAGGACAACAACCGCTAGCCAAGAGCACCAGTGCAACATCCCATCGTAGTGCGTCATCTGTGTGATATGTGTTGACATATTATGATTCATGAGGATTCTCCATTGACCAACGGAATAATACCTAATGCCAACGCACGAGATACCGCTTCGGTGCGACTGGCTACTTGCATTTTCTGATAGATAGCTTGTAGATGCACTTGTACAGTTCGGTCAGAAATTTCAAGATGTACGCCAATCTGTTTATTCGTCCAACCCCGAGCCGCACAAATCAACACATCCAGTTCCCGCTCAGTAAGGCGGAAATCACTGGATATTTCTGTTGTTGCTACCCTTGACTGCGTAAGCTCATCTGCCTTGACCACCTGCTGAATTATCACTAGCAATTCGGCAAGTTCAGCGGTTTTTACCACAAAGGCTTGTATCCCGACTTCATCTAGTGCTCGCCGATATCCCATTTCATTATACGCAGTTAAAATGACGATTCGTACTGAGGGGTGTTGGCGACGTATGCGACGGGTTGCCTCAATCCCATTCATATCAGGCAGATGAATGTCCATAACAACCACATCTGGGTTTAGCGCAACTGTTAGGTGTAATGCTTCTTCGCCTGTCCCCGCCTCCCCAATTACTATAAGCCCCGCTCCCTCCAAAAAGGTGCGGATGCTTTGCCTTACCATCACATGATCTTCCACCAATATCAAGCGCGTCATCACACTGCACCTGCATTACAATATCATCAGCATATCATTGTAAGCGGTTTCCCACCCCTGTCTACTACGCCATTTGGCGTATAGACGAGCCTATCAGAGCTAAGTAGAGTTATTGTCACTTATACTCGCCGATGAATATCGGTTACACACGAATTTTGCCTTGTTGTTCAGCCCACTTTTTAGGAGATGATTTTTGATGCTCTTTATCCAATTTCGCTTAATACATAAGCAACCGCTGATATACTTATGCTTGATGGTTGTGCTCATGATTGGCTTGACCACCAGCCCCCTTTACGCGCAAGAGACATCCGTTCAACCCTCTATTGTGATCCCGATGCTGGAAGGATTACCCGCCGCTGAACCTGATCTATCTGCTTTTCCAGTTACTATTGAAAACTGTGGGCGTGAACTTACCTTTGATGCTCCACCGCAACGGGTAGTGAGCTTATGGCAACCGCCCACCGAAATGCTGCTCGCACTAGGGGTAGCCGATCATTTTGTGGCATTAGCAGGGAGTTATGCCCCGTACCCAGATGCCTTTACAGATGCAGTTACGGCGATCCCTGAAATTGGAACGGCGATGATGTGGCCCTCGCGGGAGGTATTGCTGAGTCAACAGCCCGACTTTGTGATTTCAGAAGGACTGGACAGTTTCGGCTATGATGCCGCACAAGGCTATGCCACTGTTGAAGAGATCGAGGCGACAGGTGCCAAGGTTTATGCTTCTGCCGCTTGTTCGTATGCAAACCCAGAAGCCACCCCACGCAATATTGACCGTGTGCTGAACGACATTCGCACACTCGGCACGATTTTCGGTGTCAGTGAACGTGCTGAAGAGCTGATTACACGGATGGAGGCACAGCGTCAGGCTGTGACAGACGCAGTACAGGGGCACGATCCAGTACGGGTTGCTTTCTATAATGGCGGTCAGGGTCCGCTGTTTGTCCTCAACTCGTCCATGTGGGCAGACCTGCTGGACACAGCCGGCGGGGAAAGTGTTTTCGATCCGATTGCATTTCAAGTGAGTGTCGAAGAGTTTGCAGCGGCGGATCCCGAAGTCATCCTGATGGGAACTTATCCCGGTCAGTCGGCAGAAGATTTGAGCGCGTTCCTGCAAACGACCTTCCCGACAGTCTCAGCAGTTCAGAATGAGCGGCTGTATCCTGTCGAGACGATCTATGTCGAGAACAGCATCCGCATCATGTACGGTTTAGAAACCGTTGCCCGTGCCCTGCACCCCGACGCATTTGCCGAATCAACCGATACATCTTCTACGTCGATGCAGACACAATACCCCGTCACGATTGAAACCTGCGGGCGAACCATTACTGTGGATGCGCCACCGCAGCGTGTTTACACGACTTACTGGAACGGTTTCGACTTGTTGGCAAGACTTGGGCTGGCAGATCGTGTGGTCGGGAATGCCTATCAAGGTGACTATGATGGTGGGGAATTTGCCGAGCAATATGCTCAGATTCCCAATCAGTATGAGCAATACCCCGCCGCAGAAGAGGCATTGACGCTACAAGCCAACTTGGTCATTGCATCGTATGATACGTTTGACTTCCCACTTGAAACATTATCTATCGAAGACTGGACAGCATCGGGTGTTCCAGTATATAGCATGAGTACCGAGTGTGGCGGTGGGGACGCAACCCAAGCACGGTTTGAGATGTTCTTTGATGATGTGCGCAACATCGGCATTCTGTTTGGTGTGCAAGCTGAAGCCGAAGCACTGATTGCTGAAATGCAAGAGCGGTTGTCGGCTGTTGACGCTACAGTGGGGGATGCCACGCCTGTGAGCGCGATGATCTACTACGGTGGGGAAGGTCCGCTGAATGTGTTCACCAATGGTGTCTATGGAAGCATTATTGCACTTGCAGGGGGAGAGACGATCTTCCCAAATTCAGAGCGCACAGTCGAAGAGGTCAGCTCTGAAGTGATTGCTTCGCTCGCACCAGAATCTTATCTGATTATCCCATGGACAGATACCTTTGAAAACCTGCGTTCTTTCCTGTATACAACCTTTCCTGATGCTCCAGCTACCACTAACGATAAGGCACTGCTGATGCCGGATGGAACAACTCCTGCTGGGTATCGCACAGTAGAGGCGATTGAGCAGCTGGCACGGATGTTTCACCCTGAGGCATTTGAATAACACCCCTTGCATACCCCTGCCTATTATTAAACATCGCTTCACTGGCGACAGTGCAGGGGCATTACAGGGTACTCCCTACAAACAAAATCGCGGGAATGTGACAAAACACCACCAGTGCCCCACTTGTATCGCATTGTGGTTTTGGTGATTAACTGAAATTGCATGGTAAAGAGGTCATCTATTGTCTAGTCAGTCTCGCAACATCCGCCGACAAACCGTTATCGAACGTATGATGCTGTCCCCAAACATTCGCTTTTGGGGGATATTCTTCAGCTTAATGATACTGCTTGTGGGTGCGGTAGTCCTTGCGGTAGCGGTTGGACCGGTACCAATCCCCTATGATACGGTGGTAAGTATTGTCATTGCCAAGTTGTTTCCGGGTGTCATTATGGTGACATGGACCCCAGTGCAAGAGCAGATTGTATGGGTCTTTCGGTTGCCTCGTGTACTGTTGGCGGTATTAGTAGGGGCGACGCTTTCGGTGAGTGGCACCGTGTTACAGGCATTGGTACGGAATCCGCTGGCAGACCCCTATACTTTTGGCGTTTCGAGTGGAGCATCGGTTGGTGCGGTGTTAGTCATTACCCTTGCCAGCAGTATCATCGCCGGCTTCACCCTACCATGGGCTGCCTTCCTGGGTGCGTTACTTACGATGCTGTTGGTGTATCTGCTGGCGCAACAAGGGGGACAAATCAGCACTGGACGTTTGATATTGGCTGGGGTGGCAATCAGCTATTCGCTTTCTGCTGTGACTACTTTTTTGGTACTGCGGGCTAGTAGTCCCGGCTCGAACAGTGCCGCAATAGCACTCAGTTGGTTGGCAGGCAGTCTTGGTGCGGCAAAGTGGGAACAACTGGGCATACCGAGTTTAAGCCTGCTAGTGACAACTGTACTATTGCTCTTGCAAGCACGCCAATTGAATGCGCTGTTGGCTGGCGATGAAACAGCCATTAGTTTAGGGGTGAACGTCCCTGTGTTACGCTTGCAATTATTTTTCTTGACTTCCTTGCAAGTGGGAACGGTGGTGGCTGTCAGTGGAGCGATTGGTTTTGTTGGTTTGATGATCCCACACATGGTACGCTTTTGGGTGGGGGCAGACCATCAGCGAGTTTTGCCGATTGTGATTTTATTAGGGGGGACGTACCTTGTGTTGGTAGATTTAATTGGGCGAATTATTATTGCGCCTTCAGAATTGCCAGTAGGGATTGTGACGGCAGCGGTAGGCGGACCCTTCTTTCTGTGGTTGCTCCAAAGTAAGCGGACAGTGGGGGGTATCTAGTGAACCTTGAAGTTGAAAGTGTCACTATAGAAATTCAAAGCCAACGCATTATTGAAAATGTGTCTTTGCGCATATCCACCGGTCAAATCGTGGGTTTAGTCGGACCAAATGGTAGCGGCAAGTCTACCCTATTGCGGACGGTCTACCGCTTATTGAAGCCAAAGAGTGGGTATGTGCGTTTGGGGGGGGATGATGTATGGAAACTCAGCGCACGCGAATCTGCGTTGCGTAGTGGGGTTGTGGTTCAAGAAACCCCCAGTGAGTTCCAATTCACTGTACGAGAAGTGGTACAGATGGGGCGCATACCGCATAAATCGGTGTTGTCGTTCGACGACACCCACGATAGCGAGTTGGTGAGTGAATCGCTCCGACGGGTAGAAATGGCAGGGTTTGAGGAACGGCTTTTTTCCACACTATCTGGAGGGGAAAAGCAACGGGTTTTGATTGCGCGTGTGCTGGCACAACAACCCCAATTGCTCATTCTGGATGAACCCACTAATCATCTGGATATTCATCATCAGCTTGAAATCTTGGAGTTGGTGCGTAGCTTAGGCATTACCACACTCATCACCTTACATGATTTGAACTTAGCATCCATGTATTGTCACTACCTATACATCATGCAAGGCGGACAACTGGTAGCCGAAGGCTCCCCAGAAACTACGCTAAGCCGTGCCCTGATTCAGCAGGTTTTCCGTGTGGATGTTGTCCACATGCGACATCCGGTTCGAGAGTGCCTCCAGTTAATCTTTATGCCTTTGCCTGTTGATCTGTAGCCACTTGTTTAACCTGTACTACAAAATCGTCGAACATTCCACGCATCAGCCCGACAATCTCTGGAGATGATTTTTCCGGTGTACCAGCGTTGAAAGTCGGTTGTGGATCATACTCTGAGAGTAGTTGTACGCCTTCTGCATACATATCCCCACGCAAACGAGCAACGATCTCCAGACCACAGTCCAAGCCGGCGGTCACACCTGCCCCGGTAATTCGATTGCGATCCACGACAACGCGCTGGTTGATCGGCTCTGCACCAAACTCGCTTAATAGATCGCGTGCCACCCAATGAGAGGTTGCTTTGTAGCCGTTTAACAGTCCCGCCGCGGCTAAGACCAATGAGCCAGTACACACACTGGCTACCCATTGCGCAGACTTCCCACGTGAACGAAGAAAGTCCAACAGGTCTTCATCTTGCATGGCGCGTAATGTGCCAGCCGTCCCTCCTGGTACACAAATCACCAGCAAGTCTTGGGGGCATTCTTCAAAGGTTAAATCCGGCAAAACACGCACTCCACTATCGGCGATAACGGGGTCTTTGGTGCGGGCTACCAAATGGGTTTTTTCCCCCATCAGGTTGATAAACATGTGATAGGGACCGAAGACATCCAGAGCAGTGAATTCTGGATAGAGCAAAATAGCAAGATGTCCTTCACGGAATCCGCCAAGTGTATCAATGATGCTGGGTTGCATTTGATGGGTCATGCGTTACACCTTTATTGCTAGAACGGATGCTAGATTTATCAGCACTGGATCATGGATTTAGTCCGACAACAATACCACCCATTCTACCCATCCATCCATTCAGAGCTATACGCCATTTGGCGTATAGCTCTACCCATGCCAACGGGTTGATTATCGGTGACACGGGCGGATCACACCTACTCATAAGATGACCAACAATCTAGTGGCTAAAGATGCGTCCCTTTGTCACCCCACCATACAAAGCAAGGCATCATGCAATCATTACACCGCTGAGGAGGAATAGCACCCCAATGATGAGGCAAAGCACGGATACCCCACTCTTGCCGAACTCATGATTTCGGTGGGATTGGAAGCCGAAAAATCCACCCAGTCCGATAAGCAGCAACCCCGTTACGCTGGTTGCGATGACTCGTGCGAGGTATGGCAGTGAATCCTCCACAACAGGGGCTATAGGTGGAGGGGGCGTGGTAATTTCTATCTCAAAATCTGTCACAACATCAAATTGCTGGGGGCGTTGGATCGTCATCCGTATACGCCAATGCCCGACTGTACTGAAGTTGTTGCCTGCAATCACATAAGCACTGAGTGTAGGATCATACTGGGGGCGCAATTCGCTTCTGCCTAAATCTTGGTCAAGATAATCGAACCGTAGCCGAATGAGAGACGCATCTGTAATAGGATTCCCTGCTTCGTCGTATGGGGTGATGATAAACTTATTCTCCCCAACATAGCCTGGCGTAATTTGCAGATGAATCATCTGATTATTCACGGTTTCCATGCCGAAATAGCCAGTTGCATGTGCTTGTGTGGACTCAACTTTAGCTATGGCTTCGCGCTCTGCTTGAATGCCTCGCGCTGGTGGTGCAGAGGTCATCACAGCCACAGCGACAAGAATGCCCAGTGCAAGCACTACTTCTAAACCAATGAGGTTTTGGAGTCGTCCAACCCACACCACCTGATCCGCTTGTAAGTACCGATGAGTCACCAACATGTTAACCGCCGCAATACTCAACAGTGGGATGAAGAGCACGAGTTTGATGAGTAACGCACGTCCATAGACGGTGTTTAACAGGGCCTCAAGCGAGCCGACCTGAAGCCATGTGGCGTAAATACCAGTGACGAGTAAGGCGGCAACAGCAACCCGTGCATAGTTAGAGAAATAGCCAACCATGCGAGTGGTCAACGCTGTATCATGTGGGTGAATTTGGGCTATCACCGCGACAAAGGACACTATCCCACCGATCCAAAGTGATGCTAAAAACAGATGCAACCCATCCCCAATCACAGCTACTAGCGTATCAGGGGCTGCCGCTGCATGGCTAAACAGGCTTTGCGTGAGTACAATTCCTATCCCCAAGATGAAAAGCAATAGGAAGAAATTTTTTCGGCGTGGTTGTCCCAACAGCATCAAACCGATTCCCCACAGTGTTAGTCGTATGAGCCACAGCCTGCCAAATGCGGAGGTGGTCACAAAGTTCCAAAGTGTTGGATGTCCCAATGTCTCTAGCAATGAACTATTGAACGAAACCGATGCCTGCAATAACAGCATCAATACACCGGCAACCCCGTTAAATAGCCACCCCGCGAGCAGTAATCTCCCTAAGAAGTGTGTGATCTGGGGCTGTTCCTCTGGTGTGATGGGTTGCCATACAAACAGTATGAACCCCAAAACACCGATCATGAGTGAGAAACTCACGAGGTTTAACCAACGCACCAGCACCCCGTGCAACGGCACCGTTTCATCAATCACAATGGCAGGGGTGGGTATGGTGACGGCAACCCCAACGCCAAAAGCAAAACTTCCATTGGTGGGATGTCCATCTGTCGCCGAAACAACCCGCCAGCTTACCGTATATAAGCCATTGGGTAGTGGCGAAAGCGGAACATACAATTGTTGAGGGTCGCCATCGTCAACCCGACTATCCATCAGATCAACGATTGCCCCATCCACATTGCGCAATACTATCTGGCTATAGTTGCGCTCAACGGGTTCGGTAAACCAAATGCGTATTTCGGACGGTGACACATTGAGAGAGGAATTGGCTTGTGGTTCTGAATGGGATAGGTTCGCATGAGCCAACACCGGAAGCACACCGAAGCACAGGAACCAAATCCCTAACCCCACAGTCAAAATCTTAAGGTGTTTCATTTGGTCTCCTTCAAGATGAAAAACGGGAAGTTAGTTTCCCGTCCTTCATTTCTGCTAATCTCTGCAGAATTAATTGCCTTGAAGTTCCGCCACCAGCGTTTCCAGTTCAGCAATTCGCGCTTCGAGGGCTTCTATACGGGCGTTATCTACGGCAGGGAGTGATGGGAACATCACATCAGTTGTCGGCTCAACACTACTGAATTCGCCATCAGCAGAGGTAAAAATCTCATCCACTGCAACATCACCAATTGTCCCTGTCAGGTGGAAGCTATAATCACCGGGCAAGGTGGGAATCAATTCTGCGATGTAGTGACCGGTTTCTCCCCATGCTGGGCGGAAGGTGAGGGTGGTTGTTTGATCGCCAAAGGTGACTTCAGCCTGAAGATTCACTTCAAGCGTGCTGATGTCCACAGGTGTTTCAGGGGTGGCTTCGCCCTCATGCTGATGGACAGCAATAAATACCTCTGGACCGTTCAGTAGCCCAGCATAGGCAGGTTCCACGCGCCAACCAAAATGTAATTCATATTCGGCGACTTCACGCCCCTCATGGGCGAAAATAGGTGCACTGAGCGCACTTAAAACAAAGAGGAAGATGGCAGACAAAATTATGGATCGAATTTTCATTATGTTGCTCCTTAGCGCAGGTTGAGAGTTAAGATTATTGTGACATCAATACATGCCACACCTTGAATATAGTGGGCTGAATAGCGTTTTTGTATACGCCATATGACGTAGATGACCAACCTTGATCCAACCGTCGCCAACACGCGATGTCAACGCCACTTGATAAGTCTTGTTGTTAAAGGCACATGCCTATTGTGTCCTTGACAAAACCAGAAAACCCCACAAAATCGTACATAGAAAGGCGTTGACGGAGACAGTCTATCCATTTACGTCCCAACAGGGAGCCACCGCCGTGATTGAGAGCGGGGCAGGGTTGCGTCGGGTAGAATTCACTCACGAGCCGACTTGGGGAAAATCAAAGCTACCCGCTTTAGATGAGTAGTTGAGTCCGTAGGCACTGCGTTAAGGGGCATAAAAGCTGGATGCTCATTCAGGAGCGTCAAGCAGGGTGGTACCGCGAGTTTGCAACCAAGCGCACTCGTCCCTGTTGGGATGGGTGCGTTTTTTGTTTTAGGCTATATCAAGCATGATGGAGACTTTTTATGCTAGAGCAACTTGAATCGTTGTATGGGCAAGGGGTTGCAGAACTTGAAGCCCTAACCGACAGTGCCAGCTTGCACGAATGGCACATCCGTTATCTAGGCAAAAAGGGCGAGCTAACCCTCTTGCTACGCAACATGGGGGGCATTCCCAAAGAGGATCGCCCGTCATTTGGCAAGCGTGCTAACGAAGTGAAAGAGGCGTTAACCGCCGCTCACCTTGAACGCACCGCCCAAGTTGAAGAACAAGAGTTAGCCACCGACCTGCAAGAAGGGCAGATTGACATTACCCTCCCTGGTCGTCAACAGAAGGTGGGGGGCTTACATCCTTCTACGCGCACCTTCCGCGATTTGTTCCGCATTTGGGGGGAGATGGGCTTTCAGATTTATCGTAGCCGTGATGTGGAAGATGATGAAACCAACTTCACCTTGTTGAACATGCCACCCCATCACCCCGCGCGTGACATGCAGGACACCTTCTACACCACTGAACCTAACATCATCATGCGCACGCACACCTCCCCCGGTCAGATTCGTGCCATGCGCGAACTTGGGGAAAACGGGACGCGCCCCATTCGGGTGATCTTGCCGGGCATGTGCTATCGGTTTGAGCAAATTACCGCCCGTAGCGAGGTGCAATTCCACCAGATGGAGGGCTTGGTAGTTGGACGTAACATCCGTATGAGTGACCTGAAAGGGACGATTGCGGCGTTTGCTGAACGGATGTTTGGGGTGGGAACAGGGGTACGTTTCCGCGCCTCATACTTCCCCTTCACCGAGCCAAGCATGGAAGTGGATATTGAGTGCTTCTTGTGCGGGGGCAAGGGCTGTAACGTGTGCAAATATTCCGGTTGGTTAGAAATTTTGGGGAGTGGGATGGTGCATCCTACCGTTTTACTGAACGGCGGCTATGATCCCACGCAGTGGAGTGGGTTCGCCTTCGGCATGGGACCGGAGCGCATCACCTTATTGAAGCACGGCATCCGTGATATTCGCTATTTCTGGAGCAATGATGCTCGGTTCTTGGATCAATTCTAAACGGAGAATGAAGTGATGCGCGTTCCTTTATCGTGGTTAAAAGAGTATGTAGATATTGATATTGCCCCAGAGCTATTGGCGGAACGGTTGACGACCGCCGGCTTAGAGGTGGCTTCGATCGAGTATATTGGCGTTCCCCAAAATAAACCCGATGGGGTGATGATGCCCCCCTCTGACCATCTCGTATGGGATCGGGAACGGATTGTTCTGGGGGCAGTTTGGGAAGTGAAGCAACACCCCAACGCGGACAAGCTGGTCATTGCCACAGTGGACTTTGGGGCAAGCGAAGCGGAGCAGGTGGTGACGGGTGCGCCCAACCTTGCTGCTTACAAAGATCAGGGGCGGTTTGCTTCGCCTCTATGGACGGGGCTTGCCCTCGAAGGGGCAGAAGTTTGGGACGGTCACAGCGACGAATTGAAGCGCATGATCCTCAAAGGCAAGGAATTGCGTGGCATCTACAATAAGTCGATGGTGTGCAGCGAAAAAGAACTGGGCATGTCAGAAGAACATGAGGGCATCATCCTCTTCCATGACCAACCAACTGACCAACATGGCAAACCTCATCAACCCGGCACACCGCTACAAGATGTGTTTGGGGATGTTGTCTTTGAGGTTGAGCTAACCCCCAACCTTGCGCGTTGCTTTAGCATGATCGGCGTAGCGCGTGAGGTTGCTGCCTTGTTGGATAAAGAATTGCGTTACCCATCCTTTGAAGTTAGTGGTCAACTCGGCGCGTCTGTGGTGGGCGCGGTTGAAATCGTCATTCGGGATATTGAGCTGAACCCGCGCTTTGTGGGCATGTTGCTTCGCCATACCCAAGTACAACCTTCTCCAGAATGGATGCAACGTCGCTTACGCTTGGTGGGGCAACGCCCAATCAATAACTTGGTGGATGTCACCAATTACATCACCTTTGAATTGGGGCAACCGCTCCACGCTTTTGATTACGATAAATTGGTGGCACGCGCCAACGGCAACACACCGACTATCATCACGCGCCTTCCACATGACGGAGAGACGCTCACCACGCTGGACGGGGTTCAACGCGAGCTACCCTCCTTCTCCATGTTGGTGACGGACACAGCAGGGGTGTTGAGCATCGGTGGGGTGATGGGCGGTGCCGATAGTGAGATTGACGCACAGACCACCAACGTGCTACTAGAAGGTGCGGCGTGGAACTTCATCAATATTCGCAAGACCACTCACGCGCTCAAACTCTTCACCGAAGCTGGCACGCGCTTTAGCCGTGGAGTCCATCCTTCACAAGCATTGCTAGGGGTGAAGCGTGGCATCGAACTCATGCGCTTGACGGGGGGCGGACAAGTGGCAGATGGGGTGTTGGATGTTTACCCACGCCCACAAGAGCAAATTGAGATTGTCCTCAAGATTGCGGATGTGAACCGCGTTTTGGGCATGGAGTTTGATATTGACACCGCCGCAGACATTTTGCGTCGCCTTGAGTTTGCTGTCGAACGCACCAAGAATTCCTTGCGCGTCGGTGTGCCCGATCACCGCATGGACATCAGCGCGGGGGTGATTGGACAAGCGGACTTGTTGGAAGAGATTGCCCGCATCAATGGATATGACAACATCCCCAATAGCATCATTGCCGACGAAATGCCCGCACAGTTGGGCAATCGCCAATTTGAGCTAGAAGAATGGCTACATGATATTTTGGTGGCACTGGGGTTGCAGGAAAATATCAGCTACCGTTTCACCACGCCCGAGCGTGAGGCATTGCTTGTCCCCCCTGGTGAGGTATCGTGCTTGCCCAATCATCCCTATGTCGAGATGGCAAACCCCATTTCTGCCGATAAAACTGTCTTGCGTCATACCTTGTTGGCAAACCTGCTGGATAATGCCCACCAGAACGCCCGCTATTTTGACCGTCAAGCGGTTTTTGAGATTGGCAATGTGTACTTCAAGCGTGAGGGGCAACCCCTCCCTGATGAACCCCGCCGTCTAGGGTTGTTGATGCTGGGCAAGCGTTCACCCATCACGCACTGGGCAACCCCTTCAGATGGGGTGATGGACTTCTTCGATATGAAGGGGTTGGTTGAGGGCATGCTGGACGCGCTGCACATCACCGATTACACGGTTCAACGAAGCCAACACACCACCTTCCATCCCGGACGTAGTGCCGAGTTGATCTTGGCAGGGCAATCCATTGGGGTGTTTGGTGAATTGCATCCGCGTGTGTCGCGCGTGTTCGGCTTTGGCAAGGTGGCGGTGATGGCGGCAGAATTTGACTTGGACGCGCTTTTGCAACATGTGAACGTGATGAAACTTGAACCCCTCCCCATCACGCCCCCGATCCTACAGGATATTGCGGTTGTGGTGGATGCCAACATCTCCGCTGGGGAAGTGCAACAGGTCATCATGGAAGCAGGAAGCGAGCTACTCAAAGAGGTGCGCTTGTTCGATGTGTATATGGGTGAACCTATCCCAAGCGGCAAGAAGAGCATCGCCTACAGCTTGACCTATCAAACCGATGAACGCACCCTCACTGATAAAGAGGTGGCAAACCTTCACAAGCGAATCGTGAAGGCATTACAAACGCAAGTGAATGGCGAACTCCGCGCCTAAATAATCCATGCTACCGATCACCCAAGTTGTACGTGGCTTGGGTGATCGCCCTTTCGAGGATGGTTGATTGAATAGGAGTCCCAACAGGATGGCACAAATAATCTTTGTGTTGGCGATCAAGATGCTGGCGCGGTTGGTCAAGGTGATGCTACAGGTCAGCTTGTTGTGTTTGTTTGTCGTCTTGGTGCGTGGTTCAACCCTTCCGACTGAGCATCCTGATTTTGTGATGTTGGTGGCATTGCGTGGGCAACAGTTCAACTTCATTGAGTGGGAGGCAACGACGCTGGCTTGGAAGGCGCAGCAGGCAGTGCGTGGCTTGCACCGTTCGGTCAGTGCGCAAGCGGGGGCGCAACACGTGCGAACGTATCTTGAACAGTTGGGCGCAGTGATACAACTAGAAGCACAACTTGAATCCGCCACCGCTCAAGCCACTTTTTCCCCCAGTCAGATTGTTGCATGGCAAACCGAACGTGACCGCTTGCGAAGCGTGTTGGCGCGTGACCAGATGTTGATCGAGTCCATCTTAGAGGATCAAGTGCGACAGGTGTTGGTGGCGGAGGGGTTTCATGTGGGTGGGTGGTTGTTCCCACCGATCAGCATGCACTTCACCCAACCGACACAATTACTGGTGTTTTCCTCGCGTGAGCAAATACAGATGGGGCAAACGTGGACGCTCAAGGGTGGAACGTTGGAGGAGCGCGAACGCCTGGAACAGCTCGCTTTAGAGGAACTCGATCAGTCGGCGATTGTGGTGGGGATTGGGGGGATGGCGGTTTATCCGGCGATGGTGATTGAACACCC
>Ga0172373_10005428_pt1 | contig 17463 bp, 14 predicted proteins | sample Lak10m_2_FD_114546 | JGI IMG/M metagenome (GOLD analysis project Ga0172373, IMG submission 114546) | Freshwater microbial communities from Kabuno Bay, South-Kivu, Congo - kab_092012_10m | ecosystem: Environmental > Aquatic > Freshwater > Lake | place: Democratic Republic of the Congo...
AGGCGGAATTAAGGAAATAAACGTTACTCCTCGCGTAAACAGCTAAAAATTTCTGCCTGCACCCAGTCCTCGCAGGGCTCGGACGGGCAGCCAGAAATTGTTTAGCTACGCTGCGGAGTTAATCCCGCCAGAGGCGGAATTAAGGAGGAAAATATGGTTATTATATTGATCGCATTGCTGGCTCTTGTTATCCTGTTGCTTGCATGGTTCTTCTTTGCCTATAATTCGCTCGTCCGCCTCAAGATCCGCGTGGACAACGCCTGGTCTCAGATCGACGTCCAGCTCAAGCGCCGGCATGACCTGATTCCCAATCTCGTGGAGTCGGTCAAGGGGTATATGGCATATGAAAAAGACACCCTGGAACGCGTCATCAAGGCCAGGACGCAGGCGATCGATGCCTCCGGCATCAAGGACAAGGCCCAGGCGGAGAATCTCCTGACTCAAACTCTGCGTTCCCTGTTTGCCGTCGTCGAACGCTACCCGGATTTAAAAGCCAACCAGAACGTGCTGTCCCTTCAGGAAGAATTGACCTCGACAGAGAATAAGATTTCGTTTGCCCGCCAGTATTATAACGACGAGGTCGGCCGGTATAACACCCTGATCGAGGTTGTTCCGACGAACATCGTGGCAAGCGCCGCAGGGTTTGCCAAGCGCGACTTCTTCGAGATCGAAGATAAGACGGAGAGAGAAGCGCCGAAAGTCAAGCTTTAGGACAAATTATCGGGTTGCCGGGTAAGCCCTGTTAGAGAACTCGTTCTCTGACAGGGTAAGCGGATTGACGGGTTAGAAATTTTAGATCATGCATTCGTCGAGCCGCATGCTCGTTAACTTAAAACGATGCCTTTTTCATTCATCGATATTGAAGAAAAAAAGACGCGCCTGCTCGGTTTTCTTTTCTTTTTCGTTATCTTCTTTTATTTCCTCACCGCATATCTTTTGCTTGTGATCCTGCGCAATGCCTTTGCGTCGAGAGAAGGCTTTTTCTGGCCGAGCGGTCCAGCGGCCGTGGCGGCTTTTGGGGCCGCTCTCTTTGTGGCGCTCCTGCATTGGGCCACCTCCACGTCGCATCTGATTGAAAAATTGTCTTTGTCCATCGGGGCCGCGGAGCTCGATACGAAGGATTTTTATCACAAGGGCCTTCAGAACATCGTTGACGAAGTGAGCGTGGCCATCGGCGGCCGGCGCATCACGGGCATGGTCATTCCGTCGGTGAGCCTGAATGCATTTGCCCTCGAGGATTTTCAGGGTCAGGCGGTGATCGGCGTGACGGAAGGTCTTCTGACGCGTCTCAACAGGGCGCAGCTGGAGGCTGTCGTCGGCCACGAAGCGGGTCATATCGTCAGCGGCGACTGCCTGGCTACGACCGTGACGTGCGCCCTAGCCGAATTATACGATGAGCTGTTCTCGCGGCTGAGGGCCGGCATACAGAGATCGCGGGGCCGCGGCGCCATGCTGATCCTCGTGCTGCTCCTCATTATATTTTTCATGCGTTTTTTGAGCATGCTCCTGCGCTATTTCATTTCCCGCCAGAAGGAGTACAGGGCTGATGCCGTGAGCGTGCGCCTGACGCGCAACCCTTTGGGCCTGGCGGAAGCACTTTCTTTGATATCGACGAACTGGCGCGGAGGAGGCGCCATGGGCGAGCGGCTGGAATCCATTTTTATCGTCAATCCCAACTTCAGCCGCCTCGACGAAAAACAGGGGTTTTTCTCGGATGCTTTTTCCACGCATCCGCCCATTGCTGAGCGTATCCGGATATTGACGGACATGGCCCATGTGGACGCAAAAACCCTGGAGGAACATTTAAAAAAAGATATGTGGGTTTCTCCGGTGGCGAAAGCGGAGTTTACGGAGACGAAGAGCGAAGCGCCGGTTGCATGGCGGGTTTTCGTAGACCAGGAGTGGAAGGGGCCGTTCGGCCTAGAGGAGCTTCAGAAGTCCGGCTTGCTGACGCCGGAGACATGGGTGAAGCCGGAGGATTCCGGGGGGGTCGCGCACGCCTACGAGGATGAGACGCTCATGTCGGTGCTTTCTCCACATCCGGCAGAAAAAAAGACGAAAGAAGAATTTTTGTGTCCTCATTGCCGCACGGCCCTCGGAGAGTTGTATTACGAAGGGGTCCCGGTCCAAAAGTGCCCCTATTGCGAAGGGGTCTTTGCCCCCAGCCGCAAGATCTCCCGTATCCTGATCCGTAGGGACAAGACCTTTGATGCCGAGGTCGTCCGGCTGGCGGAGGTGGCCATCCGCGAAAGGGATAAGCGCGTTGACAGTTTTTATAAACAGAAGCCCCTCAACGCCTGGGTATTGGATTGTCCTCAATGCGGCCGCAAGATGCGGCGGCAGTTCTTTGTTTATTCCTATCCTGTCGAGATCGACCGCTGCGTTTATTGCGAAGGCATCTGGTTTGACAGCCACGAACTCGAGATTCTGCAATACATCTACGAAAACAAAGAACACTTCTTCGACGATTCTTCCTTTTAGGCATATCTGCGTGTTAGAAGGGATGCGATGTTTGCCGACCGCAAAGATGCCGGATTGAAGCTGGCTGCCGCCCTTCAGAAATTTAAAGGCGAGAATGCCCTTGTTTTAGCTATTCCGAAAGGAGGGGTGGAGGTCGGTTTCTATGTGGCGCAGGAACTGGAGCTGCCGTTGTCGGTCGTCGTAGCGCGTAAGCTTCCTTATCCTGACAACCCGGAGGCCGGCTTCGGGGCTGTTGCCGAAGACGGCAGCACGTTCATTTTTGAGGACGCCGTAAGGTGGTTGACGCAAGATGATATCGGCAAGATCAAGCGGCAGCAGATCGCGGAGGCCGGGCGCAGGGTCGAGGTCTTTCGTGCAGGCAGACCCCTGCCTCCCTTGAATGGTAAGACCGTTATCCTGGTCGATGACGGCATTGCCATGGGCTCGACCATGCGGGTTTCGATCAAGCTGTGCCGTCACAAGCAGGCCGCCAGGGTCATTGTGGCCGCCCCTGTCAGCGGCAGGGAGATGGTCCGCGAAATATCCCGTCTTGCCGATGAGGCCGTTATTCTGGAGACGCCTCCTTTTTTCCAGGCTGTGGCCCAAGTCTATGGCCGTTGGTATGACGTTTCGGACGAAGAGGCTGCCATATTTCTTAAAAAAGCCGGGCTTTGATTTTTGGGGGCATCCTGTTTTTCGGGCTTTATATTGACACGGCCCCTTGCTTGTGGTATATTTTTTGTTAGCAAAAAAAGAAAGCCCCTCATCGTTGAGGGCAAGAATAGCGCGCTGATCTTGCGGCAAAAATAGTTACAAGCAGCGCTGTCTCAAAAAAGAGAACCTAGGGATAAAGACGTCCAGTAGTGTGATGGACGTCTTTTTGTTTTATATAAGCCCTACAGGCTGATGGAGATTGATAGGTTAGAAATCTAAGCTATTGGGGCACAAGGACAAATGAAAAAACCAGGATATCCGGACAAACAGGGTCTCTATGATCCGGCTTTCGAACACGATAGCTGCGGCGTAGGTTTTGTCGTCCACGTCAAGGGCAAGAAATCCCACGATATCGTCGTGCAGGGGTTGACGGTCCTCGACCACCTCAGCCATCGCGGCGCCCAGGGGGCTGATCCGAAAACAGGGGACGGCGCCGGCATCCTTATCCAGATGCCTCATGCATTTTTCGAGGCGGTTCTGGGAGAAAAAAAGGTGATGTTGCCGGCAAGCGGTTCTTATGCTGCGGCCATGCTGTTTATCCCGCGCAGAGAAGAGTCCCGTCTTTTTTGCGTATCTGTTTTTGAAAGGATCGCCAGAGAATGCGGCTTGTCGATCTTGGCGTGGCGGGATGTTCCCGTCAACGACGCGCATATCGGCGGGTCCGCCAGGGAGGTTGAGCCGTTGGTAAAACAGGTATTCGTCGGGCGCCCCCAAGGGATCTCGGATCATTTCGCCTTCGAGAGAAAACTTTATGTCGCGCGCCGCCTCATGGAAAAGGCGGTCGCGGATTCGGACCTTCCCGACAAGAAGTCGTTTTACTTCCTGAGTTTTTCGTCCCGCACCATCGTCTACAAAGGGTTGCTCATGTCCGGCCAGCTCAGGGATTTTTATTCCGATTTCAATGACGGCAGGCTTGTTTCGGCCCTTGCGCTTGTCCATTCCCGCTATTCGACGAATACGTTCCCGACGTGGGACTTGAGCCAGCCGTTCAGGTATTTGGCCCATAACGGCGAGATCAACACTTTGCGCGGCAACATCAACTGGATGACGGCGCGGCGGACATCGCTGGCGTCGGAGTTATTCGGCGAGGATATGAAGAAGATTTTTCCCGTTATCGTCCCGGGCGGTTCGGATTCCGCGGCCCTGGATAATGTCGTTGAATTTTTGCTCTTGAGCGGCCGCAGCCTCGAACACGTCATGATGATGTTGATCCCGGAGGCATGGGAAAACAATAAGTTCCTGGAAAGAGACAAGAGGAAATTCTACGAGTATCATGCGGCATTGATGGAACCTTGGGACGGCCCGGCAGCCGTCGCTTTCACCGACGGGACGGCCATCGGCGCGATCTTGGACAGAAATGGGCTGCGTCCGGCGCGTTATTGGGTGACAGCCGATGATCTGGTCGTCATGGCGTCGGAGGTCGGCGTCCTGGATATCCCCCAGGATGAAATTGTCTCCAAGGGCCGCCTGCAGCCGGGTAAGATGTTTCTGGTCGATACGGCCAAGGGCCGCATCCTCGATGACGATGAGATCAAGCGGGAGGTCTGCTCGGCCCGTCCTTACGGCGCGTGGGTTGATGAGAACCTCGCGCATCTTTCGGACCTGCCCGAGGCGCCGGGGCGCAAGGCCATGACTGCCGACGAGCTTCTTCGTCAGGAGCTGGCGTTCGGCTATACAAAAGAAGACATAAAGGTCATTCTGGTGCCTATGGCGGAGACCGGCCAGGAACCGACGGGGTCCATGGGGTCGGATATGCCGCTGGCGGTCTTGTCCAACCGGCCGCAGCCGCTCTATACCTATTTCAAACAGCTTTTTGCCCAGGTCACCAATCCCCCTATCGATTCTATCCGGGAAAAGATCGTCATGAGCCTGGAGGGTTTCCTCGGCCGCCAGCGTAATCTCTTGGCCGAGACCCCCCAGCATTGCCGTCTGATCAAATATCAGCAGCCTGTGTTGCGCAACGAAGAGCTTGAGAAACTGCGTCATATCAAAAAGGAGGGGTTTCGCGCCGAGACATTATCCATGCTTTTTGACGCTTCCTCGGGATCTCTCTCTATGGCGCTGGAGCGTCTTTGCCGGGAGGCCTCTGCATGCATCGAAGACGGCGTCAACCTGATCATCCTGAGCGACAGGGGAGTTAATGAGCAGATGGCGGCTATTCCGTCGTTGTTGGCGGTCGCGGCCGTCCATCATCACCTGGTGCATCAGACGACGCGCATGCAGGCGAGCCTGATCGTCGAAACGGCCGATGCGCGGGAGGTTATGCATGTGGCGCTCCTGTTGGGTTATGGCGCCAATGCCGTCAATCCGTATTTGGCGTATGAGGTCCTTTTGGCCTGCAAGCGTCAGGGAGAAATGGCCTTGGTCGGTCTGGGCGACGAGGATATCATCTTGCATTACATCGAGGCGATGGATAAGGGGCTTTTAAAGATTTTTTCCAAGATGGGCATCTCGACTTTGCAGAGCTATTGCGGCGCGCAGATCTTCGAGGCCCTTGGCCTGTCGCGTCCGGTCATTGATAAATTTTTCACCGGAACGGTGTCGCGCATCGGCGGCGTCGACTTAGAGACCATGCAGAAAGAGGCGCTTTTGGTTCATCGGCGGGCTTATCCGGAGCGCGAGGTCCGGCCGCTTGAGCTGCCCGTCGGCGGATGGTACCAGTACCGCAAGGACGGGGAATATCACCTTTGGAATCCGGAGACGATTTCTGCGCTCCAACAGGCCGTACGCGGGCAGGATTATAAACGGTTCAAGGAATTTACGGGGATGATCAACGACCAGGCGGGTCACTTGACGACCCTGCGCAGTCTTTTGAAATTCAGGAAGTCCGGGATGCCCGTCCCTCTCGACGAGGTCGAGCCGGTCGGTGCCATCGTCAAGCGTTTTGCGACGGGCGCCATGTCGTTCGGTTCCATCTCCAAAGAGGCGCACGAGGCCATGGCGATCGCCATGAACAGGCTGGGCGCGATGTCCAATTCGGGCGAGGGCGGAGAAGATCCGGACCGCTATCTTCCTTTGCCGAACGGGGATTCCAGGCGCAGCAGGGTCAAACAGGTTGCTTCCGGACGTTTCGGCGTGACGAACCATTATCTATTGAATGCCGATGAGCTTCAGATCAAAATGGCGCAAGGGGCCAAGCCCGGCGAAGGGGGTCAGCTGCCCGGTCACAAGGTCGACGTGATCGTTGCCAGGATCCGTCATTCGACGCCGGGCGTGACGCTCATTTCACCGCCTCCGCATCACGATATTTATTCGATTGAAGACTTGGCGCAGCTTATTTTTGATTTGAAAAACGCCAATCCGCGCGCGCGTATCAGCGTCAAGCTTGTTTCTGAGGTCGGCGTCGGCACCATCGCTGCCGGCGTGGCCAAAGGGCACGCGGAGATGATTTTGATTTCCGGCTATGACGGCGGCACCGGCGCCTCTCCTTTGTCGTCCATCAAACATGCGGGGCTTCCCTGGGAATTAGGCCTTTCGGAAGCGCACCAGGTTTTGGTCATGAATAATTTGCGCGGCCGCGTGCGTTTGCAGACCGACGGCCAGATGCGCACGGGAAAAGACGTCGTGGTGGCCGCGATGCTCGGCGCCGAGGAGTTCGGTTTTGCGACGTGCGCGCTGATCGTCCTCGGCTGCGTCATGCTTAGGCATTGCCATATGAACACCTGTTCAGTGGGGGTGGCCACCCAGGACCCCGCCTTGCGTTGCCGTTTTCGGGGGACGCCGGAGCACCTGGTGACCTATTTCACGTTTTTGGCCCAGGAAGTGCGTGAGATCCTTGCCGAACTCGGTTTCAGAAAGATGGACGATCTGATCGGCCGGGCGGATCTGCTTGAAACCAACGACGCGATCCGGCACTGGAAATCCCAGGGCATCGATTTTTCCAACATCCTTTTTAAGCCGCCGGTGGACGACGGGAGGGCTGTGCGTTGCGTTCAACCGCAGGATTACGGTCTCGACAAGGCGATGGATTTGAAGCTGATTGATCTTGCGAGGCCGGCGCTTGAAGACAGGAAACATGTCCGCATCGAGATGCAGATCCGCAATACCCACCGTACGGTGGGCGCGATGCTGTCCGGCGAGGTTTCCAGGCGTTACGGCGAAAAAGGCCTGCCGGACGATACGATCCAGGTTTTTTTCAAAGGTTCAGCCGGGCAGAGTTTCGGCGCATTCGGCGCTCTCGGCGTGAGCCTGTATCTTGAAGGGGATGCCAACGATTATCTCGGCAAGGGGTTGTCGGGAGCCAGGATCGTGGTCGTGCCGCCGCGCAATGCGACGTTTAAACCGGAAGAGAATACCATCGCGGGCAATACGCTGTTGTACGGTGCGACGGAAGGCGAGGTGTTTATCCGCGGCGTCGCCGGCGAGCGTTTTGGCGTGCGCAATTCCGGCGCGTGCGCCGTTGTTGAGGGCGTCGGCGACCATGGATGCGAATATATGACAGGCGGGCGCGTTGTCGTTATCGGCCGCACAGGACGGAATTTTGCCGCCGGCATGAGCGGCGGGATCGCTTATGTGTACGACAAGGATGGAGATTTCAAGGACCGCTGCAATCTCGGTATGGTGGATTTAGAGCCGATTGTCCGCAAGGAGGATGTGGCGACGATCCGGGGACTTCTCGAAAAGCACGTGCAGTATACGGAAAGCGCCGTCGCCTTGGAGATCCTCGATAACTGGGCGCAGGAGCTCAAGAAATTCATCAGGGTCATGCCGTTGGAGTATAAGCTGGCTATGGAGAAGATCGAGGCGGAACGTCTCAGGGCAGAGGAGACGGAAGTTTCGGACGGATGAAGAGAAGTTGGGAAGGATCCCTCGCTTCAGCAAACACGGGAGGGAAGCTCGGGATGAAATTTTTAGATAGTGCGCAGAGGGAAAATTTCATGGGCGATGCAAAAGGATTTTTAAAAGTTAAGCGCAGGACGGCCGGTTACAGGCCCGCGCAGGAACGCCTGAGGGACTTCAAGGAAGTGGAATTAAGACTTCCTCGGGAAGCGGTCCGAGAACAGGGATCGCGCTGTATGGATTGCGGGGTGCCGTTCTGCCATTATGCCTGTCCGATAGGCAACGTCATTCCGGATTGGAACGACATGATCTTCCGCGGCCGCTGGAAGGAAGCCCTGGAGATTTTGCATTCTACGAACAATTTTCCCGAATTCACGGGGCGTATCTGTCCGGCGTTGTGCGAATATGCCTGTACGCTGGGTATCAACGACGACCCCGTGACCATACGGCAAAATGAGATTTTTCTCGTCGAATGGGGATTTGAGACGGGCGCCGTCAAGCCTTTTATTCCGAGACATAAGACCGGCAAGCGGGCCGCTGTGGTCGGGTCGGGTCCGGCGGGTATGGCCTGCGCCCAGCAGTTGACGCGCGCCGGGCACGAGGTGACGCTTTTTGAAGCCGATGAAAAATGCGGCGGCATCCTGCGTTACGGGATCCCGGATTTCAAGTTGGATAAATCGGTCATCGACCGAAGGCTCGGGCAGATGACGGCCGAAGGATTGAAGATCAAGACGGGTGTCTGTGTGGGAAGGGATCTTCCCGCCGGACAACTGACAAAAGATTTCGACGCCGTTTGTCTGGCCATGGGTTCGCGGCAGGCCAGGGACTTGACGATAGAGGGCAGGGGGCTGATCGGTATCCATCAAGCCATGGATTATCTGGCCCAGATGAACAGGATCAATGCCGGCGTCAAGGTCCCGGCGGATGCGATGATCACAGCCAGAGGCAAGGATGTTATCGTGATCGGCGGCGGCGATACGGGCGCGGATTGCGTGGGGACGGCCAACAGACAGGGCGCCTTGTCGGTGACGCAGCTCGAGCTTTTGCCTCGACCGCCGGAGTGCCGTACCCAGGACATGCCGTGGCCGGCCTATCCGAAGATCCTCAAGACATCCACCTCTCACGAAGAAGGCGCCAGGAGGCTTTGGAGCGTCGCGACAAAGAAATTTATCGGGGAAGGCGGCCGCATCAAGAAGATTTTGTGTGCGAAAATCGATGGGGCGCTTAAAGAGATCCCGGGCTCTGAATTCGAGCTGAAGGCGGATCTTGTGATCCTGGCCATGGGCTTTGTGCATCCTGTGCACGAGGGCCTGGTCAAGGGTCTGGGTCTTCATCTCAGTCCCAGAGGCAATATTTCCGTCGGCAAGAATTGTGCGACATCTCTTCCTGGGATATATGCTGCCGGCGATGCCGGCCGCGGCGCTTCGCTTGTTGTTTGGGCGATTTATGAAGGCCGGGCTGCGGCCAGGGAAATCGACCGTTTCCTCATGGGCGAAACAGATCTTGCTTGATAACGGTTGACGTGTTGACGAGTAAGCCCCGCCGGAGAACCTTGTTTTCTAGCGGGGTAAGCGGGTCGGCGGGTCAATAAAAGGAAATCCAAAAACGCCGAAGGTTTTTGTTGTTAGCTCATGCGCGCGTTTGCCCGTGAACCGCTATGAGCTGTAGCAGGGGAGTTTGTTTTCCTGGATAAACGAGGAGATATCGGGCCTCAGAATGCTCCCGGTTTCTACGAATTCCAATCCTACCTTGTATTTTTCCGAATAAGGTTCCTGGACTGACCACTGGACCCGCGCAATCCCGTAGAGTTCCTGAGGTTTGTTTTTGAGTCTTGCGTGGAAGTAGATGTGGCTGCCGATATTGACAGGGCCGTCCACAAGGAAGCTGACGCCTCCTTCGCTGATATCGCAGGTGATGCTTTGACTGTAGCAGCTGCCGTTAAAGAAACGGTATTCGACAGGACAGTTGACCTTCAGCCTGCGGAATCTGCGCCGTTCCTGCCAGGCGTTTTCCATGTCTGCGACTCTGTTAAATAAATCAGCCACGATAACCTCCTTTTTTGCGCCCTGCATGTGTCAGAGGCCCGTGGCTACCCAAAATTTAACATAAAAAGAAAGCGTTTTCAAGGGGAGGGGTTTCGTGTATAATATCACTGCACATGAAGCTTAACTTATTTATTTGCAAGATGTAAGGATGATACATATGGGGATCGTTACAAAAAAAGGCGACAAGGGAAAAACGTCCCTGTATTTCGGAGGCAGGGTCTCCAAAGACCACCCGCGTGTTGAGCTCTGCGGGGCCCTCGATGAGCTCTCTTCGTTTCTGGGCGTCGTCAAAAGCTTGTTAAAGGATCGGCAGGGCCGTGTCTGGATCGAAGGCGTGCAGAAAGACCTCGTGACGATAGCCGCAGAGGCGGCGACAGCCCCTGGTTTCCTTGTCAGGCTCAAAAAACGTGTGCAAAAGAAAGATGTCGGACGGCTTGAGCACCAGATCGTGATCCTGGAGTCGCGCTCCAAAAAGAAAAATTTCTGTTTTTCCATTCCGGGCTCCTGCCTTGTCTCTAGCTGCCTGGATGTGGCGCGCACGATCGCGCGCCGGGCGGAACGCCGGGCCGTCAGTCTTTTGAGAAAGAGGCAGATCAACAACAAGAATGTCCTTGTTTATCTTAACAGGCTTTCAGATTTTCTGTATCTTTTGGCAAGAAAGAGCGAAGAATGCCGAAGCTTAAAAAAGCCCTTTTGATCGCGGATCCGCAGATCGACTTTTGCCCCGGCGGGGCCTTGGGGATCAAGGATGGAGATAAGATCATTCCCGCCGTCAACGCCTATGTCCGGAGCTTTGCGCAACGTCAGCTGCCCATATTCATCACCCGCGATTGGCATCCGAAGAAGACAGCCCATTTCAAGGCCTATGGCGGCGTCTGGCCCCGGCACTGTGTCCATGATACAAAAGGCGCCGCTTTTCATCCCGGCTTGAGACTGCCGAAAGAGGCGATCATCCTTTCGAAAGGGATGGACCCGCAGGAAGACAGCTACTCCGCATTCCATGCTTACGACAATAACCATAAGGAACTGCATCATCTCTTGCAGATATTCGGCGTGACAGAGCTTTATATCGGCGGCCTGGCAACGGATTATTGCGTCAAGTATTCCGTGCTGGATGCTTTGAAATACGGCTATAAGGTTTATGTCCTTCTGGATGCGACAAAAGGAGTGAACTTGAAGCCTCAGGATTCAGCGGAGGCGGTCCGCCGGATGCTGGCCGCCGGCGCCGGAACGGTGACCCTTGCCGACATCGCACCGGTTCCCAAGAAGCCGCAAAGGCAGGCAAAAAACAAGCGACCCAGGCATTAAGCGTCCTGGGCCCCCGCCGGAAAAACGCGCAGCAGCCGTCTCGCCCTATGAAAACGATTAAAGTTAGAACAGTCATTTTTGATATGGATGGCGTTATTACGGATACCATGCCTTATCACTTTCGCGCGTGGCGCAGGATTTATGCGGCGCAGGGGTTTAAGGTGAGCCGGGAGGAGATATACCGGCGGGAAGGGCAGCCCGGATACAGGACGATCAAGGAGATCCTCGGTGAGCGCGGCATCCCTTTTGATGAGGCCAAGGCCAGGCGGATCCTTTTCGAGAAAGAGAAACTTTTCAAGAAGATCGTCCATAAGCGTTTCATCCGCGGCGTGAAAGGTTTCCTGCGCCATCTGCGCCGCCGGGGTGTCGCCGCCGCCCTCGTGACAGGGACGGCGCGGCACGAAGCCGAAGAGATCCTTCCGAAGAATTTTTTGAAAAGGTTTGCCGTTTCCGTGACGGGGGATGAAGTGAGGCATGGCAAGCCGCACCCGGAACCCTATTTGCGGGCCCTCAAGAAATTGAACATCCGGCCTCAAGATGCGATCGTTATCGAGAACGCACCGTTCGGCATCCGTTCCGCAAAAAAAGCCCGTTTGAAATGCATCGCGCTTGAGACTTCTCTTCGCCGTCCCTATCTCAAGGGCGCGGATTTTATCTTTTCGTCCTATCGCGATTTACGCAACCACCTCGATTTTGAAGCCGATAGAAAAGATCGGACCCGCTAGGGGCGGGAATTGTTCATGAGCGTTCTTAATAATCAGCGTTGCCGTCAATCGCGGCATAGAACTACATGACGGTTTTTTATCTCTTAGCTGCGGCTTTCAAGATATAAGCTCCGGCGTTTTGTCTCTAACGGGATTGACGCCTCTTTATTTTATTGATAAGATGAAACCATCATTTTTGTGACAGTTTCTGATGGCACGGATTAAAAATCGAGAGATTGCACGGATTCATGCAAGAATAGATGCTGCAATACCTTCGAAAAAGAAGTTTAAGGTTTTTATCATTGATTAAGTTTTCTTTTTTGTCTGTGTAATCTTGTTTCAAATCTGTGCGATCGCATTTCTATGAAAAGATATGAATTTTTAAAGCATACGGCGGATGTTGCCGTACGTCTTTTCGGCCGGTCGTTGAAAGACCTTTTCGAGTCGGCGGCCTGGGCGATGTTTGCAGTCCTTCTGGAAAAGACCAAAAACAGACCAGGGGCGGCATTGACGGAAAAAGAGATCTCTGTTTGCGGGGAGGCGCCCGAAGACCTGTTGAAAGCCTGGCTGGATGAGCTTCTTTTCTGTTATGCCGTCGATCATCTGGTTTTGGTCCGCATCAAGTCTATTGATGTGGGCGGCAAGGAGATGAAGGCCCTTGTTTTATTCGACGTTTTCGACAGGGAGTATTACACCGTTAAAGACGAGATCAAGGCCGTCACCTATCATGAGTTGGAAGTCAAGAAACTGCGGAACCGCTGGCAGGCCCAAGTGATCTTTGACGTCTAACGGAGTCTTGGTTTATGTCTCAAGTTTGGGACGGCCCTTTAGAGAAGATTGACGATTATCGCTGGCGTATTCCCAAGAGCTACAAGGCCGGCATGCGCGTCGACGGCATTATTTATGCGGATGAGAAGCTATTAAAAGACATCCGTCATGACAAGGCCGCCGAGCAGGTGGCGAATGTTTCCTTTTTGCCCGGGATCGTCAAGGCGTCCTTCGGCATGCCGGATATCCATTGGGGTTACGGGTTTGCCATCGGCGGCGTTGCGGCCATGGATATCGAAAAGGGCGGTGTGATATCGCCCGGCGGTGTGGGCTACGACATAAATTGCGGGGTGCGGCTGGTAAGGACGGACCTTTTTGAGAAAGACGTCAGGCCGCGGCTCAAAGAATTGGTCGCCGGTCTGTTCCATGCGGTGCCTTCAGGTGTCGGATCCGAAGGAGATATCCGCGTGACCGCCAGGGAAGAAAAAGAGATCCTTGTCAAGGGCGCAGGATGGGCTGTTGCCAAGGGCTACGGCATCGAAGACGACCTGGAGGCCACCGAAGAGCGCGGAGCGATGGCTGGCGCGGACCCCGAGAAGGTCTCCGACCGGGCGTATGCGCGCGGCAAACAGCAATCGGGCACCCTGGGTTCGGGCAACCATTTCCTGGAAGTCCAGGCCATCGACCAGCTTTACGACAGGGACGCGGCGGATGCGCTGGGTCTGGCTGAAGGCCAGATCATGGTGATGATTCATTCCGGTTCCCGGGGGCTGGGATATCAGGTTTGCGACGATTCTTTGAAAACGATGAACGTCTGCCTGGACAAGTACAATATCCATGTGCCCGACAGGCAGCTGGCGTGCGCGCCCGTGGATTCGCCCGAAGGCAGGGATTATCTGGCGGCGATGCGCGCTGCGGCGAATTACGCCTGGAATAACCGCCAGTGCATGATGCACCTGACGCGCCAGGTTTTTGAGAAGATATTTGCTTCTTCATGGCAGAAGCTCGGGATGCGCCTGATTTATGACGTGGCGCACAATATCGCTAAGATCGAGACGCATCGTGTGAAGGGCGAGGAGCGCACGTTGTGCGTTCACCGTAAAGGCGCGACCCGCGCCTTCGGGCCAGGGCATCCGGCCGTCCCTGAAAAATACAGAGAGATCGGTCAGCCGGTGATCATCCCCGGCGACATGGGGCGCAATTCTTATCTGCTCGTCGGGACTCAACGGGCGATGGAAGAGACGTTCGGCTCGACCTGCCATGGCGCCGGCCGCCTCAGGTCCCGCCACGAGGCCAAGAGGCTGGTGGATTTCCACGCATTGATGAAGGAACTTGAGGCCAAAGGCATCGTGGTCATGGCGTCGGGGCACGGGACGGTCGTGGAAGAGGCCCCCAGCGCCTATAAAGACGTCAATGATGTCGTCAGTGTCGTGCACAACGCCGGCATTGCCAGGCGCGTCTGCCGGATGCGGCCATTGGGAGTTGTTAAAGGTTAGGGGAGTCCTGAGTGTATCGAAGGGCGACCGCTCGGTGTCGTCAAAGGCTAAAGGAAGTCTTGAGTCCTTCAGCTTTGCTCAGGATAAACTTCGTCGAAGGACGATCTAAAGGGCAAGGAGGAGACATGGTTTTTGCGCTGCAGGGGGGCGAACAGGTTTTGTGGGAAGGGAGGCCCGAGAAGAGGATCTATGTGATGTGGCTCCTGACGCGGGTGGTCCTTATGTCCTTGGTCATCTGCGGTATCCTGGCTTATCTGACCGTCATCGCCTGCGTGGTCTACGCCGCTGCGCATTACATGAAAAAGCCGGTCTTTATCCTTGTTCCGTCTCTTCTCATTTTTTCGGCGCCGGTCGTTTTGGCCTGCGCTTTGTTTTATTACCGCCACCTTCTTGAGACGTTCCATTACATCGTGACGAACCAGCGGTGTGTCTTTGAGGGCGGGATCTTTGTGCGCCGGCGCCGCAGCGTGCCTTTTCATAAGATCACGGACGTCGAGGTCAACCAGAATATCATCGAACAAGGGCTGGGGATCTGGAGCCTGAAGATTTTTACGCCGGGCACGGGGAGCGTAGGCGTCCCCGGTTTCGAGAAAGCCGAGATCGTCTTCTGCGGTCTCCTCGATGCCGACAAGCCGGCCTCCATCATCCAGGACACCTTAAAGAAGTTCAAAGCCACAGGAGAATAAATGTTAGATATCCGTTTTATCCGGGACAACGCGGACCTTGTCAGGGCATCGCTGGAAAAGCGCGGTTCGAAATTGAGCTTGGACGAACTTCTGAAACTTGATGAAGAGCGTCGCCGCATCCTGACAGAGCTCGACGACCTGCGTCGCCAGAAAAACGAAGCCAACGATGCCATCACCAGACTCCTCAAGGAAAGGAAGGACCCCAAGCCGACGATCGCCACGATGAAAGACGTTGCCGGCCGTATCGATGCCTGTGAGGCGGACCTGCGCCGGGCGCAAGAATCCCTGGAGAAACTGCTTTTGGTCATTCCCAATATCGTCCATGCATCGGTCCCTGCAGGTGATCCTTCGCACAACCAGACCGTCCGGCAATGGGGTCAGCCGAGGACCTTTGATTTTAAACCGCGCTCCCATATGGAGCTCTGCGAGTATCTGGATATCGTAGATTTTGCCCGGGGGGCCAAGCTTTCCGGGTCGAACTTTGTCCTTTTTAAGGGGCTGGGAGCAAAGCTGGAGAGGGCACTGATCAATTTTATGCTCGACCTGCATACGTCGAAACACGGCTACAGGGAGATGTGGCCGCCGGCCCTGGTTAACCGCGCCAGCATGATAGGGACGGGGCAGCTGCCGAAGCTCGAAGAGGATATGTACCATCTTAAAGATGACGATCTTTTCCTTATCCCGACGGCTGAAGTCCCCGTCACCAACATCCACCGTGATGAGGTCCTCGAGGAGAGCGCCCTGCCCGTGTATTACACCGCCTATACGCCGTGTTTCCGCAGGGAGGCGGGTTCCTACGGCAAGGATACAAAAGGCCTCGTGCGCGTGCACCAGTTCGACAAGGTCGAGCTCGTAAAATTCGTCAAGCCGCAGGATTCTTTCGACGAGTTGGAAAAGCTCGTCGGCAATGCCGAGACCGTCCTGCAGGCGCTGGGACTGCCGTATCGTGTCGTTTTGCTGGCGTCGGGCGACATCAGCTTTGCCGCGGCCAAGTGCTATGACCTGGAGGCCTATGCCCCCGGCCTGGACAAGTGGCTGGAGGTGTCGAGCTGTTCGAATTTCTGCGACTTTCAGGCCCGGCGCGCCAATATCCGTTTCAGGAACAAAGAGACCAAGAAACTTGAGTATGTCCATACGCTTAACGGTTCCGGCGTGGCCATGGCCAGGACCGTCATCGCGATCATTGAAAACCATCAGCAGAAGGACGGCAGCATCCTGATTCCTGAAGTTCTGCGTCCGTATACGGGAGGCCTGGACAAAATTGAACGCCAATAAAAAGCATCGGCGTTGATGACACAGATTAATCCCTACGCCAGAATTCCACGGGCCTGCCCTTGGCCTCAGGCCAGGGCGAGCCCGTGGGGCTCCAGGAAAAGATGATGATAGTGAGGGAAGCCTCCCCGCTCTAAAGAACGGGGCTTCCTTCTCAAGCAGAACTTCACAATTGCATTTCCGACAACTTAGGCGGACCCGCCGATCTTTAATGGCGGGCATCCCCCGCTTAAAAGCCGGGAATTTCTGCGAAGGATTAAAGCTTTTGTCGCGTTGCTCCGTTGTGCTCGCAGGAGGCAAGATATATGAAAGAAAAAATGCTGGCTGTTTTGAAGTTGGTACTGGCGATTTTGTTGTTGCCTTTCGTGATCGGCATCACGGCCGCTTTCTGGAATGCCTTGAGCCTGACGCCGGCGCCCATCCCGTCGACATTCGGATGGGGCGTCGTCATGTATCTCGTTTTGCACATTCTTCTCTATCAGCCGGCCCAGGTCTTCGATACGGGAAAGAAAATGGCGGAGACGGCCATCGGTTTTGTGGCGCCTTTTTTCAAGGTGGCGGGTTTCTGCATTCCGATATTTACCATCCTGACTTTCGTCGTCTATATGGCGGCACGCAAGATCTGGCCGCAGCTCGAAGGATATTTCGGATGCTTCGTCTTTGTCGCGGCCTTTACGCTCACGATGCACTTGGTCATGACGGCCAATGCCCTCAAAGGCAAACAGGCCGGTTGGCTCAAGGAGAATTATTTTTTTGCGATATTCGCCATTTACATCATCAACATCATGATCGTCGGCGCGGCCTTCAATTTGTTGACGACTGATTTTTATTTTACGGATTTCATGAAGTCTGCGGGACAGAAGGCCGGGGCGATCTATACGGCCTCGTTCAAGCAGCTGTTCGAGGTGCGGGCCGTCCGGTAGCCGTCATATGAAGAAATTTGTCAGAGAGAAAACTTTTTGAAATCTGGAGTCGGAAGGGGAGAGACCAAGAAGGCGGCGTCAGGGGTTTTGGAGGCGTGGCAGAGCGGTTGAATGCGGCGGTCTTGAAAACCGTTGTGGGCGCAAGTCCACCGAGGGTTCGAATCCTTCCGCCTCCGCCAAATTTTTCGGATAACGAAAAATTTGGCGGACACTTGAGCGAGCGACCGTGGCGCGGCAGAGCGCCACAGCGAGAACAAGCGCCCGCACCTTAATGTATCTTGTCTCTGGCGGCAAAAGGCGGATGTCTC
>Ga0172373_10005431_pt1 | contig 17460 bp, 24 predicted proteins | sample Lak10m_2_FD_114546 | JGI IMG/M metagenome (GOLD analysis project Ga0172373, IMG submission 114546) | Freshwater microbial communities from Kabuno Bay, South-Kivu, Congo - kab_092012_10m | ecosystem: Environmental > Aquatic > Freshwater > Lake | place: Democratic Republic of the Congo...
AATCATTTTTTATATTGATCGATATACTCTTGATATTCATTGTTTGGATGACCTACCAAACGTTTATGATAAAAATCAATAACAGTTTTTGCTGCAGTTCCCTGGAAGAATGCTGGAACAATACCGTGAATAATGCTAGAACATCCCACTAGGATCATCTTAACACCAGCATAGGTAGCCCAAATCAAATGACTACCATAAGTCTCTTGACTTTTTTTCAAATGTTGTCTACTAGTTTTTAACATACCAAAAATACTTTTGGTTATTTATAAGCTACTGGTCGGACTTGAACCGACGACCTACGGTTTACAAAACCGTTGCTCTATCCAGCTGAGCTACAATAGCAACTGGGGTGGTAAGGATCGAACTTACGACCAAGCGATTAACAGTCGCTCGCTCTACCGCTGAGATACACCCCAAAAATTAATTTTCATGTTTGAAATGTTCAAGCTCGACCCAATTCAAAAGTGTTTGAAAAGAACTGATTGCTGCTTGGTTACAGTTGTCATCTTTTAGTCTTTGCACATAGTATTCTAGTGCTTCGATGACCATTTCTCGATCTAATTGTGATAGTAATGACATAATTTTCCTTAGTGAAGGAACGTCTCAGGTTGGGGTCGAACCAACGACCGACTGCTTAGAAGGCAGTTGCTCTATCCACTGAGCTACTGAGACATATACCACGGAGCAGTTAGTCTCATTTCACCCCCCAGGGATTTACATTCCCTAGTATAGCATACTCCTTCGTCAACTGGTAACTCGGAGTAACGTGGTGGTAGTATTCTAATAGATCCGTCATCACCTGTCAAGCGTTCATAATCTCTGATTGCTTTATCTACATCTCTAATAACTCTACGTTCTATTTTATGGGGGTCACGAAGAATAATGTCTCTGATGATGTTGCTTGGAAGTTGTCTTTGAACTTCATCAACAAGATCCCATATATGTTCTTCTATGACCCCTGTACAGCGTGATAGAGTAGTTATGATTGTGGTTAATGTTACCCCTACTATGATTAGTTGTATAGCAGTGGATTTCTTTTTACCGAAGTGAAAATTAAATTTCATAGTAAGGGTGAGACCTGCAGTTCTCACCCATATTTATCACTTACAATTGAGCATAACAAACACTTAAAACTCCTTGACCAGGATGGGCAATGGAAGAGAAAGCACCATAAGACAAGTCAAGGGTTCTACCATCAACGTAAGGACCCCGATCATTTACTTGCACAACTACAGATTTACCGTTTCTTGGATTTGTTACTTTTAACTTGGTTCCAAACGGTAACCATCTATGTGCAACTGATTTTCCATAAGCGTTATATCGTTCACCACTAGCAGTTGTCCTGCCATGATATCCGTCACCAACTCCATAATGTGATACGAGCGAACATCCACTCGCTGCCTTTGCTGTTACGGGTGCCAATCCGACAAGACCAAAGACGATGAAACTAGAAATGGCTTTAAGCATTAAAATTGATTGAATTCTACATCCCAATAGAGAAAGCGCACTTCCCTTTTCTCAAAGGGCAATCTCCTGGGCTCTAAGTGTCACATCAAAATCTCATGATGCAATCGCTGTAAAGCGATTTTACATTATAAGTGATTATTTATTTCTTGTCAAGGCTTCCATAGATGAACATAATTCCCATAATGGGCACTACAATCAATGCAAACCCCAATATACCAAGGCATACGGGGTTTGTCAAGATCATTTCTGGTATGTGGATCATGGTTCTAAATATTGATACTGATCTAAAATAAATGCAATTTATAGATATGGATACGCACTTCTTTATAGAAGACGTATACAAAGATTTACCTGCACCATATAAAAATTTATCTCCACAATTTGTGTGGAAATCATATCAAAATAAACCAGATTTTTGGGACAAAACTTGGGGAGGAGAAACAAATAGAGATGATATGTCAGTATCTAAAAAATATTATAAGTGGAAAGGACAAAGATTTTTATGTGATGAAAATGGATATCATGATATAGATATTTTTCCAGGAAATAAAGTAAAAGATCTTGTTTCCATTAAAAATGGGATAGAAAAAAAATTATGTTTTGATACAAAATATGGTGGACCGTTCAGAGGAGATTTAAATTATGACTGGGAAGGTGCAAGAAATTTAGAAGTTAGAAAAAAAGATTTAGATACTTTAGGAATTGATAAAAATATAATTAATCCATATAACTATATGTTAGGATTAAACTATAGAATTGATATAGACTTAGCAATATCTTTAGGTCAAGCATGGAATACTAAAATTCAAAAACTTTGCCGTAATGAGGATAGATTTTGGCCTGTAATTTGGGTTCCATTCCAAAACAAAAATATGCTTTCCAATCTAGAAATAATTGAAGATGGATTAGAACATGGTGCAATTGGCGTAACAATGGGAGAACATTTTACTTATTCTAGTAATTGCTTAGGTAGAATGTGGGGTATGTGTGATTGGATGGAACCATTTTGGGAACATGCAAATAAATATGAATACCCAGTTTTTTTTCATGCATTAGATTGTTGGTATGATAATTATAAATGGTTTCCAAAAACAGACATATCAACACAAAAAAAATGGATGATATATCATCATAAATTAAATCCACTAATTGTTTCAGGATATACTGGATTTTATAAACTAAGTTTTGCTAGTTTAATAATTAATGGTATCCTTGATAAGTATCCAAATTTAAGATTGATTTGGGCGGAACGTGGAATTTCCTGGATACATCCAACTTTAAATAAAGTTTCAGAGATATTAGAAAAAGACTGTTCAGTTTATCTTAAAAATTGGTCATTTATCTGCGATCCAGAATGGGATAATTTTGTTGAAGATGCAGAAAAACTTGGATATGATCATCTGTTATTTTCGACAGATTATCCTCATTACGACCCATCAGGAAGAAACCAAAAAAATGATATATCAGATATTTTAAAATTAGATACTGATCATAGCAATAAAGAAAAAATTGCTAATATAAATGCTAAAAAATTATTCGATAGAACTAGTTTCAGATAATTTAATTTCTGTGCCAACCCTCAGGTTCAGTTTCGTGTATCCAATCCTTTAAATTATAAAGATACTGACGTAAAAGATTGCACTGAAAAGAATGGAAAGGATCTCCAGTTTCTAGATGTAATCTAGTATGGAGATCAATTGCATCCAAACATTTTTTTATAATTGGGTTCCACGGTTTTCTAAATTCCGTATCAAATTCGCGTGGCATTTTTACCTCTTTATATCATTCTTTTTCCAAAGATTGCCTTCTGCTTTTCTTCTACGTGCTAATCCTGCTTCTACTTTTGATCCAGGATTTCTATAGAGAAATAGTGCATCTGGAACTTTATCCCATTCTTTATTCTTCAAGCGTTTAGTAATAGTATTGAAGCTAGCACCACCGTAGAAATTAGCTCCGAGATTATAAGCAAAGCTGAGCAAAGCACCTCTTTGTCCATCTGACATTTCACTCCAATGTGGGATTTTTCTGAGTGCAGGTAGGAACTCTTTCTTGCACTGTTCGATTAAAAGTTCATCTGCTTGTTGTTGTCCGATCATATCACCAAGTTTGAAAGGTGAACCATCTTTCTTACGAGTTGATCCCCAACCAATAGTGATTGGAAGTCCACCAGTCAAAGGATCTGGGTATGCTTTCAGATGGCATCCTTCAAACTCTTTAATTAATTTAATTCCAGATTTGGGAATTTCGTTCATTGCTTTGTCGGTGGTGGACAATCAAATATTCTACCCCAACCATCGTTACCTCTAGGACACCAACGGTGTTGAAGAACCGATTTAGTATAAACAGTTTTTTTACCGTTTGCAATATCGCTAGTATACCCATCGTTTAGTGTTCCATATGGATCGTTTACAATATAATCAGATCCTCTTTTACCAATCACTACAACCATGTGCCCGCCAGTAGGATTAGAAAGAGAACCCCTATGCAGGATCCCGATAACAACAGGTTTCCCAGCGGCAAGCTCACGATCAAGATCAGCAAAAGAAAGGTTGTAACTAAAGTGTGACTTAACACCATAGCTTGCCAGAACCTGTGTCTGTACTGCATGATCCGTTGTGTCACCAATCGCAAATACTTTCTTGACGTAAGCATCATCCCCTTTTAATCCAACTAAAGTCCCTGGTTTAAAGTATTCCAGACACATAGCACACGATGAACTGTTACAAGTTCTATGTGCATCTCTATAGTTATCTACCTGATTATAATATGGAACTGGTAAAACGTCTGGTGTTGTTACTTTTTCACGATATTTTACTATCCACTTAGCATTATCACTCAATAATTCTTTTGGTAATGCCTGTTGCAATAATTGAACTCCAGCAACATGTTGTGCATTACGCTCACTAAAGAATTCAAAGAACCTATGTAAGTCTACCAATCCACCAAAAGCATTTCCATTACGATACTTCATAACCCATTCAGCATTTTGCTGTTTGAGTGCTGGTGGCATTGCTTCAGACAATAATCCAACCGCTGCTACATGAGTTGGTTTTGTCTCATCATAATATTTGAAAAAATCAATCAAGTTTATTTTGACTTGTTCTGCTCTTGATGAAATACTCTGCATCTATCAGTACCAATGGTTTTTTACCGTTCTTTTTGATGAATACTATAGGCTCATATTCTCCAGAATTGGCACAAGCCTGTTCATATGCGTCCCAAATATTTAGTTTCTCTTGGTTCTTACATTCAATTGAAAATGGAAACTTCTTCCTAGCATCTCTTGCCATAATAAGATCTTCTCCGCCAGCACCCATGCTGCGACTTTCAATGTCTTCAGGATGCACCTCAAGGTGTTCAATCAATTGATCACGAACCCATTGTTGCAACCTTCTGCCCTTTGCCTTAGCAGATTGTGGACGCATAAAAAAACCCCTTTCGGGTATTTATTACCATAACCAAGTAATATATGAATATCGTATCCCATTTAAAATTGGATCAACCCTATGAGGATATAAAAAATTAGATGGAAATATTAATAGATCTCCCATTTTTAGGTCAATTTTTTCATTACATAAAAAAAAGTTTCCACCGTCATAATCATTATTCAACAATCCCAATAAACTTAAAATAGGAATTCCTCTTCTATTTCCATCAAATAATGAATGAATATGATCAATATGCTCATTCATTTTTTGATTACTAGAATACTTATTGTATCTAATTTCAGACCAATTTTGTTTATTCCTACTAGTAGGATCCCAAAACCGATTACACACTTTTATCTTATATTTAAAAAGAGCGTATGGAATTTTATTATCAATAACTTCAGATATTCTACTATTTGAAGTTACAAAAAGTTCCGTTTCGTTGTAATGAACAGAACTTTTTGTATTATCAATATTATAATAATGTGGTAAAAAATTGTTATATTGTAATTTACTTGTAATATCTGTACAAATTTTAGGATCTAGAAAGTTATCAATTTTTAAAACATAATCTAAAAGATTTTTCACAATTAAAAAACAGCAAAAGTATTTTTCATATTTAGTCTATGAATGGATGCATAACACCACCTGTTCCAGTTTCATGGTATCCTTCATGAACTTCTTTTTCTTTAGAGCACATATATCCACACATTGATAAATCACCATTATGTTCACGTATTTTCCACGATCTTTCAAGACGTTCTCTATAAAATGGAGAATTCATAATTTCATCCCAAGTAGAATGATACAATGATATAGATCCAATACCACCCTGCTGTTCGATCAAATTAGAAACTGAGTTATAATACATATTTGTTCTTCTATGATATTCATCCTTTTGTGGTTTTGATTTTGGATCTCCAGTTTCATAGAACTGTTTATAAACCCTTCTACATTCGTGAGAAAAATAGCAGCATGGATGAACAACACCTCTACTATCAATAATCATTTCATTTACAAATCCCCCCTTACCATCATCAACAGCAGCACATCTAACATCAGTTGGTGTTAATGGTGATCCTAACTTCATTACATTTTTAGTATCAGATCCAGGCTCAAGCACTACATGCTTTCCTTCCCAGGTATACTGCAAAGTATTATTACTATCAATAAATCCCGCAGTTGGTCTATGACAGAAATATTTAAATCCATAGATTTTAGATAGGGATTTACATTTTTCTATTTGATTTTCATTATGTTTAAATACCAGCATTCTCCATTCAGCAGTTCCTCCACCACGAATGAATGCCTTTGCGTTTTCTATAACTGTCTTGTAATCTACACCAACTCTATAAAGACTTAAGGTATCTTGAAGTCCATCTATAGCAAAAGTCAATTTAGAATTTGGTATTTTAGAAAATACTTTACCCAATTCTTCCCACCATCCTGAGTAATGAGTGCCTCCATTAGTACTCATGTTGAGTTCAATATTGGAATTACACTCTCCAATGTATTCTACAATTTTATGAATGTCTCTACACAAAGAAGAATCACCATAAGAACCATTAATACGTATCAAAAATACTTTTTCATTTAAGAAAGATGAACTAAACCAATTCTTAAAATCAAAAAGGGATACTTGATGTCTATCCACCGAATTAGGTGGAATAAGACCATCTCTAGTATCCCTAAATCTAGAACATGCAGGACATCTTGAATTGCAGAAGTCTGAAAGTTCAATCTGAAGTTCAAACTTCTGCTTTTTTCTCAATTCATAAAACATTACAATTGAAAACCAGCGAATGTATCTTTCTTCATATCTTGCTTAATACCACCAACAAGATAACTTTCAACTTCAGTTTCTTGTGGAGCAACTTGAAGACCCTTAGAAGAAATCCAGTGCTCAGTCCAAGGAAGTGGATTATTCTTAGACGAAATATCATAGATTGGTTTTAATCCAATCGCCTTCATACGACGATTAGCAATCCATTCGACATAAGAACTGAGAAGTTTTTGGTTCAATCCAATCATTGATCCGTCTTGGAACAGATATTCTGCCCATTCCTTTTCTTGATCAACTGCTTTCCTGAACATAGCAATAATGTTTTCTTCCTCTTCCTTGGCAATCTGCTGCATATCAGGATCATCACCTTCTTTCCACTTATTCAAAATGTTTTGAGTAAGTACAAGGTGCTGATTTTCATCACGAGCAATTAATGAAATGATCTTTGCAGATCCTTCCATTACCTTTAGTTCACCAAAAGCAAATGAACATGCAAAAGAAACATAGAAACGAATGCCTTCCAGGATATTGACATTAGCAACTGCTCTGTAAAGTTTACGCTTCAATTCATATAGATCATACCTAGCAGAAGGAACACCTTCCTTTACAAATTTCCATTGGTTGCCACTATCATATGCATGAGCAGCATTAATAAAGTCGTTGTATGCTTCAGTAACAGACTTAGCACGGTCTAAGATCTTATGATCATCTAAGATTGTATCAAAGACTTCAGAAGCATCTGCATAAACATTCTTGATGATATAGGTATACGAACGAGAATGGATCATCTCCATGAATTCCCATACCTTCATAGCACCTTCTAGTTCAGGTAGTGAGCAGTATGGTGCAAATGCCATACTAGGACCACGACCTTGAACACTATCAAGAAGGACTTGATACTTAAGATTGGATGTAAAGATGTGTTTTTGTTCGTCTCTTAGTGTCTGGTAGTCACTACGATCCTTTTGTAAGGATACTTCTTCTGGACGCCAGAAATAACTAAGTTGTTGATTGGTTAGTTTTTCAAATACTGGATATTTGTAGCTGTCGTATCTTTGGATACCTAGTGGTTGTCCAAAGAACATTGGTTCTTTTTTTGTATCAACTTGAGCATCATTAAAAACGGTCATGCCAGTGATGGCCATTTTTGTTTTTTGCGGTGGGTTGATCCTAAATTTATTAGATTTTACACGATTCGCAGTCTTCTTCTTCATTTGTATTCAGTAGTTCAGATAGTAGAGATTTAATATCAGACTTATGATCTATTTCGTCACTCTTGTTATCATAAGTGTTCTGATAATAACTGGTTTTCCACCCATACTTATATGTAGTCAAGAAGTCTTGTGCCATGACAGACACTGGAACTTCATTATCAGGATAGTTCTGTGGATTGTAAGACCAGTTACCAGAAATTGCTTGATCAAAAAACTTCTGCATCACAGCAACAGTGTTAATATAACCACGGTTGCTAGACATATCCCACAGAAGAGTATAATTGTTCTTGAGTGTATGATACTGAGGAACAATTTGCTTGAGTGGTCCCTTCTTAGATTTCTTAACGGACAGGTAATCTCTAGGTGGTTCGATACCGTTTGTTGCGTTTGACACAACGGAACTGCTCTCCGATGGCATCTGTGCAGACAGTGTTGAGTGCCTAATCCCGTGTTCCACGATGGATGTTCTAAGAGTTTCCCAATCATGTTCTAAAGAAATAGAAGTGATTTCATCCACGTCCTTCTTATATGTATCAATTGGAAGGATGCCATCAGCATACTTTGTACGTGGGAATGCCGAACATGGTCCCTTTTCTTTAGCAAGTTGATTGGAAGACTTCAACAGGTAATATTGAAAACTTTCAGACAGTCCGTGAACTGCATCCCAAGCTTCTTGACTGTCATATTTGTATCCTAGTTTAGCAAGATAATGTGCTAAACCAATAAATCCAACACCAAGAGATCTACGTGCTTTGGTTCCTTTCTCAGCAGCAATGATTGGATACTGCTGGTAATCAATCAGTTCATCAAGAGCACGTACAGACAAATCACAAAGATTTTCTAGTTCATCATCAGACTTCACTCTACCAACATTCACAGCCGACAAAATACACAATGCAATCTCGCCATTTTCTGCATCGATATGCTGAAGTGGTTTAGTTGGAAGGGTAATTTCTTGACACAGATTGCTCATCTCAACTTTATCCTTGAAGGAAGAATGAGAATTGCAATGGTCAATATTCATGATGTAGACACGACCTGTCTCAGCACGTTCTTTGAGGAGATTAAGAATAAGTTCTTGTGCCTTAATAGTCTTTTTCGGAATGGACGGATCGTTTTCATATTGTACATATAGACTGTCAAACTCAGGGTATCCAAAGCTATCATAAAGTCCAGGTACATCATGTGGGGAGAACAACGTGATCTCACCATCTTGAATAAATCTTTCATAGAAAATTTTACTAATCTGAATTGAGTAATCTAATTTACGAACACGATTATCTTCTGTTCCTTTATTATTTTTGAGTACAATAATATCTCCTATTTCTTGGTGCCAGATTGGGAAGTGGACCGTCGCGCTTCCTCCTCGTATACCATTTTGCGTGCAACAACGGACAGTTGCTTCAAACTTTTTGAGAAATGGTATAACTCCAGTGTGAGCCACTTCGCCACCTCTAATTTTGCTGTTGATGCCACGGATGCGACCTGCGTTGATACCGATGCCCGCCCTTTGTGCAACATACCTGCCAATAGCCATATCACTGCTAAAGATGCTATCGAGGGTGTCATCAACATCAACAAGAACACAGCTAGCGAACTGTCTAAGTGGCGTCCTAACGCCTGCCATAATGGGGGTAGGGATGTTGATCTTGTGCTTGCTGATTGCGTCGTAGTATCGTTTGACATATGATAGTCTAGTTTCCTGAGGATATTCTGCAAAGATCGTCATTGAAATCAACATATACATGAACTGTGGAAGTTCAAAGATCTTTGATGAACTTCTGTCCTGTACAAGATACTTATCTACTACTTGTCGTAGACCAGCATAAGTAAACAAATAATCACGATCATGATTGATATAAGTATCAATCTTATCAATTTCTACTTCGCTGTATTTAGTAAGAATTCCTGCATCATATACACCCAGACCTACACACTTTTGAATATGATCTTTTAGAGAAATTATTTCTGTTCTTCTACCACACAATTGCTTTCTAATAGCAAAGAGAAGTAATCGTGCTGCTACAAATTGATAATTTGGATTTTCTAAATCAATCAAGTCTGAAGCACTACGGATCAAGATCTCTTGGATTTCAGCAGTTGTGATACCATCATAGAACTGAATACCTGAATTGATCTCCACCTGCGATGCAGAAACACCTGCAAGATCTTTGCAGGCTGCATCCACCATCTCATGTAACTTATTGAGGTTTAGTACCTCAATAGAACCGTCTCGTTTTTTGACTGTTATTCCGTTGCTCATATTTTTTTCCAACTGTTAAACTTAATTTTTGCTTCTAAACCTGAGTAAGTATTTGATTTTAACACATCCATGATATTAAATCCAGCCAAAACCATATCATTGATATCTTTCTCTTTAATATTGCTGGGCCAAATAACTACCTTATTGTTTTGTCGTATGGTTTTGTCAATATGGTCCACGATTTGCTTGTTTCTTGGTTCGTTGTCGTAAATAAATGTACAATCAGGAAAGTGTACCCTGTCAAGTACAAAGTCACTGCCGCACATTGCAATGCAGTTTTCAACGAAAGTCGAATCGAAAGGTCCTTCGACAACATAAATTGTTTCATTTTTATTTACTGTATCAAGACCATAAACTTTAGGAAAATCTTCGTCAAGCATGACGGTAAGATATTTAGGTTGTACCCATGGATCAAGACTTCTTCCTTGGAAACCTATGAGTTGTTTCTCTTCGTTATAAAAAGGAATGATAATTCTTGCATGTTCGTTACGAACATCATCAAAAGTATGCTTAAGACTATTAGCGAACTCTTTAAACTTTTCTGCGTAGAAAAACTTTATAGGATTAAGTTTTCTTTTCTTTAAGTAATCGCTTGCCTTAGGATCTTCTGATGCTTGTGGTAGATTTATTTTCGTCTTCTTTACAAAGACTGGTTGTTTAAATTCAAATTTTGGTTCTGGTGTATTTGTGGATCTGCCTGTTAAACCTTCCTTATATCGTTCAAGAACATATTGATCGTACAATGACTGATCAATATCTTTTAGGAAGTATGCAAAAGACTTTGAAACTCCACAATTATGACACTTAAAATTGTAGTCTGATTTCCGCTGGTAGAAATATCCTCTCGTTCTATTTTTATTTCTTTTAGAATCTCCACAATAAGGACATCTAAAAGTATAAAGATTTTCTTTTCTCTTAGCGAACTTTTCTAAACGAGCAGAAACTAGACCAATATATTTGTGGTCAACAAAAATCATCTAATATTTGCTGGTGTGTTATCCATTCTACTCTGAATATTCTCGCCTGTCAATATACCTGAAGCAAGGGAGACTAGTGTTGTGACAATAAAACCAGCTGCTAATCCAACCCCAACCGCGATCCACTTAAACTTTTTTAGTTCTTCAACCTTATTATCGACAGCATCTATACGATCGCCCAAATCTACATCTTCAGCCTCAAGATCCTCTTTCACTGATCTAATCATTTCGATCATGAGTATCTCAGATTTGCTATGCTGTTCTAATTTTTCATTATGAACGGCTAACATTTTAGAAACGTTTTCAACTGCATCCTTCATTACTTGGATAGCAGCATCAACCTTTTCAATTAGTCTTTCTTGGGAAATTGATTTCTCTTCTAATACAGCTACTTTACTTGGAATTTCTTGATTTCCTAACATCTTTTATGTCCTGTAGACGTTTGCGGTAAAACAAATTCAATTTTCTACCATACTTACGTCTCAAATCCATAACAGGATCCAAACCAGAAACGGGATCTTTCGCTTTGCTACTAAATCCAGGATCTCCTGTTTTACCAGGATCTATACTCATCATTTCTTCTCTAATAATATTTATTATACGCTCGATGTCCATCAGATTGTATTGAGAATACGATTACATTCGTCATGAATTGGAATATCATCTAACCCAGATTTAGGATAATCTGGTATCCTATTCAAGAACATTAGAAATGTTTTGATTAGTGACCAATATTCCTTCTCAATTTTGAAAAATAAAAGAGGCACCGTTGCTTCACCAAAAACATTGAAACAAATGATCAAATGGTTCAAAATCAAATGGTGCCTAAGTTCATTCTGCTCAAGATATTTTTTTAGCAATCTCTTGATATACTTGAAACGTTTTAGATCTTCCTCAAATTCTTCCATAGTGGAAGCATGAGGATTTTCATAATGCTTTATAGCGAATAGAAGATGATTATCTTCATTCAATTCATCAAATCTCATTTAAAATTATTTGATTGTTAGTGTAGTTGTACCGATGCCTACGCCTCTTGTGATGTGAGGATATGTGCTGATACCAGCAATTCCACCGCCAAAGTATGTTCCTGCTCCACCAACATTTCTTACCATATCGGAAGTAAATGTCTTTTCTACAGTTGAGTTTTGGAAATCAGTGATTGTTCCTACAACGTTACCTGCAACGTGAATATTTAGAACAGTTCCAATGCCTAGGTTGGTTGTGAATTTGAATGCAATTCTGTTACCAATCTGACCATTGAAGTTCTTCATCATGGTATAACCATAACCAGTGTCAGAACCTGCACTTCTTGTTCCAAAGTAAACTGGAACTTGTACGTTTGGTGTCATCGATACTGCAGTACCAACAACGAATGAAGTTCCTGCACCAGTGTTTGCTTTGATATTTACGGTAGCACCAACAGAACAGAATACTGGTTCGTTCCAAACAATGTGAACATAACCTGTTGATGCACCACCAACTCGAACAGATCTATCTGTACCACCAGCACTGATGCTGATTGGTGATGCAACGTTTGGATCTTCAAAGAAAACTGCAACTGGTGTAGCAGCACCTAGTCCAGTAATTCTGCTTCCATTTGGATGTCTGGTTGTACCTAATCCAGATACATGAACTAGAACTTCATCGTAGTATGAAGTTGATAAACCAGAGTATACTTTATCGCCGTAATGTCTATATACCCAACCTCTTTCATCTGCAAAGCAATTATGAGGTGTTCTGTTTCTATCAACGTCAATTAGATGCTTAGGAATAGCATAATAATTAGCCGCATACTCACTTTGAGTTGAAATTCCCCAAATTGCCATTGTAGTTTTTCCTATCGGTTTTGCTTGAAATATTTATAAAAATACCACAACCGAAGTTGTGGTAAGGTTAGTTTATTTATTTGTTTTTTATTAGCACTCTTAGATAATGAGAAATGAAATCTATAATTCCATTCTCCTTGAACCGTTTTGTCTTTGCCAACCATTCAGAAAATGATAGCAATAGACCAAGAATGATCGTAAATCCCCAGTTAGTAACTAGGCACGTAATCATTTTTGTGGTGTGAATAGTTTCTCTTTAACTAGTGCAAGAACAACATCGTCAATCGAGTTGTCGGTTGTTCTTACATACTTGGTTAGAAGATCTAATACCAATTGCTTTACAGCAGGATGCGTTGCAATTGCGATTAGTAATGGTTTTACTACTGCTACTAGTGCGTCCATGATCACCTCCGTTTTTTTGTTGGATATTATCCCATTTTATTTAGTTAGACTTCTTCTTTTTTGGTTTTTCTTTTTTTAACCAACCACCTTGCATTACGCCTCCTAGTGGAATTTTTACAGTTGGTTTATCATCTGGACCACCGCCATATGGTTTCCATCCTGCAGGTGGTCTATGCTGTTCTTCAACTTTTTTATCCTCTTGCTCACTCATTGCTTTGTTAGCTTTTATTGCAAGAGTATCTTTCTTTTGTCCAGGTTTTAGAGTTCTGTTTGCTTCTGGTGCAGATACTTTTGGTGCTGCTTTAGTTTTTGCAGTACCAGTTCCTTTCTTACTAAAACCAGAAAGGATCTTATCAGCTTCTGCTTCTAGTTTTGATTTTCTATCTCTTTGTTGCTGTTGCTTCTTTCTACCAGCATCTGTTTGAACTCTTTTCATTCTCTCCGAAGCTGGGCGAAGTGCTTCACCAAGATAATAATCTAGTTCAAGTTCAAGTGCTTCATTATGCTTTGGTGATTGACCGATACTATCAAATCTTTTCTTTTCCTTTTGTCTGGTGATTGCACTTACAATGTTAGAAGATTTTTTTTGAGCATCTTCTTTCTTCTTACCCGTGGAAGAAAGTGCAGTACGTGCTAGATTTCCTGCACGACGATACATTTTGTTTTCTTTTTCTCTATCAATTTCTTTAAATCCTTCTTCAATGTCAGGATGTGGTGCATAAAGAGGACCTTCATAGTTCCCAGCAAACTGCTCCATCGCTTTCTTACGAATAGTAGCAAAGTAAACTTGCTTACCCTTCTCAGTACCATACTGCTTCTTCATCGAAGACTTCATGCCAGATGGATCATACTTTTTCTTTAGCGTCTTTTCCTTTTGCATCTCACCAGAAGTCATTTCCCTTTCAGAAATTTCTTCACCTTCTGGTTCATAAGAATTTTTCAAACTATCAATTGCTTTTTGAGTTTGTTGATTTCTCTGCTGTAGTTTATCAGCAACACCCTTTGCCTTATCATAAACCATCTTACCAACAAGTGCAGTACCTGCAGCAAGACCTGCTCTAACAGCAAGACCTGCTAATGGTGCCATTTCATCAACAGTTTCTTCAGTCTTTAGATCTGGATTGATAGTGACTTTATTTTTGATACCTTTTTTGGGTTTCATTGGACTGTCACATTCACAGTCCTCCTCAGTAAAAAAACCGAGATCAAACCTCCAATCAGAATGTTCCTTTCTCATTTCTTTATAACGTTTTGCAGTAGCAGTCTCTTTGCCACTGTCTAATTTTTCAACTTCTTTCTTCATTGCCTCATATCCTCGATCATATCCACCACCAGGTTTCATTCCACCACCAAGTTTACGCTCCTCATTCTTCATTTTCTTTTTCTTGCCACCCATCTGATCCTTACCAGTTGCACCAGCAATTACATCACCTCTGGTTACCTTATCATATGGTGGATAGTTGTTTGCTAGATTTCCATCGCCTTTCTTTTCCTCAAGATAAGGACGACGAAGATCATCAAAAGACTGTTCCCAGATGTTCATTGGATAGACGTATACGTTTCTGTATTTATTTATTGTATTCCTCCATCATACATTCCAAATATAGCACGTCGTTCTTTACACCAAAAACATTCTTTACAAGGAAAAGGAAATTTATTTGATGTACAAGAATCAGTTAATGAAAAATATTTTTCTAAAAGATTATATCCTTCATAAAGGTCTTTAACATCTATTTTTGTAATATTATAAAATGGCATTGTTTTTATAGTATCACAGGGTTCAAATAAATCATCTCTATCGTAAGTATACTCAAGTATTTTATCAGCATCTCTTCTTACATCTCTAATTTGATAATCTTTCTCAGTCAATCCTATTTGTAAGATTTCTTCTTTAGTAAGATTTAAATTTCTTCCATTTATAAACCACTCGATTCCATATTTTTGTCTAAGTTCTATTTCTTTCTTTTCACATGATGGTTCTAATCTTAAAACTTGAATACCATCAATTATAGTTTTACTATCCTTTAAAGGTATATGTGGAACAGAATATGAATAAAATATAGTTAGATCTAATGGTTTTATATCAAGTTTTGGAAATTCTTGTTGTATAAGATTTAAAATTTTTTTTAATTTATTTCCTTTGCTTGGAACCTTTTTCCACCAATCTCGTAGATAAAAGGGATAGATTTCCATATCATATTTTTTTGCCTTATAACAAAAATGACACAGCATCCATAAAAGCAGTGTCGAATCAGATCCACCAGAAAATCTTATCCCAATTTTATTCGTATTGGTTTCTAAAAAATCTTTAAACCAGGTTATTTTCTTACCATTAATTTCTAAACTATGATCACTGAACTCCACCATCATAAGATCCAAATGCCCAATATCTTTCTTTACACCAAAAACACTGTTTGCATGGATACTCATTTTTTCCACTATTCTCTAAAGTTTCTGTTACACAAGATTCAGTTACTAGGTATAAATTTTGCATTAAGTCAAATTTTTCATATTGATGAGAAATAAATTTTTTGTCAACAGTAATAAATGGAAAAGATTTTATATTTAAGATAATTCCATCTGTCATATCTTTATTATTTAAATTATCTACATGCCTATATTCTGGAGCTTTATCGAACCCAGATTCCATATTTTCAGATTCAATAATTTCTTTTGGAGGATTAGCAGTAGCACCAGACAAGTAGATATCAAGTTTATTATCCTTTTTAAATTTTTGCCCCAAAGTCATCATATAATGACGTTTATTATTTTCATAAGGAGCAACTCTAGTCCAAATTTCTAGATGAGGTTCTTCGATCTTAACTTTAGGAAATAATGTTTTAATAACATCAATTATTTTAGGTATATTTCCCCTAACCTTAGATAAAATATTATTTTCTTCAATACCTATCCATGGGTAAATGACTTTATCAAAACTTTCAGTTTCTGTAATAAATTTAGCAAGAAAATATAAAATTAATGCAGAATCAGTTCCTGATGATAATTGAATACCAATTTTTTTGTAATCATTATTTTCAAAAAAGTCAACAAAATAATCTAGTGTTATTTCATTGTAAGTTAGTTGTAAGTTAGACATATAAAATTATAAACGTTAAGTTATTTAATATTCATCTGTATTTAGTATCATATGAATTAAAAGCCCAAAATTTTTCTTCGCACCAAAAACACCTTTTGCATGGAAATGGTTGATCTTTCCTATCTTCAATACAAGATTCAGTTAATGGAAATAGATTATCCATCAAATTATATCTGTGATATTGAGATGCAATAAATTTTTTATCTACATTCCACCAGGGATAACAATCCTTACGAGCATCCATTGGAGTATCTCTACCAGCATCTCTACTAATATATGAACTACCAATATCTTCACTGGGATTCATTGTAGTTCCTTGCACTAATACATCAAGTTTGTGTTTAGATATAAACATCTTACTTCTAATTTTTAATTTCATATTTTTTATATTCCTTGTCAGTTCATTAGGAGATCTTGCATATGTCATACGTTCAAGTTTATTGATGTATACTTTAGGATACATTGATTTAATTAAATCAATTATCAATAAAGTCTTTTCTTCACATTTACTATTAACATTATCAGTCTGTATTGCTATTATTGGAAATATTTTCTTATCAAAACTTTCAGTTTCAGTTATAAATTTACACAAAAAATACAATATAAGACTTGAATCTGTTCCCCCAGATAACCAAAGTCCAATATTTTTTTTATTAGTTTGAAAAAATTTTTCAAACCAGTCAGTTTCTATCTTACCATCCGATAATATCATAATTTAATTTAATTTCAGTGATCCACGATCTAAATGAATTATTATTTTCATCTACACATATAACATGATTTGCACCACGCCTAATAATAACTCCTGAAGATTTTTTAGTTTCTACAAGTTCTCCTTCTTTAAAGATATCACCTGCAAGATATTGTTCTCTAATAGATCTTTCATCTACAGGAATAATATTCATCATTACATACCGATATAATTCTCCGTTCTGTTCTAGAGCAAGTTTAGCAATGTCTTGTGCTCTACTTTTTCTAACTACAATATTGATTGCATTAT
>Ga0172373_10005433_pt1 | contig 17458 bp, 21 predicted proteins | sample Lak10m_2_FD_114546 | JGI IMG/M metagenome (GOLD analysis project Ga0172373, IMG submission 114546) | Freshwater microbial communities from Kabuno Bay, South-Kivu, Congo - kab_092012_10m | ecosystem: Environmental > Aquatic > Freshwater > Lake | place: Democratic Republic of the Congo...
AATTTACCGGCTTTCAGCAATCGTCCGCCTTCTTGCCGTCTTTCTTCCATTTGTTCTCGCGTTAGGTAGGATGGCTTCCATGTCATCCCACTATTGTAAGGCTATTTTCGTTACTCTGAATAGTTATTGATTGCGGGATTATAACACGTCCCGCGGTTGGAATTTTACAATGAAATCCCCTTTTTTCTTAGGCCTCTGTAAAGTTGAAATGTTATACTGGAAGCATCCAAATCGTTTACAATACGGATAAAGGAAGGAAAATACCATGATGGGTGAGCCCGTGATTGTCATGCTTGTGGAAGATAATGCAGACCATGCTGAATTGGTGATCCGCACCCTTGAAGACCACCGAATTGCCAATAAGATCCAACATTTTAGAGACGGACAGTCTGCCTTGGATTATTTATTTCGAAAGAAGGAATACGAAGACCCCGCTTCAAGCCCCCGTCCGCACATGATCCTGCTTGACTTGCGTCTTCCACGAGTGGACGGTCTGGAAGTACTTCGCATCATAAAAGAAGAGAACACCCTTAAAAATATCCCTGTTATCGTTCTTACCACTTCAGAAGCCGAAAAAGATGTTGCACAAGCCTATGGGCACCACGTCAACAGCTACCTTGTAAAACCGGTTGGCTTTGAAGAGTTCAGTAAATTGATGCAAGACCTGGGTTTTTATTGGCTCGGCTGGAACACCCACCCTCGTATTTAAAAAAATAATGTCATACGATGCGATAAACATACTTCTTATTGAAGATGAAGACCCTCATGCTGAATTAATCCAACGCGCATTTGAAGACCAGAATTCGCGGGTTCGTATTCAACGTGTCCGCTCACTGACCGAAGCGCGGGCACAGATGCTTTTGCGGGAGCCTTCTCTCATTATTGCAGATTGGCGTCTGCCTGATGGTGAAAGCCTGGAACTGCTTCCAAACCATAACGATCCGCTAGCCACCCCCATTATTCTCATGACAAGTTACGGCAATGAACGCATTGCCGTTGAAGCGCTTAAATCTGGCGCTCTGGATTATGTAGTCAAATCACCGGAATCCATGCTGGATATGCCCCACTTGGCCGAACGCTCGATAGAGCAGTGGGCGGCGCGTGCGGAACGTGTCCGCATGCAAAGGGCGTTGCTTGAGAGTGAAGCGCAGTTCCGTTTGCTGGCTGAAAATGCAAGCGATATGATTGTCCGCCTCACGACACATGGGGAGATGTTATATGTTTCACCTGCTTGTGAGACCATTTTAGGATACACCCCCGAGGAAATGACCGGCACCATCAGCTTCAACCTGATCCATGAGGCTGACCTGCCTCTGCTTCGGAATCTGTTCACAGGAAAACCATTAGAAGCCACCTATACCATTGCTCACCGAGCCTTGCATAAGGATGGGACTTATATTTGGCTGGAGACCTCCGCCCGCGCCATATTAGACCGTAAAACTGGTTCCATTCTCGAAGTGCAATCAGCATCCCGTGACATTACTGAACGAAAGAAAGCCGAAAAAGCCCTACAAGATGCCCACGACCACCTTCGAGAAGCATACGAAAAAACCATCGAAGGCTGGGTACGTGCTCTGGATCTGCGCGACCGCGAAACAGAGGGGCACACCCAACGTGTCACCGAATTAACCCTGGTTGTGGCGGCAACTCTTGGCTTTAGCGACGAGGAGCTTTCCCACATTAGGCGCGGCGCCTTATTGCACGATATGGGGAAAATGGCCATCCCCGATGACATTCTCCAAAAACCCGGTCCGCTCAACGAAGCAGAGTGGGAAAAAATGCGCCGCCACCCGATCTATGCCTACGAAATGCTTTCCCCCATTGCCTACTTGCACCGTGCGCTTGAGATTCCCTATTATCACCACGAACGCTGGGATGGCAGCGGATACCCACATCGCCTGCAAGGAGAAAAAATTCCCCTTGTAGCACGCCTCTTTGCTATCGTGGATGTGTGGGACGCATTAAGTACAGACCGCCCTTATCGAAAAAAAATGCCCCGTGCCGAAGTTGTCGCTTATCTGCGCGAAAACGCTGGAAAACTCTTCGACCCGAAACTTATCGATGTCTTCATGTCAGTTATTGAGAAAGAAAATCGCTGAAGAAAAATCCACCCTTATTTGACACAGCATCCTAATTCGAGTATCCTAGCACACGTCCGGGCAGGCCCGGCGCGGCGAAGCCTTTCGAACCCCGCCAGGATCGAAAGATAGCAACGGTAAGGAAGAGTCTTCGGGTGCCGCCGGTAGCCTGTCCGGATATTTTTAAAAAAGCTTGCCGCTTTTGTTTATATAATGCCCAGCCAATGGGTATAATCCCACCATGACATCTTCAAACTTAATAAAGCTGGCCATTGCTGCCCTCATCGGCATTGCGCTCGGACTTGTCTACGGTTGGGTCGTTGACCCCATCGAATATAAAGACGTTCCGCCAAACATCCTCAGGGCAGATTATCGTGCCGACTATGTGTTGATGGTCGCCGAAGCATACCAAAAAGAGATCGACTCTGAAACTGCTGCCCGCCGTCTCGCCGTTCTTGGGGGCGAATCCCCGGCCTTGGTTGTCGCCTCCACATTAGAGTATGCAAAACAAAACGCATTTGCCCAAAATGAAATTCAGGCACTGCAAGACCTGTTAACCGCAATGCAGACGTATCAACCGCAGGGGAATGCCAACCCATGAGCAGACTTAACCTCCGCAGCCAGATTCTTCATATCCTTCTCGCGCTTCTCGTCGGACTTGGGCTTGGCCTTGTTTACTCCTGGTTTCTCTCCCCTGTAACATATGTGGATGCTAACCCGGCCATCCTTCGCTCCGACTTCAAAGATCAATATCGCATCGTTATCGCTGCGTCCTATGCTGCCACCCAAAACCTCGACCGTGCCCGTGTCCGCCTTGAATTGCTTGGTGATATAGACCCTGTCGGCGAACTCAGCGCGCAGGCGCAACGTATGCTGGCTTCCGGCGAACCGTTTGACAAAGTGCGTCCGCTTGCTCAACTCGCAACCGATTTAAATAATGGCTTTGCCAGTATCCCCACGCCTACGTCATTTACCTTGCTCAATACCCCGCAAGGAGATTCAGTAATTTCAGTCACCGAAACGCAGACAGCAGAAACAGCATCTATCGAGGAAACTCCCACTCCTTTCCCAACCATCATTTTTGAGCAAACACCCATCACGCCGGTAGTTGCGGAAACGAATACTCCTCGTCCAACCTTTACCCCTGTACCGGGGCCGGGCGCGCCCTTTACACTTGTCGGGCAGGATACAGTTTGTGTTCCCGGGACGCAGGAAGGCTTGCTTCAATTCATCTTTATGGACGGGCGACGCAAACAGGTGGCTGGCATTGAGATCATCGTCACGTGGAGTCAGGGTGAGGATCGCTTCTTTACCGGATTCAAACCCGAGCTTGGGAATGGATACGCGGATTTCATCATGGACGCTGATACAGTGTACAGCGTCCGTGTGGTGGCGGGCGGGGCGTTTGTCCCTGATATTGTCACGCCCACATGCACAGACCCGAACGGCATCAGTTACCCCGGCGGTTTGTTGCTCACATTCCAGCAGCCATAAACAGTGTGCAACCAAAACTGCCTGTATTCGTTATATCTTTTAGACAAAAAAATAAGGAGTAACGAATGAATACATCATATTCTCAACAAAAACCAGGCTTGGTCACAGCCATAGCAGTGATGACCCTTACCAGCGGTATATTAAATCTTTTTTGGGGATTTGTAGCGTTCGGCAGTTTTTTTGGAATCATCTGTTTGCCGATTACCATCCTTCCCACAATTCTTGGTATCTTTGAGATCATTTATGCCGCTAAGCTTTTGAGTGCTCAACTTCAGCCGGTGCAGCCTTCACCGTCTATTGCGGCTTTTGAGATCGTTACCGTGTTGATGGGGAATGTATTCTCTATGGTGGTGGGTATTATGGTCCTCATTTTTTATAATGACCTGACCGTGAAAGAATACTTTACGCATTTGAACGAAAAGCCCGTTCTCACAGTGCCAGCCGCTGTTGTGATCGAACCCGTAACAGAGCCAGTTGTGGAAGAACTCCCTGCTCCGCAGGAGGTTGAAGTAGTTGAAACGCCCAAGGCAAGAAAGAAGCCTGGATCACGGAAGACAGAATAATTTTTCGAAAGTAAAATGCCGTTCTTTATGAGCGGCATTTTTGTATTAATGACTTGGGGTACAATCTAAAAGTACATTTCAATAACAAGGAACTTACATGCAATATCTCAAACGGATCTTTTTTTGTTTTGTCCTTTTATCTTTCCTGCTGCAAGCCTGCCAGGCCATCCCGCGTTATTTTAAGGATGAGCGCCCTAATTTTTTGATCATTGTTACAGATGACCAGCGCTATGACACAATGCAATACATGCCAAATACTCAGGAGCTTATTTTCGATCAAGGAGTCACATTCTCCAGCGGATATGTCACCACCCCGTACTGCTGCTCCAGCCGTGCAAGTATTTTGACGGGGTTATATTCCCACAATCATGGGGTTTATGTAAATGAAGATAAGCTGGATTACAAGACCGTAGTTGAAGATATGCATAAGAATGGTTACTACACCGGCTTGGTTGGGAAATACTTAAACTCCTGGGATGGGAGTATGCGGCCTGAATATGATTTTTGGGTATCCTTTTGGGGTGGGACTGTACCTTCCTATTACGACCCGGACTTGAATATAAATGGGACATGGTCCAAACACACGGGGTACATCACTTATTTATTTAAAGATCAGGCAATCCAATTTTTGGATAAGGCCACCAGCCAAAGAAAACCATTTCTGTTGCTCTTTACACCCAATGCTCCTCATGCTCCCTATACCCCTGCAAAAGAAGACAGCGCACTATATCAAGACTTGCCTCCATTCCGCCCTGCAAGTTTTAACGAAGAAGATATTTCAGACAAGCCTGAATCCATTTCAAACAAGCCATTCCTGACCGAGGAAGAGATCGTCAGCCTTGATAAAACCCGCCGTCGTCAGATATTGACCCTGACAGCGTTGGACCGTTCCATAAAAGAGGTCATGGATAAATTGGAAGCGACTGGCGAATTGGATAATACCGTCGTCATTTTCATTTCCGATAATGGAAAGCACTGGGGCGAGCACCGCCTTGATCAAAAAAATACTGCGTATGAAGAATCGGTGAAAGTCCCCTTTGCCATACGCTATCCGCCGCTCGTACCAACTCCGTATACGGAAGATCGTCTTGTTGCAAATATTGATATTGCGCCCACACTGTACGAACTCTCTGATACGAAGATGCCCAAGATTATGGATGGATTATCCCTCGTCAGCCTTCTTAGTGGAACGGACGTCTGGCGTACCAGTGTCCTTATGGAAGCCTGGCCAGATCGAGGCCACTGGACTTCTGTCCATACAGGACAGTATGTGTACATTGAGAATGACGGCTATATTTCCGAATTCTACGATCTCAAAGTAGATCCGCTTGAAATGGAAAACAAGATCAATGCGGATGAATACCAATCCATCATTCAGGAGTTACAGGCTACTCTCCAAAAGGAGATAGTTCCTAAAATTGATTTGCCCGCAAAATAGATCAGTCCCCAGGGTTGGCCGATAGGAAGCGGACTCGTTCATATTCCCCTTGGGCTGCTCGGCAACCAATAAACATTTTTTTGCGCTGATAGTGACACACATCCCGCCATTAACGGCGGGATGTGTTGCCATGAGGGCGAAATTTTCATCCTTGACGTATATTATATATGTATATATAATATACGTACATATAAAATCGAGGAGAGAAAAGATGTGGACAACTGAACATACAATTGTGACGGACGCTTCCAGAGAATCCATTTGGAAGGTTTGGGCAGACGTGGAGAATTGGTCAACGTGGGATAGGGGCGTGGAGTGGTGCCATATCGAAGGCGAATTCAAGGCGGGCACGAAATATACACTCAAGCCAGTAGGCGGACCCGAAGCAAAAGCAGTGATTGTTGATTGCCAGCCCTTGAGTCGTTTTGTAGATACGACCAGCCTGCCTCTGGCGAAAATGGAATTTGCCCACGAACTGAAAGAACAGATAGATGGCTTGCATGTGACTCATCGCGTGACGATTTCAGGGCCGTTGAGTTTTCTGTTCGCGCAGGTGATTGGGAAAGATACTGCCAGAGACTTACCCGAAACAATGGGTAGGTTGGTGAGTCTCGCGAAGGAGTCCAGATGAGCGGGGCACGATATTGGGTCATTGTGGCGTCCAAGAACCATGTGATGAACGGCGTGCGTTGGGGGATCGCGCAGGCTAATCACGGCAAGGCTGCTCCACTCAAGCGGATGAGCGTGGGGGACGGAGTGCTGTATTATTCGCCAAAGGTTGAGTTTGAAGGCAATGAGAAATTGCAGGCATTCACTGCCATCGGGGAAGTGACGGGTGAGGCTGTTTATCAATTTGACATGGGCGGTGGGTTTATCCCATATCGCCGTGATGTAAAATATACGGAATGTATTGACGCCCCCATTCTGCCGCTGATTCCTGTGCTCACTTTTATTCAGGATAAAAAGAGTTGGGGATTTATGTTTCGGTTTGGGTTCTTTGAAATCCCAAAAGTGGATTTTGATTTAATTACGAACCAAATGCTTGTGCAAAAGGAAATGTGATGGCTGATAAAAAGGAAATTTTTCAAGTTGATAGCGCCGAAGACAGCCCTGGCTTTTCGCTTTGGCAGGTCTCCAGTATGTGGCAGAGAAAAATCAATGCGGGCTTGAAGCCGTTTGACCTGACCCATGCCCAATTCGTTTTGCTGGCATCCATGACCTGGCTTGCCAGCGATAATAAACCGCTCACGCAAGTTGACCTTGCCTCTCATGCCAAAATGGATGTGATGATGGCGTCCAATGTCCTTCGCACGCTGGAGGAAAAAGGGTTGATCGTGCGAAACCCGCATCCCACAGATACAAGAGCAAAGTCCCTTGCAGTGACAAATAAGGGACGTGATTTGGCTGGGCAAGCTGTGGCGGTTGTGGAGAAAATAGACACAGATTTTTTCAGTTCGCTTGGGAATGGTGTTGGCGGGTTCAACAAGCAGTTATTGAAATTGATCGAAGCTGGCGGGGAAAATTCGTAGGGAGTCCCCTAAATCTTTTTAGGATGTTGGTTTTTGTTACAGGATTTATTATTTTATGGGCGTGAAGGAAAAGTTGTGGATAATAACCTCAACTTCACTCCCGTTTGTGGGCGGTTGACCCTGGAATAGCCATAAGTTAATGTGGATTGGCATGGGTTGTTGAGAAATATGCGCAGACGGTTCCTCGGGTTGATACAGCCAGTTTGCGAACTCATTTTCATTTCCATCTGTGTGACCGTGCAGGCTTTGGAAGAAGATCTGTTGGCTCTCCCAGGTGAAGCGATGTGTAGTGTATGTTCCGTTGAGTTCAACTGGAAACGAAACGGAAGTGTTCGTAACCCCATCCTGAACAGGCCAGACAGTGAAATTCCCAATTGGTGCGGCGGGGTTGCCCCAATGCGCAAATTCGATGTCGATCTCATTTGTGCCGTCAGGACCAACATCCTCGGTGGGGTAGTTGAATAACCCCAGCACAATGTTGGGGTCCAGCTGACCGATCGGGCCAATGACTTGAAATTGATACCTGCCAAAACCCAGCCGTTGTGTCATAGTCACTTCTGAACTATGCCAGCCATCTTTAGCGTGGGATAGCTCGAGGTGCAAACTTCCACTCTCGTCAACCCAAACGTTGCTTCCATCCCACAAATTTGGGCCAGGTCCGCTCAAGTCGCTGCCCTGATCGCGCACGATCCACTCATATCCTGAAAATTGAATAGTTCTTTCGCCTCTCACCAGTGGAGCCTGTGTTTCTGTTGAAGTATGCAGATTTGTTACAGTGACTTCAGTTGCGAGACTCTCAACTGTCTGTATCTGTGCTGACATGGACTCTGGGCTGCACGCCGTGAGAAAGGTGGACAGAGCTAGAATAACCGCGAACTTTTTCAAATGGGAAGCTGATAATAATTTTTTCATGATCTCTTTGCAAAATTATAGCTGGTAGAAGATAAATAAAAAGTCCCCGAGATTTCCCGAGGACTTTGATGTTTGTGAATGCGAGTTAATACCCTCTACCGATACCGCCCTGTAACGCCTGATAACTTTGAAATGCCAGCAGGCCAAATAAAAATGCCATATACGTGCTTCTTAGCAGAACAAGGCCGCCGATCGCAAGAAGCGCTGCTGTGATCGTTGAAACCAAAAAAGAAGTGCGCACTCCATTCATCGGATCAGTTTGGATGAGGATGTATCGGGTGACCGTACCGCCGTCCAATGGGTTCACGGGCATCAAGTTGATGAAGCCCCAGAAAATGTTTACCCAAAGCAGGCTGATGAAAAACGAGCCTAAAATTTCCCAACCCGTTGGGAACATGACGAGGGGAAAAGGAATGAACCCGAAAATATAATTTGGGACGATCGTGCCTCCCAGCGCAGCTGAGACGGCTAGAATGATGCCCGCAAAAATAAATCCCGAAAAAGGACCCGCCAGCGAGATGAATATTTGTTGGTTGGGCGTGGTCGCAACGCTGGCATATCCGCTGCCCCAGGCGACAGTCTCAGGAACGGTCAGTCCGCCTGCAAAATGCAGGATGATATGTGAGCCTTGTCCGTAGCGGCGCAGTGCGAAGGCATGTCCCAATTCGTGAATGAGAATCGAAACGAAAATAGCAATCACCCAGCTCAGAATGCTGACGATGCTCCCAGCGGAGGAACCGAATAATATGGCGATCAACCAAAAGAGCGGATGGACGCGGACAGGAATCCTTGCAACGGAAAAGTGCAAGTCAAAGCGGGTGGGAGGGGGGACTTGAAAGAGGGACATATCAACTATCTTTCTGAAATTCAAAAACGTTATTGTGGGATGGGTAGAGTATACCCGCCATCCAACACGATGGTTTGGCCGACGATCATGGATGCTGCGGGGGTGCAGAGGAACGCTACTACTTCGGCAACTTCTTCGGGAGTGATGAGACGACCAGCAGGAACCTGCTCGACGAATTTTTGTAGGATGTTATCCTGATTGCCCATTGATGCGAAGTGGTTCAGCGCCTCTGTCTCAACCACGCCTGGTGACACGGCGTTGGCATTGATTCCCTTTGAGATCAACTCGACACCCAGATAGCGGGTCAGTGATTCTAAAGCAGCTTTGCTCGCCCCAACGACAACATAATCAGGCAGCACGCGGACGGAGCCCGCGCTCGAAATACTGACGATCTTCCCGCCGCTGCGTTTTTCCATGAGCGGAGCAGCACGTTGCGCCGAGAAAAGTAATGCGCGCGCGTTGATGTTCATCGTCCAATCCCAGCCTTTGGGTTTCTGCTCCATTGCGGGACGGTTGTACCCCGAAGCCGCGTTGTGGATGAGAATATCCAGCCCGCTGAATTCCTTTTCCACTTCATCAAAGAGGCGGTTCAAATCATCCAGGTCGCCGACATCCGCTTTGACAAGCAAGGCGCGGCGGCCAAGTTTTTCCACTTCACGCGCCGTTTCTTCGGCGGGGGCGCGGTTGCGAAAGAAATTGATGACTATATCCGCACCATTTTTTGCAAAATGAAGTGCAATGGCTTTGCCAATGCCGCGTCCCGAACCTGTGACGAGGGCGATCTTGTTGTTGAAAGTGGACATGGGTTTCTTTTCCTGATTTTTGATTGGCAGTATACCAGACTGCACTTTTGAAAAAACCCTACTACAGGCGGGCAGGCCTGGAATGGGTTCTTGGTAAAATAACGTAGGCCACTTATGAAGTCACTTTTTACTGGAAGAGTTTGGATCATCCTGCTGGTATTCGCTGCGTTGGCAGGATTGATCGTCCTTGCCTCGGGGTTGAATGGCATGAAATTTGATGCGCCGAACATGGTACGGTTTGATAATGTATTCGGGCTGTCAAACTCCGGCGTTACCGATAATGTAAAGCCCAGCCCGTGGTTTCGGTATGTGATATTTGGTCTGTTCATCGCTTTATTTCTGGTCATGCTGGGTCCCATGCGCCCGCAGACCAGTAAGAACCTGATCATGCAATTGCTTCGTTCCATGGCCTTCATGGCTATTGCAATGATGGTGATGGGGCGAATTGCACAAAATAGCCCGATGTTCTCTGAAGAGGGACAGGCACAGGAAGGTGCGGGAGGTTTGAGCGCACAGCTTCCTTCCCTCGACGCGCCAGCTGTGACTCCGCAGTGGGAGTTTTGGATCACAGCCTTGGTTGCCATAGTTATTGGCGTGATCGCCATTATCGTTTTCAACCGCTACATTGACCGATGGTTCCAGCCGAAAACGGGATTGGAAGAGATCGCGGAAATTGCCCGCTCAGCGCTGGATGACCTCTCCAAAAACAAAGAATCCAGAAACGTGATCATCCGAAGTTATACACGCATGAATGCGGCGGTGGATCAATATCGCGGCATTGCCCGTGAAGCAGCCATGACCCCTGCTGAGTTTGCGAGCTGCCTCGAAAAAGAGGGCCTGCCCGGTGAAGCCATTCACGGATTGACGAGGGTGTTTGAAAAAGTCCGATATGGGGGGCAAAACGTCAGTCCGGAAGAAGTGAAGGAGGCGAAGCAGTGCCTGATCAGCATTCTGAAAGCGTGCGAAGCGAAACAGTAAATTCCTGGAGGCCGCTTCTTTCCACAGTGTTATTGGGCATTATTGCTGTTTTGCTAATTCCCTTTCGCCGCGCTGTGGCAGGCGCTGTGTTGAGGGGAACTGCCCGCCTGGTTTGGTATGTGAATATTATTGGGCTCGTCATCCCGCAGCAAATTCTGTGGGCGTTTTTATTGATGCTGATCCTGTACATTGCGATCGGGAGTTTTTACGGAAAACGTGACAGGGAGGAAAAAAGCCTGGAGAACACGTCACCAGTTGTCGGTGCAGTGGAGGCGATGGCGGAATACATCGCAGAAAGACATCGCGGGATCTATTTCAAATGGCAGATCGCGCATCTGCTTGGAAATATCCACAAGTCGATTCAAGAAAACGCTTCACGCGGGACCTCAGGCAGGATTCCTCCGCCTTCGGACAGAGTCCAGGCTTTTTTAGACGCGGGAGTAAACACGACTTATGCGGATTACGCGCCTGATGGTTGGATGATAAAAAATGTTTCGACCCCGTTCGATATTGAATTGGAGCAGGTCGTGGATTATCTTGAAGAACAAATGGAGATCACACATGAGCAGTAAGGTCAGTGATGTTGCGTCGGCGTCACAAAAGGTGATGGACGAAGTGGAGCAGGCGGTGGTTGGCAAGCGTGGCGTGTTGGAGATGATCATGTCTGCGGTGCTGGCGGGTGGACATGTGCTGCTGGAAGATTACCCCGGCCTCGGCAAGACGTTGATTGCGCGGTCGTTTGCCACCGTGCTGGGACTCGATTTCAAACGTATCCAATTCACTCCCGACCTCCTGCCTGGCGATATCACAGGCAGCTATGTGCTGGATCGCGTTCAGAATCGTTTTCAGCTTCGGCAGGGACCGATCTTCTCGAACATCGTGCTCGCGGATGAGATCAACCGCGCATCACCGAAGACTCAATCTGCTCTGCTCGAAGCCATGCAGGAGGGGCAGGTAACCCTCGAAGGTGAAAGTATGTCGTTGCCTGAGCCATTCCTTGTGATGGCAACCCAGAATCCGATCGAGTACGAAGGCACGTTCCCGCTGCCCGAAGCGCAGTTGGATCGGTTCATGGTCAAATTTTCAATTGGCTATCCAGACGTTGCGGAAGAAAAAGAAATCTTGAATCGACGCCACACTCGCAGGCAGGATGAAGTGGAGTTGAAGGCTGTTACATCCTCTGCAAAGTTATTGAAGATGCGCGCGCTGGTTGAATCTGTGCATGTGGATTCTGACCTCGAAGAGTACATCGCCCGCCTTGTTCATGAGACTCGCAACGATCGCCGTGTGGCGGTGGGAGCTAGCCCGCGTGCTTCGCTGGCTTTCCTGAAGATGGCGCGCGCCCACGCTGCATTGAACGGACGTGATTATATTTTGCCTGATGATATCAAACGCTTTGCCACGCCGATCCTTTCGCATCGCATCATCCTTTTGCCTGAATATTGGGTGGCACGTGATATCACTGGCGAAGTGATTAACGATGTGTTGAAGAAAGTCCCTGTGCCAGTGGTCGCGGGTGCGTAATCTTTGCTCGAAGATTTTTATCACTTCGCGTTCCGTGCCTGCCTGGACGTAAACGTCCAGGCTACATTACAAAGCCCGCTGAAGCGGACTAGGCGCCTTTAGACGACTTTGTAAACATAGCCGAGGGCTTTAGCCCACGGTGGGCCTGAGCAGTATAAATTTTTATTCACAGAAAAAAGGAACTCATGAGTCGCATTGCTCTATTGGCAGCGTTAATCTATCTCATCATCCTCGCAGGCGTTGGCACGCTCAACGGGGCGATGGTTGCATTAGCATTGCCATTAGTTTTGTATTTGCTCGCGGGTCTTTGGCGCGGGCCTGAGGAACTGCATCTCTCTGCCGAGCGAACCATCAGCGCGGAAAGAGTCGCACCGGGGGAACCCGTAGTTGTCCATTTGACGGTCACAAATCACGGCGAGGCGTTGGAGCAGGTTCTGCTTCACGATCCATTGCCTGCTTTTCTCAGCGTCGTCGAAGGCGCATCAAGCCGCCTCGTGGATCTGCCTGCGCGCAGCAGCATTTCATGGTCTTACACTTTACTGGGGAAACGAGGCAGTCACTACTTTGAACAGATTCAAGTGCTGGCTGAAGATCGTTTGGGATTGATGGTGAAGCGCGCGGATCTTCCCACACGCGGACAATTGCTCGTGCTTCCGTCTATTTCCCGCGTCCGACACATTGCCATTCAACCCCGCCAGACCCGCGTGTACTCAGGTGTCATCCCTGCCCATCAAGGCGGAACAGGGATCGAATTTTTCGGCTTGCGCGAATATCAAGCTGGCGATTCCCCGCATCACATCAACTGGCGCGTCTCTGCGAGACAGGATGACATCATCTATTCCAATGAATATGAACAGGAGCGCGTCGCTGATGTTGGCATCGTGCTGGACGGCAGACGCCGGGTTAATGAATTTAGCGGCAGGCGTTCGATCTTTGAGGATTCGGTCCTTGCTTCGGTGGCGGTAGCTTCTTCTCTGTTGGCTGAAGGGAATCGGGTTGGCTTGTTCATTTACGGCAAACGCAACAAATGGACATCGCCAGGTTATGGAAAATATCAACGTGAACGCATCATGCAAGCTCTCGCATTGGCAGAGACTGGCGAGATTCAAAACTTTAGCTCATTGATCATCCCCCGCAGATTGTTTCCACCCAACTCGCAGATCATTCTCATCAGTCCGTTGAGCGGGGGAGATGTGTCTTTGCTGTCTCAATTGCGTGTGCGCGGATATCAACTTCTGGTTATCAGCCCAGACCCTGTTTCCTTCGAATCCCGCGGACTAGGTGACAGTCCCTCGGTGAAACTTGCCGCACGTATCGCCAGACTCCAGCGGGAAGTTCTACTGCGGGAATTGCGCCACACAGGTATACAGGTTGTCAATTGGGATGTGTCCCGTCCATTTGAGCAGGCGGTACGGTCTGCCCTGAGCCGCCCAACGGCTTTCCTGCACGCCATCCAGCGTGGACATGGAGCTGGCAAACGATGACCCGCAACCTGGTTTACGTATCCATCATTGCCTGTGCTGCATCCCTGTGCTACGGTTTTGCTGCCAAGGATCTCGTTCCTGTTTCGGTCACAGTTGCGATGTTTGGCATTGCGTGGATATTCCTTTTCATGCGCAGCTTGCACCGTTTTTCCAGCCTTGCATTTGGAATCTTTATTATCATCTCCCTCGCTTCGCTCTGGGCAGATGTATCTCCTGTTTTCGCTTTTACTGGCGTGATCTTCTCCCTGCTTGCATGGGATTTGACGAGACTCTTCCAGCGCCTGCGAACGACGAATAGTCCGCAGGATGCGCGCAAAGCGGAGCGTGCACATTTTGTGCGGCTTGCTCTTGTGATTGGTTTGAGCTTGGTTGGGTATTTTGTCGTACCCCGCATCCACGTCACATTGACGTTTGGTGCGGCAGCTTTACTTGCTCTCTTGGGAATTTGGGGAATCAGTGCGTTGGTCTATCGTCTACGCAGCCATGAGTAATTCCCTCATCCCCAGCCCTTCCCCGCTTGGGGGAAGGGAGTCTCTTCCTTTGGGAGAGTTTAGATTGAGAGCGTTTACTCTCAATCTAAATAAATATTCAGATCCGAACAGTCAAACCGATTCCCGCAATTGGGGCAGCTCACTTTACAATTTTTTTCGTGCATCTCGCTCCCGCAGCGGTCGCAAACCCATTTCCTTTTTTCATTCCACACGACCTGCTTGAATAGGGATTTGTTGAACCTGTCGATATTTTCCTTCCCTAATCTTTCCAATTCCTTAATCACCAACTCCGCATCATCGCGAAATTTCTTCACCTGAATTCCCCTGCAAACCTCGGGCCAGTCTTTCAGCCATTTCAAACTTCGTCCATAGACTTTGATGGCGCCCTCATAATTCCCGCGCGTGATATGCAGGTATGCCACCGCAACCTGTAACATTCCCTGATACAAATTTCGTATCTCACCTGTCTCATCCCGCCATGCAGTTTCCAGCTCTTCATGCGCGTCGAAGAATTTTCCTTCGTTAAATAATTTCAATCCTTCGATCGCTTTTGGATGCAAAATTCCGTCACAATTATTTTTCATTTTGTTTCTCTTTCAAAAGTATAACATGTGCCTTTCCCCTGTCATTTTCCATGTAAATTCAAATGGTAGAATTTGACACAAATGTGGAGGCTGCATTGACTGGTATCGCATTAACGATCGGCATCATACTAAGCACGGGAACGCTGGCGTGGGGATATATGAGTATGGGACTTGAAACCGTCGCGCGTTGGATCATCGCTTTCGGTGTGTTGTGGCTCTTTTCCCAATGGCAGCGCTGGAAATGGTTCTCGTCGCTTGCATTGTTCCTGTCCATGTTGTTTGCCATTATTGGTTTGTGGCTAAGTTTCCCGATCGGCTGGATGTTTGCCAGTGCGATCTTTGCCGTGTTCTCATGGGATATGACGGAGCTACGCACCAAACTAAAATTCTTAATGCCCCGCGATGATGCCAAAGGAATTGAACGCCGCCACATTGCCCGCGTTAGTTTTCTGGCGATGGGCGGTTTACTGGCCGCATCCCTCATGGTCCTATGGTGGATTCAATGGACTACCGAGTGGGGAAATTTTTTGTTAGCTGTAACTATATTGGGCTTAACTCAGGTCGCCGCGTGGATCAGAAAATGAAAGCATCCATTTCTCTGCTTCACGAGGATGCTTGAAATGAATTAATTTCAAATGCCTGTGTTCAGGGAGGTTAAGTAAGGTTGGGGTTTCGCGTTTTCGCCGCCAATAGGTTTTGAAAAGCCAATTAAATAAAGAATCCTCTGACCAAAGTTTCAGATGTACCCAAAAGGCCTCGCGGTTTCCGTTCCATAATTCCTCGCGCGTCACAGCGCGGCGGATGGTGCGGGTGAGCATTCTCCAGAATACGATGAAAAAAGGATAATCCAGCCAGATGACGACTTGTGCCTTGGGCCAGATCAGATCCCGTACTTTGCGATAATTTCCTGCCACCACCCAACCTGATGAATCCTCGCTCTTTCCCCGCTGGCCGCTGGTTGCTGTTTCAACACGCTTTCGAAACACCTCAACATTTGCTCCCTGCCAGTTTGGCTCCCAATATAAAGCATCCAACTCAATAAAATCCAGACCGAGCTTTTTTGCAAGCTGCTCTGCCAGAGTGGATTTGCCCGATGATGTCGTGCCAACTACAACGATGCGTCTGTACGGAAATAGCTTCATGGTTCGGGGAGTATAATTTGCCAATCACAAATCGTAAACTCGCGCTGAGTTTATCGAAGCGTCCAAAATTGTAAATTCAACGAGGCTTCCATGTTTGACCTTCCCGATGATGAAATTCTCCCGCTTTCCAAGGAACATGTCTTTTGGACATGGTCTGCGCAAGCCAAAGTAAACCCGATCGCCATCAAACGCGCCAAGGGCGTGTATTTTTGGGATGCGGACGATAAAAAATATCTCGACTTTAACTCGATGACAATGTGTGTGAATATCGGTCACGGGGATGAGCGCGTCATCAAGGCCATGCAGGAGCAGGCGGCAGAATTACCATATGCGGCGCCAGGCATGGCGACGAAGATCCGTGCGATTGCGAGTAAGACGGTTGCAGAGATCACACCGAAGGGTGCGTTGAGCAAAGTCCTCTTTACTCTCGGCGGGGCAGATGCGAATGAGAGCGCCATCAAACTGGCGCGTGGATATACAAAGCGCCACAAGATTCTTTCGCGTTATCGTTCCTATCACGGGGCATCTGCAGGTGCCATGGCAGTGACGGGAGATCCGCGCCGCGTGGGATGGGAGCCAAACTTGATGACGGGTGTCGTTCACTTCCTCGACCCGTATCGTTACCGATCCACGTTCCATCGGACTAATCCAGATATTTCAGAGGAAGAATTTGCGCGCGATTATCTGAATCATTTGGAAGAGATTATTCTGTATGAAGGTCCCGAATCCATTGCGGGCATTCTCATGGAATCGGTGACTGGGACGAATGGCATCATCATTCCGCCGCAGGGATATATGCGGGGCGTGCGTGCTTTGTGCGATAAATACGGGATCGTGATGATCTGCGATGAAGTGATGAGCGGATTTGGACGCACGGGCAAAATGTTTGCCATTGAGCATTGGGATGTGGTTCCAGATATTATGACGATGGCAAAAGGACTTACATCCGCGTATGCGCCGCTGGGAGCGGTGGCGATGAAACCCGAAATTGCCGCGGCGTTTGATGAACATGCTTTTGAAAGCGGGTTGACGTATACCTCTCATCCCATTTCATTGGCGGCGGCTGTGGCGAACATCAATGCCATGAAGGAGGATAAGATCGTCGAGCACGCGGCAGGCATGGGCGGAGTCTTGAGGCGTATGTTGACGGACCTCGGCGAGGCGCATCCATCTGTTGGGGAAGTTCGCAATATCGGCTTGTTCGGCATCCTTGAATTGGTCAAAGATAGAAAGACGAAGGAGCCGATGGCTCCGTGGAATGGGTCATCGCCTGAAATGGCTGCACTGAAAAAATATTGCACCGATCACGGATTGTTTTTGTACACCCATTGGCACACCGTGTTGATCATTCCTCCGTTGATCATTACAGAAGAACAGTTAAAGGAAGGCATGGATATTTTGGACAAGGCTCTGGAGATCACGGACAACGTTGCGAAAAAATAGCAACACCTTATTTTATAGTTTGAAGAGGCGTTGGTGCATGAAAGGTTGACAAAAAGGGAGTGACTGTGTAAGTTTGGTTTATGCCTAAACAAAAGAGTACACAGCCACGCCCAAAAACATTATACCGTGTCAAGAATTGGTCTGAATA
>Ga0172373_10005435_pt1 | contig 17456 bp, 15 predicted proteins | sample Lak10m_2_FD_114546 | JGI IMG/M metagenome (GOLD analysis project Ga0172373, IMG submission 114546) | Freshwater microbial communities from Kabuno Bay, South-Kivu, Congo - kab_092012_10m | ecosystem: Environmental > Aquatic > Freshwater > Lake | place: Democratic Republic of the Congo...
TCTCTGGGATTTTTCTTTACAGGTGCCATGCACCTCAGGGCCTTTACCTCAGGGCCATAACAAGCCCCTCTTGCCGGCCACCTCCCCACCTCATTTCCCCCAGTGTCTGCGACTGCAGGGACTCTCCCCGGCAGCCGCCTACCGGTTGCGGTTTCTGGGGACTCTTCGGTTTGTGACGATTCTATCGCCCCGCCAGTCGGCGCTGTTGCACGCCCGCTGCTGTGTCCGCGGGGACTGTCCCCGGTGTCTTGATTGAGAGAAATTCTGTGCCGTTGTCTGCACTGTATGCCCACGTGGAGACTGGACTGTTCCTTCGCCCCCGCGGTCGGTAACCTCCACGGGCAACCGATTGACGTTCACCCGCTCTGGAGCAATTCCATGATCTGGATCTACGGCCAGCAGATTCATTTACTTCTCACGCTGTTCACTGCGGCATCTTGTCTCAGTACCGGCGCGGTGGAGTGCGGTGACTGGCGAGTACCCTTTGGTGGAAATGCGTTTCGAACGGCTCCCGTGCCGGGGAACGGCAATCTGAGAGCATCCGGACTCAACCTCGAAAATCCTGACGACGTCTGGTCTGTCTATGTTCACGTTGACCGACCTGCCCAGCTTGAACTCCGGCTGGATGCGACTGCCGACCGATCCTCCACCGTCAGAGTTGACTGCGGTGACAACACCTTCACTCCGGCGCTCTCAGCGTCCGCTCAGGAACCCGCCGCGCTTGGACAGGTTGCGGCTTCCGGTCCGGGTTATCTGCGTTTTGATTTTCGTGGAGTGACGAAAGCCGGCGACAGTTTCGGTACCCTCAGAAACCTCCTGATTTCATCAATCACTCCGGAACTGAACGTCAGTTTCGTTCGCGACAATCAGGGCAACATGTTCTATTGGGGACGCCGCGGTCCATCGGTACATCTCAGATATAACGTTCCCCCAAATGTTACGCTTGAATACGCCTACAGCGAACTCCTGGTACCGGAAGAAGAGGACCAGGTTGGCTCGTACTTTATGGCCAACGGTTTCGAAGAAGGCTACTTTGGCATGCAGGTCAACAGCGAAACGGAGCGACGCATTCTGTTTTCCGTCTGGAGCCCCTACAAGACCGACGACCCGCGGAAGATTCCTGAAAGCCAGCGAGTGCTGACGGTGGCCCGGGGCGACGGGATACATGTTGGGGAGTTCGGGAACGAAGGAGCCGGTGGACAAAGTTACCTCGTCCACCCGTGGAAGGCTGGCGTCACCTGCCGATTTCTCACTCGAGTGCAGCAGGCTGAGGACAACTTCACCGTGTACACCAGCTGGTTCAGCGAAAGTCCAGACGCGCCATGGCGGTTGATTGCCAGCTTCCGCCGACCCAATACACAGACTTCTCTGACTGGATTTCACTCCTTCCTTGAAAATTTTAATCCCGCTACCGGGCACCTGAGTCGTCGTGTGGAATACCGGAATGTTCATGTTCGCGATACGAACGGCAATTGGCACGCCTGTACGGCCGCACGGTTCTCCACAGATGCAACCGGCAGTCAGAAACATCGACTGGACTTTGCCGGAGGAGTCGGTGCAGATCATTTCTTCCTGCAGAACTGCGGCTTTTCCAATAGTTCAACCAAACCGGGCTCGCGGTTCGAACTGAATCTCTCGGCCAACGTCGTCAATCCTCCGCTGCTGCCGGATCAGCTCCGCTGATTCGACAGCCCCCCCCATTCTCGGTGACACACACATGACACCCCCGCTCGCGCTGCAGAAAATTGTCAAGACTCGCATCATCGCCACCCTCGGACCCGCCAGCGAATCCATCGAGGTGTTGCGGCAGCTTGTCGCGGAGGGAGTCGATATCTTCCGTTTGAACTTTGCCCACGGTTCCCACGCATGGCTCGGTGAGCTCGTTCGCAAAATCCGCCTCGTCTCCACTGAACTGGCCCGCCCCGTCGGCATTCTCGGTGATCTCTCAGGCCCCAAGATTCGTCTTGGAGAACTCCCCGGCGGCGAACTGCAGTGCACGGAAGGGGCAACCATCCGCTTCGTCCGCGGCAACTCCTCCGATAACCCCTCGCAGCTCACCTGCACCTACGAACCGCTCATCGATGACGTTCGGCCCGGCGACAGGATCCTGCTGGCCGACGGTACTGTTTCTCTGCAGGTCATTGAATGCAGCCCTGCTTCCGACTGGGTCGAATGCAAAGTCTGCGAGGGCGGCCTCATTCGCAGCCGGCAGGGAGTCAATTTGCCAGGAGTAGCCCTGAGCACTCCAAGTGTCACCGAAAAAGATCGCCGCGACCTCGAATGGGCGCTCCAGCAGAACCTCGACTTTATCGGCCTCAGCTTTGTTCGTCGTGCCGCAGACATCAAACAGCTGCAGGCTCTCATCGCCTCATTTCACCCCCGAACCACTCCCCTGATCGTCGCCAAGATCGAAAAAACGGAAGCCATCGAAGACCTCGATAATATCCTCGATGCCGCCGACGCCGCTATGGTCGCCCGCGGAGATCTCGGCGTCGAAGCGGAAATCAGTCGAGTCCCTGTGCTGCAAAAACTGATCATTCGCCGCTGCAACCGGCTGCGTATCCCCGTAATCACCGCCACCCAGATGCTCGACAGCATGCAGACCAACGATCTGCCTACCCGAGCCGAAGTCACCGACGTCGCCAACGCTGTGCTCGATGGCACAGACGCTGTCATGCTCTCCGGCGAAACAGCCATCGGCCGGCACCCTGTCCAGTGCGTACGAATGATGGACCGCATCGCACGCGAAGCCGAAGTCCTCGTTCAGGCCGCCGCTCCTTCACAGATCGCAGATGCTGAATCCCGCCGCGCACGTCCAATTACCGAAGCCGTTACCCGCGGCGCCGTCGCCGCTGCAGAATACCTCAAAGCAGACCTCATCGTTGTCGCCACCGTCACCGGCCGAACCGCACTCGCCCTCTCACGCATGCGCGGCCGAGTCCCCATCCTGGCCTTTACAGACAAAGAAGACGTCGCCCGTCGCATGTGCCTCTATTGGGGCGTCACTCCCGTCCTCAACCGCGCCGTCCAGCAGTCCGCAGATGCCCTGCTGCAGTTTGTCGTGCCCTGGGGAAAACGCTCTGGTCTGCTCCAGCAGGGCAGCCGCATTATCATCGTCGGTCACACCGCATGGCTCGGGGAAACACATGACCTCATGATGGTTCACGAAGTCCCCTGAGCAGTCCCCAAAATGCACCAGGGAGATTCCGTCGCGGACCGCATCTACCGGCTGTTGAGCAACCGGCTCGGACCATGACGGAATCTCCCTGGATTTCTGCTTTCACTGGTCATGCTCAGCGAGTCTCCACGGCCAGATGGGTTGGGTCAGAAAGATGTTCCAGCGAAGAACTGCGGGGGGTCGGAGCTTCGCTGGGACGGCATTTGGCGGAGGCCAGAGCCATCTCACGCAGTCGATTGTCAGCAGCAATTCGCAGTGCCTCTTCAAGCACCCGGTCACCATTCACCGGGCCGTCTGCGTCCTCCACCGTGACATCCGGAAGTACTCCTTCACCCGCCATCCTCCGACCGTTCGGGGAATAGAACAGGGCAGTGGTGATTCGCAGGTCTCCAGCGATCGCATTCAGCGGGAAGTGTGTCTGGACTGAACCCTTGCCGTAAGAGCGGCTGCCGACGACCACACCGCGTTTGTTCTCCTGTATCGCAGCCGCGAAGATCTCGCTCGCCGAAGCACTGTTGCCGTCTATCAGCACCACGACAGGCGTTGACCAGGTCCGATCAAACTTGGCCTTTTCCACCATGTTGTCGCCACCCAGACGACCGCGAGTACTCACGATCGTGCCGCATGGCAAGAACCGGTCACTGATTTCCACGCAGGTCGTGAGCAGACCGCCGGGGTTGCCCCGCAGGTCCAGCACCAGCGACTTCATTCCGCTGCGATGCAGCTCCATCAGGGCACTGTCGAGCTCTGCAGTGGATGACTTTGAAAAACGGCTGAGACTCAGGTAACCAGTGGAAGTACCCGGCGGCATTCGCACGTCGTTCACCGTCCAGACGCGAATTCGGCGGCGGACCAGAACAACGTCTTTTTCGCCACGACCCTCGCGAACAATTCGCAGCGTCATGCGGCTCCCCACACCGCCCCGCATCAGATCAGTGCTCTTTGCCAGCAGCATTCCCGCAAGATTCCGACCGTCGATGCGGGTGATGATGTCGCCTGTCGCAAGTCCTGCTTCAGCTGCCGGACCGCCCCGAAGAGCCTTCATCACCACCAGGCCGTCAGAATGCTCACGCACTTCCACACCCACACCCGTGATCTCCTCTTCCAGCGACGCACTCCGAACACCGCTCAGCTCCGCACCACTGCGACTGGCCGGATCCTCAGGCTCAAGGCCGGAAAACTGATCCAGTGTGTCCACACTGCCACAAGTGAATTCCCAGGCCGCAACGCTTGAACCCAGACCAGGCACATTGCCAGCAGCCGTCATCACTTCCATCATCACCTTCCTCGCACTCTCGTAGCTCGTGATCGGACCACGACCCGCCAGACGTCCCAGCAGTTCCCGGAAGGCATCTGTTCGAAAAGAGTCCGACGACAGGCCCAGACCACTGTTGAATGCCGGGTTATCAAGCGCCAGTCCAAGGTTCCGCAAGGCACGACGAACCCGAACGTCGTAGCTGGTAGGCTCCAGTGATCGATCGTCAATTCGACGCGACACTTCCGCAAACAGCTCAACCGCCTTCGCCGGAGTCAGCGATCGAATCACCCGCACCGTCACCGGATTGCTGTACCGACGGGTCAGCAGCTCGTTGATCTTCTCTGATTCCTCGTCCAGCAGACCGCGAGGTACCGGAGCTGGAATGAACGGATCCGTCGCCGGACCATCGGAGCGTTCCCGGACCGGAATCCGCGTCCTGTCGGGAGCAGCGAAGTCGTCTCCGGGCCTCACAAACGGCAGCTCGTTCAATCGTGGTCGAAGTCGCAGCTCCCGTGCACTCGCAGGACGCACGCCCAAGTTGCGATCGCGACTCTCGTCAACCGCCGGCCGAACCGACAATCCGCGAGGATCCACTCCACGAAAACCATTGTCGCGAACATCGAGAACCGGAGCTGTTCGCAGCAATCGCTCGGGAAATGCCGGAAATTCAAACGCTGAAGCCTCCGCTTCCTCAACCGGCTCCGGGTCCATGGAAAATACGCCGAACCGCACGTCATCCGCCATCGAAAAGGTCGCGCCAGACAGAATCAAACTGCCGGCAAGCAGCTTTTTGAAGTGGGTGAGAAGGAATTTCTGAGTGTTCATGGGGGACTCCTTGGTTTTGAGTTTTCAGTTTTGAGTTTTCAGATCTTAGTTTTCAGTTTTCAGTTTTCAGTGTGTGGCCGTGATGGCGAGGGGTTGTTCATGGGCCACCAGTTCGCCGCGAAGTACGGGGATGGACCGCGGGGCGGAGATGGCCAGACGCACCTTGTTGCCGTCTATCAGTGTCACCCGAATCTCGATGTCCGATCCAATCCACACGGTTTCTGACGTTTTTCTTGTGAGCACCAGCATCGCTTGATCCTCCTGAAATATGTGCTTCCCTGACTTCACATTCCTGGCTGTTCCCTTTGAACATCCGCAAGTGTTGTCATGTTGAAAGTATCACTGCGAGAACTGTGCCAATTCGATTCCGATTGCATTTGACACCAAATGAAATTTCGTAACTCGTTTTCATTATTGACTTTGCGTCATTCGGCTAAGTTTGCCGATTTGCACGAATTACTAAAATGGGGTGACATTACTCACGTCGCAGGGACACTCTTGCAATCTCACTGCCGCGAACGTTGTCACTTTGACAATTCCTGAGTCGCACACCGACCTCGACTCAAGTTGCCGCTGACCTGCCGTTTGGGTTCAGTTCTCAGAAGCCACGCGTTAGACTCCCGTCCCACGGTTTCCGCTTCGTCGATCATGGGTTTACGTTGCCCGTGACGGCACTAACGGTATCTCTCTGCCCGTCCCCCCCCAGCCCCCACCCAACACTGCCGCATGGAGCTCCCGCCAATGTCCCAGCCTCAGCTCAATCGCCGCTCACTCCTCCGTCTGTCCGCCGCCGCCCCGGCAGCCGCACTCCTGCCTTCCGAAATCCTCTTCAGCTCCCTGCTCGCCGGAACGCCCGCTGCCCCCCCTGCAGACGCCCGGCTCCAGGCCCTCAAAGATCTCAACGGCTACTTTCCATTCACCCCGTCCGCAACCCCGGCCGAATGGTCCGTGCGTCGCGAATACGTGACTCGACAGATCAGTGTTGCTCTGGGGCTCTGGCCAATGGCGGAACGTCCCCCAATTCAAGCGGTGATTCACGGACGTGTCGAACGGGAAGACTACACGGTGGACCGCGTCTACTTCGAAAGCAGTCCCGGGTTGCTTGTCACCGGCAGCCTGTACCTTCCCAAAGCCCCACCCACCTCCCCCGACGGCACTCGCCCAACTATCCTCTGCCCGCACGGTCACTGGCCAAATGGTCGTTTCCATGATCACGGTGACGGAGAAATCAAAAACCAGCTGCAGTCCGGCGGAGAAACCGACCCGGTCGGTGGCCGCCATCCGCTCCAGGCTCGCTGCGTGCAACTGGCCCGCATGGGCTGCATGGTCTTCATCTACGACATGCTGGGCTACGCCGACGGCGGATCACTCACACAGCAACTGGCACATGGCTTCTCCAAACAACGCCCCGAACTCAGCCAGCCGGATCACTGGGGACTCTTCAGTGCCCAGTCAGAACTTCGCTGCCTTAACGCCATGGGGCTGCAGACCTGGAACTCCATTCGCGCCCTCGACTGGATCACGTCCCGGCCAGACTGCGACCGCAGCCGCATCGGCTGCACAGGCGCAAGCGGCGGCGGGACACAGACGTTCATTCTCACTGCCCTTGATGACCGTGTCGCAGCCGCATTCCCGGCGGTCATGGTGTCCACTGCAATGCAGGGGGGATGCACGTGCGAAAATGCGTCGTATCTCCGAGTGGGTACCGGCAATATCGAATTCGCCGCTCTCGCAGCACCACGACCGATCGCCATGACCGGCGCAGATGACTGGACCGTCGAAATCGAAACCAAAGGACTCCCGGAACTCAAACAACACTACTCGATGCTGGGGGCACCCGACAACGTCCAGGCCAAATACATGAAGTTCCCGCACAACTACAATCTCCCCAGCCGCCTCATGATGTATGACTTCTTCAACCGCACGCTGAAACTGGGGCTGTCAAATATTGCCGAACGCCCCTACGTGCCACTGACGCAGCAGGAAACCACCGTATTCGGCGAAGCACACCCTGCCCCGGATCGCACCGAGGCCGCTGAAGCTGCACTGATGAAGTCGCTCGCAGATGCTTCACAGAAACAGATCACAAAATTGGACCCCACCAATGCCGCCAGCCTCGCTGAATTTCGCCGCGTGATCAGCGGAGCACTCGAAGTGATGATCGGACGCAAACTCCCGCCCGCCGCCAGCACTCGCTTTGAAAAACTCGATCAGACCTCAGCCGCCGGCATCACACAATTCAACGGACTCCTGCATCTTGATGCCCATCAGGAAGTTCTTCCCTGCCTCTGGCTGCTCCCCGACAACTGGAACCAGCAGGCCGTGCTCTGGATTGACGGTCACGGCAAATCCAAAGTCAACAACGCAGATGGTGCGCCAATTCCAGCCGTCGCAGGTCTCCTCAATGCAGGTTTCGCAGTCGGCTCCATCGATCTGCTGCTCACCGGCGCCTTCACCGCTGACGGACAACCAGTCAAGGAAAGCCCCCGAGTGAACAATCCACGCGAATTCGCTGGCTACACTCTGGGATATAATCACCCGCTGTTCGCTCAGAGAGTCCACGACATTCTCACACTCCTGTCGTCAACCGTGTTCCACGAACGCCAGCCTCGGAAAGTCCATCTCGTCGGACTCAACGGCGCCGCCGCACACGCAATCGCTGCAGCCGCGGTCGCCAGCAAACAGCTCGCCAGCCTCGCCGTCGATACACAGAAGTTTCGCTTCGCCTCCATCACGGAAATTCGCGATCCCAATCTGCTCCCGGGCGCCGTCAAATATGGTGACCTCCCGGCACTGCTCGCACTCTGCGCCCCGCTTCCCACCGCAGTCGCCGCAGAAACCGAAAGCTCGCTGCCCATCGCCGTCGCCGCGTTTCAAGCCGCCTCCTCAAAACTTCGACTCCTGACCGACAGTTCCCCGGAAAACATCGCGGACTTCGTCGCCAAACAGGCCTAGATCACATTCCAACCCCACACATCCCCACTGAACTCAGGCATAAAGCCGCTCAAGAAACCTTTCCGCCACACGATGGTGCTGCGTCAGCTTCGCCCCCAGACGTTCACACTGACGCGCCATCATCGACATGCGCGGATTCCCGGCAAAAAAGTCCCGATGGCGATCCACAAATCGCCAGTACAGCGCGTCCCAGATCTCACACCACGGACCCCGTGCAAAATTGCTCATCTTGAGTACGTACGCAGAACCGCTGATGTAGGGCTTCGTCGTGATCAGTCCACCATCCGCGTATTGACTCATGCCGTACACATTCGGAACCATCACCCAGTCGTAGGCATCGATAAACAACTCCATAAACCACCGGTAAACGTCATCCGGATGCAGTTCACACAACAGCATGAAGTTCCCCAGAATCATCAGCCGCTCAATGTGATGACACCACGCATGTCTCAATACTCGCCGAATCACCAGATCCACCGGCTCAATGCCCGTCGTGCCGTCATAAAATGATGTCGGCAGACGACGCTCATAGCCCCAGAAATTCCGGCACCGCTGCCGGCGACCATGGTGCAGATACACCCCGCGGATGTACTCGCGCCAACCAATCACCTGCCGAACGAATCCCTCCAGAGAATTCAAAGGCACATCGCTCTGACGCTCCAGCGCCGCACGAACGATCTCTTCAGGGGACAACAGCCCGATGTTCAGAGGTGGTGTGAGCACCGAATGAAAAAGCACCACGTGATCAGTGTGCATCGCGTCCTCATAAAGACCAAAATCCGCCAGACGCTCGTCCAGAAATTTTTGCAGCGCCGCCAAGGCCTGAGCACGGCTGACAGGGTAGTTGAAATCGCTCGCATCCCCCGGTGAATCAGAGTACGCCCGAACTGCCCACGCAGATGCCGACTGAACCGCATCGCACTCCAATGCCGAATTCCCGGGTGACAGCTGCCATGCCGGCGGAACCCGCACGTCCCGCGGCAGCTTCTTTCGGTTTTCCGGATCAAAACTCCACTTGCCTCCCAGTGGCTTCCCGGCGGCGTCCAGCAACACTCCCAGACGCTTCCGCTGATCAATGTAAAAGTCCGTAAAAAACCACTTCTTCCCAGTTGCATTCAGCCTGTCAAATGACGCCGGCGGGGTCAGAAAGTGGGGATCGCTGAGCAATTCCAGAGCAATGCCGGCCGCTTCAAGGCTCGCCCGCAGACGCTGCAGCATCCAGTCGTCGCAGGGGTCCACACAATGAACCCGCGTCACCGCGTGCTGCCGCAGAATTTCTCCGGGACCCCGACCAACCCGCAGACTGTCAGCCTCCACCAGATGCACTTTGTGGCCGCTTCGACGAAGACCCTCTGCGTAAATCGCCATCGACGCCCGATGCAGAATCAGCTTGCTGCGATGAAATCGATAGTGACTGAACAGCAGCGGGTCCTCCAGCAGGAACACCTCTGCAGAGCCCCTCAGTGCAGGATGCTGCTCGAAAAGCTGGTGAGGAAAAATAATGGCAGCCTGCATGGAAAATGGCCCGCGAAAGACAAAGGAAAACAGCCGCCCTGCGGCGTCATATAAATCAGGCCGGCTCGATTATTGCCGGGACACGTCAGCCACGCCGTGCCAGCACATGTCCAAGTCCACCATCGACGCCAATCACCTGCCCCGTGATAAAGTCCTGAGCTGGCTCCAGCAGCCACGCGGCCAGCGATGCCACCTGCTCAGGCTCGCCCAGACGACCCAGTGCATGCATCGCAGTTGACGCCGCTGCACTCCCCGGATGCTCCCAGATTCGCCGCGTCATTTCCGTCCGAATGAGCCCCGGACTGATGACGTTTACTCGAATATTCGCACCCGCATACGTGGCCGCGGCAGACCTCGCCAGACCGATCACGCCCCCCTTCGCAGCCGCTATCGCCTCGTGATTCTGAATACCCACCTCCGCTGCCGCAGATGCAAATAACACCAGACTGCCGCCCGCCCCCCCTTCCCGCAACAATTTCACCCCCGCACGCACCGCGGCAAAAGCCGTAAACAGATTGGTCTCCACCGTCTGCCGAAATTCGTCGTCCGATGTCAGGTGCGCTGGCTTGAGCACCACCGAACCGATGCAGTTGACAATCCCCGTGAACGGACCGTCGCTTTCCGCCGATCGCCGCAGCACCTCTTCAAGTGCCTGTGACGAACTGCAGTCGGTGACAGCAAAAGGCTGGCCACACGCTCCCGCCACCTCCTGCAAACGGTCCGCATTCCGCCCCGTCAGCAACAAATTACACCCCCGCGCCGAAAGCTGGATCGCCAGCTTGCTGCCAATCGTTCCGGATGCCCCCAAAATCGCCACTCGCCCCATTTTGCTCTCCACCGTGTCTGCTTCCCAGCCTGCGGAAATCGCAGTGTATCTGCGGTCTTACGTCCCTGCTTTATAGGCGACCTCAGGCGGGAAACCAGACAACACCCCGAGCCGCAAACAAAAAAACCTTTCCCAACTCCACACCGTCCTCTACACTCTCCACACCACTCTGCCCCACGCACACTCTCGCCAAATCTCTCCCGAGAACCCCCATGCCACTGCTCGCCTGCGAAGGACTCGTTAAGGATTACCCGGGCAAACGCGCCGTCGATGGTGTCAGCTTCACCGTCAACCAGGGCGAAATCGTCGGTCTGCTCGGTCCAAATGGTGCCGGAAAAAGCACCAGCTTCCGCATGGCCTGCGGTCTCATCGCACCCACTCAGGGACGAGTCCTCCTGAATGGCACCGATGTCACCCACTGGCCCATGTACCAGCGCGCTCGGCATGGACTCGGCTACCTGCCCCAGGACACCTCCATCTTCTCCAAACTCACCGTCGAACAAAACCTCTTCGCCATCCTCGAATTCCACGGACTCAACCGCAAACAGTGCCTCGATCGCTCCCGCCAGCTCCTCACAGAATTCGGCCTGTTCGAAAAACGCGCCCAACTCTCCGGCTCCCTCTCCGGCGGCGAACGCCGCCGACTCGAAATCGCACGAGCCCTCGCCAGCGAACCCCGAATTATCCTCCTTGATGAACCCTTCACCGGGATCGACCCCGTCACCATTCACAGCATCCAGGACATCATCCGCGGACTCCGCGATCGCGGCATCTCCATCCTCCTCACCGACCACCGCGAACGCGAAACCCTCACCATCACCGACCGCTCCTACATCATCTGCGACGGACAAGTCCTCGTCTCCGGCAACGCCGAAAAAGTCCTCAGCGACCCCCAGGCCATCACCCGCTACTTCGGCAAACGCTTCGACGCCTCCTCCATCCTCGACGGCAGAGAATCCTTCCGCCGCAGCGCCTGATCACTCATCCCCCTGATTTCCCACGATTCCAAACCGTTCCCTGCCCCAGAACGTGGAAACCTTCCGATTTCCAGCTATCCTTCCCCCATCAAGTCCCCGTAGCTCAGCAGGATAGAGCGTCGGTTTCCTAAACCGAAGGTCGCAGGTTCGAATCCCGCCGGGGACGTTCAACAGCCGCAGGGTTTCTCTGGAATCCCTGCGGCTTTTTTTGTTGGGCCAGATGGCAGCTTTCACTTTACCGAGACGAGTTTCGTGAATGGGTCGATTTGCCATACGGCACCTCGCTGTTCAAATGCACGGGGTTCGCGGTCAGCACTGCCGTCACCCAACTGGCGCTTTGGCCATCGGACAACGCTGCAATCGCCGAGCCGACTGGCGTGGTTTCAAAAGACGTCATGACGCCCGCTCTCCAGCGTGTCGCATAAGCGGACCTGGGCAGGCTTTTTTTGAAAAACAGCGCGAAACCAGGACGAGTCTTTGGTAGAGTTCAGGCTCGGTCGCCCGCGGATCGGTGGGTTTCTGGCAGGTCTTTGCCCAGCCTGGCTGGGATGGGGATGTGACGATTCGTTCCGTGTGATAGAATCGAAACGGACAAACGAATTCGGAGGCGCAGCATGAGTACAGTCACAGTTGAGCTTGAACTACCTGAAGATTGGCAGGCGCTGCAACTCCCTGACGCACTGCATGAGCGTCTGCAGGATCTGTTGGACCGTCAGGACGAACAGGGCAGCCTATCGTCGCAGGAGCGTCGCGAGGCAGAGGCCCTGGTGCAGCTTGTCGATATGCTGGCACTCATGCGACTGCGAGCGGAAGCTGTGCAGAAACGGTCAGCGTAAATACTCGGACACAGATTCCCGCTGAACTCGCGAGACTTGTCCGCAACCGGGCCATAATTCACTCTAAGTATTGTCAACTCCCGCAGTGCTGCCAGGAAGCCACATTTCACATTGATCATGTTGAGCCGCAACGGGCAGGTGGTCAGACCAGCCTTGAAAACCTCGATCTTGCTTGTGTGACGTGCTCACTGAAAAAGGGAGCCCGAACAAGTGTCGTCGATCCGGAATCCGGGGAGGCAGTTTCGATCTTCAACCCGAGAGTCGAAATGTGGGATGATCATTTTTCGTGGACTTTTGAATGGAGTGTGGTTGGCCTGTCGCCCTGCTGCAGTTGCAATTAGATCCATGCTGGCCAAACTCGGGAAATTCCCCGAAAGATCCACCCCTAAACCCGGAGAATGACTCGTTTTCCGGTACATATTTGTTTGACGGCAATGCAAATCTTCCCGCCTCGTTCCTCGCCCCTCCTTCCTTACTCCCTCACGCCCATCACCCATCCCCCGTGCAGCTTTGACGGATCCCGCGATGAACAGCCTGCAAGGTTCACGCCCAGGTTTTGCAAAGGTTCCTGCTGCCGCGGTCTCAGCACGAAGGATTTGAAATCCCGAAAAAAAATGACCGCATCTTTTCAGAACTTGCTGCCGGGATCCCTGTTTCGCAGCATCTAAGAGCGCACTATGAGAAGCGAAAGAGGTGTTCTGATGCTGGATCTCGAAAACGAAATTGAATCACTCACCAACTTCAAACGCAATACGGCCGACTACCTGCAGCAGTTGCACCAGACGGGCACTCCGCTTGTACTGACGGTGAATGGTCGCGCCAAGGTGGTCGTGCAGGATGCGGTGGCTTATCGGCGGTTGCTGGAGCGGGCTGCAAGGGCGGATCTTGCCGAAACAGTCGCGGCCATTCGTGGTGGGCTTGCCGACTCTGCCGCAGGACGGGTCAAGCCGGCACGCAAAGCTGTGCAGACGCTGGCGAAAAAATACGGCATGACCGGCGGTGATGATGCACTATAAAATCCTGCGTCCTGTGCCAGATAACGCGGGAGACCATCTCAGCTGTCGTCAGCAGTTCCGGTGACGTTCCCGAATCACGACGTGTGAGATAACGTGTCAGATAACGTCTTTATCGTGGTGGTTTTGAGGGGCAGTGCACGGGCTGGAAAGCCCGTGCTGAGGTCTGTCCCTGGCGTTGCTCCCAGATGTTCCCGCAACTTCCCGCCGCAGCACTCAACCAGCGTTATGGCCCCGCTGCCCCCCGGCGTTGCATATCTCCGGTCCCCGCCCCGCAAACCGGAATTTCCCTGTGTTTCCACCCCGTGGGAGGGCGAAGCTCCAACTGAGCCGCAAACCCAGCCGCTCGCTGAGCCGCTGCCCGAGGCCCCTGCCGCCACCAGCCCATCACCGAATCCGCCCGCAGCTCATCGCCATCCGGAACCACCCGGCGAAACAGCTGCGACGGAGCCCCTCAAATGGCTCAAGGAGCAGCCCTGCGGTACGTGGGCAATCAGGAATTTGGGCTCATCGTCCCCCGGCATCCAGCCAATCCCCGCGAGGCCGCGGGGTTGGCGGGGGGGGCTTCACGTAGAGTCACCGGGCATTGGGCGGAGCCTGCCCGCGTACCGGAACCGGTGGGCACGTCTCTTCGTGAAGCAGGTCACATTTTCGGCGGGTGTGGTCATAACACCGTTTGTCTGCCCAAGGTTTGTGAGATTGGGGGTTTGGGAATTCAGGTTTTCCGCAGGGCGCAGCTGCCGTCGGTGGCTACAAACCCCAAAAACCTGAAAATCCGGGGTTGTTGTCGGAACCAAAAACGCTGGAGGCTGGCTCAGGGATCACCAGATCCCGGGTTTCGGTTGGTTCCCGACAACAATCGTGGGTGCGACAATCGAAATGATGTGAGGCACCCAGTTCAGGAATGTGCCGATGCTGCGTCAGATGTGTCTTGTTCCGATCCAGCGTTTAGCCATCCCTGGGGCCGATATCGTTGATTCTCCCTTCGAGCCTGGCCAGTGCCGCGAGGATGTCGTTGAAGCTTGCTGGCTCCGATAGATACAGGTCGCGCATCGCCTGGTAGTCCTGCCTCAGCGAAGAAAGCCTTGCTGGCGGCGGCACGAGGCGGAATGATCCTGGTACCGCCTCTTCATATCTTGCCCATGAACTGCCGAAGAATCGACTCTTCCAGTGCACGACCCGGTTGCGCATTTCGTGGTCCCCGGCAGCATGGCTCGCGTCGGGGTGTGTTGCCAGTGCGGCCGTGTCGGCGTAATGGCGCGAGAATCGGTCCGGGATGGGCTTGTCAGCGGGGCGATGGAATTCCGTATGGAGTATTGTGGCTTTCTCCCAGAAGGTCCGCTGCACCTCCAGTGCGACCACTTCGCACTTCCAGTCAGGAAAGGCTTCGGGAAGCACGCCGGCAATCCCCGGCGCAACTGGATGACGACCGGTCGGCTGCTGGTCAGTAAGCGAGCCGAACTCCAGTTTGACGGAGCGTTTGAGATAGGCGAATCCATCTGGCTGCGTTGAGGGATAGTGAAAGAGCAGAACCGGCGAATGGGTAGCTGGATCGGTATAGAATTCGAAGCATGCTTCGCTGCGATCGCCTATGGCGTTCAGGGCGGCGGCTTCCAGCACCGGCGCGATCAGGTTTTGTACGGCGAGGCTGCAGGCGGCTTCGGCTTTTGCCATCCATTTATTCGCCTGAGCGCGGCTCGTGCCGGTCTCGGGCAGGTTCAGGAATTACGGCGAAAGCGACAGGTCGATGTCTTCGGAAAATCGGTCGATTGAACCGAAGACCTTCGATAGCGATGTTCCGCCTTTGAAGACGAGGTCGCCGGCAAATTCTGATTCAAAGAGGATACTCAGCAGCCAGCAGACCCAGAAATCCTTTTCCATGATCACTGGGGAGAAGCCTCTTCGGATCGCTGCCTGTTCGATGTAAAGACGACGTTCGACATCAGGCAGTTCCAGGAATTCGAGCTTCATGCGTCCTGCCCTGCGAGGTCCCGGAAGATCGGATGCATCCATGCCGGGGCGAGCCGGATGTCCTTGAGCAACTCTTGTCGCTTTTTGGCCGGAATGGTGCGCCTGAGATGGGCGATACGGGCGGGCGTCACATGATCCTGGCCAAGTTCGCGGAGGGCCTGGATCAAAATACCGCTCAGACGCCCGGCCGTTGCCATGTTCTTCGGCGTTGTGCGGCGCAGATGGATGGTGGTCGGGCCGACCTTGACCACCCTGGCCGGGCCATCGGTCAGAAACACAATCCTGGCTGGTACTTGCTCGGACAATCCAAGGGTGTTCGCCGCATACGCCCCTGCGGGCTGGAGCCTTGTGCGGTCACGTCCGGCCAGTGCGAGGGCGATCGCTGTGGCGGACGGTTCCAGGGGACCGAGGACCGGATGTTCCTTTGGGAAATCGTAGATACCGCGTGCCAGTCGCCGGATCATCCCCTGGCGGATCAGGCGATGAAGGGCCACGTCGACCGCCCGGCGGCTGCCCATCCCGAGGAAATCCGCTGGAACAAAGACCGAACCGCGTCCCAGCTTGCGGATGGATGCAAGGATTTTGGAGTCGACTGACTGTGGTGATTTCCGGCTGCCGCTCATGTAAGAAATAGTACCTGCTTTTTCTTACAGAATCAAGCGGGTTCCGGGGGCCGTTCTGCCCTCCCGGAGATGGCAGGTCACAACCAACCCACCGGCTGTTCCTCGTCGCTGATCATGGAGACTGCAACAGATCCATCCGGCACATCGGCCAGTCGCTCCCTGAGGCGACTCGAATCCTCGCTGCCCCATTCCAGACAACTGAAATGGTCTGTGTCGAGAACAATCACAGCGATTCGTCCTCAGGCTTTTGATCGCGATGGATACTGGCGGCGATGCTCATGGACTGGCGATATTCTTCGTCACCATGGAATGTGCCAGCGAAATGGCTTGTGTGGAACGATGAGCCCCCCAACTGGGCGACTCAATCCATCCACCTGCTGACCGCCTGCCTGACCCGCATGCAACTGCTCCCCACGCTCACCCCCGTCCCGGTCGCAAGCCCGGGTTCGAGCTTCGGTTCGAGCCTTGGTACTGGCCCCAACATCGGCCACCACGCTGCCGCTTCGCTGCAATCTCCGTCCGCCGCCACTCTTCCCGCAGCATCGATGTGAGCCATGCCTCGAAAATCCGTCCGCTGGGGGGAGAGCAAGGGACAAGGGACGAGGGAGTGAGGAACAAGGGCATCCGGGGACGGACGCCGGCTCTTTTCCCATTGGCGGTGAGGGTTCGAGCACAGGGTTTCTGCGCCGCGAGTGTCGCGATTTTGGGGGCTGAAAATGGCCATTCAAAGTCCCCCCACTAATGCCCCCACCAATTCGCGTTTACTCCGCTTTGGGAACGCAGAGTCGATGGGTGGTAAACGCAAACACCCCGGAAAATCCGGGGTTTTCGCCAGCATCAGAAACGCAAAAGGAAGCCTTAAGGAACTACGGAACCGAAGGTTAATTGGTTCGAGCCCATTCGAGTGCAACTTGCGCGGCTGCAGGGGTTTACATCAAATCCCTGCGGTCGTTTTTTTGCGTCCACCGGGAGGGCGAAGTTCCACCTGAGCCGGCCCAGCTTTGTGTGCCATTTTTTCGATAATGTGGCCCACAATTCTGCTTGTGTGCCACCGCTGTCAGGCAACCGGCTGTTTGTCCGCGATGGAAGTTACCCCAGGACAGGCAAATGATCGTTTTTGAATTGGCGATCTGCAGGCGACACGCGACAGAGCCGGACAATCACCGATCTTCAATAACAATCTGCGAACGCCCGCGGTTCATCGGCTTGATGGAGACTCCCGCAAGCGTCACCGGGGGCAGTCCGACGCTGCGGCAGACAATTTCCGGATGTTGCGTGAAAAGTTGAATCAGCCGCAACGCTGCATCTGAGGGATGCCGAGTTCCCTGTTCCCAGCTCTGCAGCGTCTTCGTGGACACACTCAGCAGTCCGGCAAAGACTGACTGTGACATGGCCGCCTGGTGCCGTAATGCCGCCAAAGTTGCCGCATCAATCTGCGGCGGATCCTCAGGCACCTCGACAGTTTTCAACGTCAACTCA
>Ga0172373_10005437_pt1 | contig 17450 bp, 26 predicted proteins | sample Lak10m_2_FD_114546 | JGI IMG/M metagenome (GOLD analysis project Ga0172373, IMG submission 114546) | Freshwater microbial communities from Kabuno Bay, South-Kivu, Congo - kab_092012_10m | ecosystem: Environmental > Aquatic > Freshwater > Lake | place: Democratic Republic of the Congo...
GTTATCATAAGTTAAGACTAGAGGCTCTTGATTGCTAGGCATGTTTTGCTTCGTTGTAAGCTTTTAGCGTTTCTGGATAAAAACCTTCAAGTATTGTGAGCATTGCTTCGGCAACCTTTTGAATCTCCCACTGTGCGCCTTCATGCGAGCGTAGATCAATAAACTTTAGAATATTAGACAGATTTGCGCTTGCATAATACTCTGTATAAAGATTTTGTGGAAGCACACCACGGGCTTGTTCGCGGCATACACCAGCATCCATCATTTTATTATAAAGTTGAACAGACGCAGCGTGATGTTTTTTAACTTCATTACTTACTGTGTCTTCCCATTTGAATAACGAATTCTCAAAACTTTCCCCTGTCCAAGATTTAATAATAGGATTAATCAACTCATTTTCATTGCTTGCTTGACGATTGCTTTCGTGTTGTGTACGGAAAGCCTTTGGCTCATAAAATTCAAGTTTCTCTGCTGTGTAGCGACGACTGATTTCGTTATAACTCCAAGTGCGGTGCCGGTGATGCTGCGAGCGAATAAACAGCGGCACCTTTACCCGAAACGTCACAAAGCAGTGTTCAAGTGTTGAGGTATGCTTATGCTTGATAAGATAACGGATAAGTTTCCGATCCTTGTCATCTAGTTCGCTTTTATGTACCCCAAATGACACCCTAGCACTATTAACAACAGTAAGGTCTGAACCAACTGCATCGACAAGTTCAACTTTTCCAATTCCATCTCCATAAAGGTCTACACTGGTCATTTACAGCTCGTTTTCCTGTAGTCGTCCAACTACAGCATTTTCTGTAAGCACGCGGAACTTCTCGCCTTCAAATTCAACAAGGTCAATAAGTGCTGTTTGCACTACTAGTAGATCGCCACTAACAAAATCCTGCACGCAATCTTCGCTAGCGCGTAGCAATCGCACAACGCTGTAACGAGACTTCAGCGCCTCTTCGGGCAGGATAAATGTACCTACCGTCTTTGTTTTCTTTACTCCTGCCTCTTCAACAAGCAGGAGCTTATTCATTGGAGTAAATAGCATTAGTTGGCCTCGCTTTCGCCCTCGTCACCACCGACATCAACCTTGGTTCCACGAATCTTGCCAACCATGTCAACAAGTTTGTCGATGTCGCTGTTATCCTTGATTAGGCGTTTGGCCTTCTCAAGCAGCTTGACCTGTTGCTTAGTTAGATAATTGTTCTCAACAAAGCTTTTCTTGAAATCGCGTAGGTGTTCGCGTAGAACCTTGATTTCCTCTTCGGTCTTTACACTGCCCTTGACATAATCAGCAATATGTTCCTCAACACTCTTCTTCTTTTCTACTGGTGAAACCTTCGTTCCCATACCTGTCATAACTTCGCGTAGTTCGGCCATAGTGTTCTCCTAGTTGAGCAGTAGCGCTCGGGTTAGATTGCGTAGTTCTTCTTGCATCTTACCACGGTGTCCCACATCTTGCAAGGCAAATAAATCAACTTTGTGATTTGTTGGTTTGCCGTCTAGAATAAGGTAGCGGTAGTGCATACGCAGATCGCCACTATAGAACGATTCCCGGCTTAAGTCAACTTCCCTTTTAACATTCTCGTGTAGTTCTTTTAAAAACTTTTTTTCATAATGGTTTAACATGCATCCTCCAAATAAAAAACCCCACAACCGCTATTGTAGCAGCTGTGGGGCAGAACTTAAAACTTTTATTTTTTTAGCGACTGTAAAGCGGCTTTTGCTTTTTGTAATTGTCTCATGTGATAATCGCCCTTTCCTGCTGCGCTTTCACTCCACTGAATAAATGCGTTATCGCTTTCTAGCCCACGAATAAAGTTTTCAACTGTTTGTAAGGGATCTCCGCCCGACATTTCTTCTAGAGATTCTTTGATAACTTGTTTTAGATAACTTTTTGTAATTTTCATAATAAAATCCCCTATGTTACCAATAAATAGTAACATAGGGGATAAAAAGAGTTAATTTTTATTTAATTGGACAAGCCCCGCCAGCACATTCCATAGAACTTTCTAGTTCCCCATCCCCAACGCTACCAATATCAATTGGTTTAATTTTAGCTGATAGCTTATCAAATTGTTCTTTGGAGATTGTTTCTTTTGGCGCTTGCTTGAAACCGTGTTCGCTGTGGCATAGGAATGAAATAGTCTTTAAATATTTAAGATTATCACCTAACCAAGCTTTTAGGGCTGGTAGTTCCTCTTTCCGATAATAAACTGTAACGCTTACCGCTTGATCGGCCCAATGCTTTTGGGCTAATTTGACAACATCTAATTGTTTCCATGTAGTCCAATCTTCGTCTGCTACTGGCGCACTATCGGGCGCTGCAACATAGAAATCAACTACTTGGGTGTTGTGGTCAAGCGAACCGTCAAAACGCATTACAGGCTCCATGTAATGCCCTGCATCGCGTAGTAGTGGCAGTAGTGGATCGCCAGCACTAAAACGCACACGCTGGATAATGTAGCGTGAATAGGCAGGATGAACGCCCTCATAGCTATCAAACACCTTGCTAATCGTACCAGAGGGCTTAATAACTGTAGTGCGGACACTCTCTGGAATATTTAATTCTTTTGAGTAGGCGCGGTTCTCTTCTTGAATAGCGGCATAAGCTCTATCAAGAACATCTGGAGTGAATAGCGGGCTTTGTAAGCAACCAGTAATGCCCGTTCCAATACGGCGATTGCGCTTTACAACTGCATCGCATTTTGGTTGGTGATATTTTTCGGTTGTTACACGCTTGCCCCAACGGTGCATTAGTCGAGAAGCTTCGATAAACTCTGCTTCGCTTGCAAGGTTTGGTAAGCAGATTTCTTGAAGGTTACATGGTTCGCCGTCTTCAAGGGTTGCTTCGGCGCATGGATTAACTCCAATTGCGCTATCCGCTTTGAGTTCGCCCATTCTTCCATACTTTTGCATATTGCTTCTATTAACAATTCCAAATGGTTCTCCTTGTTCGTAGGTTTTCCAGAATAGCGGATGTAAATCTTCTACATCATCTACAACAACGCTAAAGTTAGCCATAGCGCGTTGCGTTGGAACATTACCAAGATCCCAGCGTTTAGCCTTTAGGTATTCTTTATCCCAAGGATCGCCAAGAATAATAATTGCACTGCGGCGAACATTACCGGCAACAACCATTTCACCGATGCTGCAAAGTAGATCAGCGGCGTCTAGTGGTTTCACCATCTTGCCTTCGCGGCTTTTTAGAATAGCGCACACTTTTTCTACAAAAGCAATAAGTGGCTTAGGACCGCTGCTTGTACCACCAAATCCAAGAATAGGATCACCGGCTGGACGGACACAAACAGTAGAATAAGAGAATGAACGACCGGTAACAAAATAACTTTCTAGTACGCGACGGGTTAGCTCATTCCAGCCTTCGCGGCTATCTGGGACGATAAAGTCCGCATCCTTTGTGTCCTTAGCGACAACTACAACATCTTTCTTGACACGGGGTAGTTTGCTAACAAAACGGTGTTCAACGCTCATGCCAACACCGCCGCCAAGCATTAGTAGGTCTTGTGCCAATGCAAAGTTTTCCCAAGTGTCGCTAGCTACGAACCAGCAGTTATTAAGTGCTACGCCGCCTAGCTTTTTATGACTAGGTGCGCCGCTGTACCACCAACCACGACCGGCAGGGCCAGCTTTACGATTGATTAGATAATACTTGAGGCGTGCAATCTCCTCTTCGCTAACGCTGTGGCCTTGAACATTCCCACGAATAACACGATCAACCGTATCCGTCCAGTTTTCTAGATTACCATTATCTTTACGGGCATAGGTGCGTTTGTAAACAACCTTTGCAAGATTTGACCAATCACCCATTATAGTAACTCCTTAATGCGAACAACATTTTGTGCGCCGACTAAACGGCGAACTTCCTCACCATTTTCAATAAGCATAAATGTTGGAACACCTGTTACACCAAAATCTTGTGCCATATCGCGATGTTCGTCAATATCAATAATTTCAAACTGCACATCGCTAACGGATTCATTTAGTTTTTGAAATACTGGCTTGGCTTGCTTGCATGGATTACACCAGCTTGCACTAAACATTACTACTTTTTTCATTTGATTTCTCCTTTTTAAACTTACGGTATTTCTCTTTCAGCGCATCCTCTTGTTGTTTTGCACTTTTCACAATAATGTCAGCCGCGCTTTCTTCGCTCTGCTGTAAGACCTTAATCTTAACATTCTTTGTGTCCATGAATAATGGATAAACCATACCGTCAGGTCCGTTACGGTTTTTAGCAACATACATGCGCCCTTCATTGCTGGCTTTATCCTTAATCGTGCGGCTGATCGTGCAAATAAAATCTGCAACAAAGCATTTATTAAAAGCCTCGCTGATGCTTTCCATAGTGATTACTTCGGCATTTAATCCACTACGGTTTGTCTGTGAAGCAGTCCACACGCAGCATTCGTGAATTTGTGCAATGCCTCGCATTTCTTCATAGATGCTTTCAAGCTCTTGACGCTTCTCTTTTTCTCGCGTTACAGGGCGTAGCAGATCGCCGTAATCCACAATAACAAAATCTACGCGGTGCCCGTGTGTTTTTAGTTTATCAAGATGCGCTTTGATTGTTGCGGTGCTGGCGCTCTTGGTTGGATACTCTTTGATAAGCAGTTTGCCTTTTAAGTCCTTGACCATGTCCATAATAACTTCTTTATGATCACGGACTTCCGAAAGGTTTAGGCCAGTAAGGCAGCTATCATAGCGCCCAGCGATTACTTTGTCTTGTAGCTCAAGCGTGTAATGAATAACATTGTAGCCAAGTTTAAGAGCAGTTGCGCCAAGGTGAACCAGTGCCATAGACTTGCCAGCACCGGTTGGGGCAATAACAACGCCAAGCTCGCCCCTCCCAAGACCACCCCGTGTAATGTTGTCAATAAGATCCCAACCAGTTGAAACCGGGTTGCGTGCTTTGAGTTCAAAGCGCTTTTCAAAATCCACAACATAATCATAACCGTGGTTATTATCAGTGCCAAGCTTAAGCGCATCATTGATTACCTTTGACACCTCGTCAAACGAGGACGATTTAATAAGTTCAACGCTTTTCATCATTGCTTCCTTGAGTTTTTGCTTTTTACAAAAGTCAAGTGAAACATCTTTAATGTGCTGTGCGCCATCAAGCAGCACATCTCTGGTTTGTACACGGGCAAAATATTCACGAACTTGTTTCTGTGTTACATCATTTTCGTCCATGATCTCTGCGCGTAGAATCATCGTCATTGTGTTGCGCGACGGATGAATGCCGTACTTGGTGCGGTAATCAAAAATCTTTTGCGTAAAGACGCGCAGATAGCGTAGCTCTAGAAAGTTAATGTCTAGAACTTCGCCAATTTGTGCGGCAAAAGCACTATCATCAAGAATTAGATTACAAAGATTTTCTTGAAATTGCTTACCATATTTTGAAAAGTCCTGCTTCTCTTCCATGTCAGCTCCTGTGAGATTGCATCTTACTTCTTATCGGGGCAGTTGTCTATCACTATCTTTTCCATGTAATGAAACAGGTCTTCAAAATTAATGTCCATAAAGCCATCCTCGCTTGCCATCTTAGCAAAAGAGGGTTTATTAAGTATGCACTCCGCTCCCTTTATACCCGACAAAATTTTCTTTTTATTTTCAGCAGTTACAAGTCGGTACTGTAACTGCATAATCCTATGATTTAACTTGATTTTTTCTCTATCCTGCACTACCGCTTTGTAAATTTTTTGTTCGTGTAATTTTTCACGGGAAGTTTTTAAAATATCGTCTATTGTGTATTCCTTTTCTTCTTTTAGAAATGGATAGCGTTTAGCAATTGTAGCAAGACCAGCGCCCTTAACGCCGGGAAGATTATCGCTGTTATCGCCGCAGATAGCGCGTGCTAAAACAAAGTTAGATGGATGGATAGAATATTCCTCTAGGATTGTTTTAGTGTTCAGGATTTGTTCCTTAACTGGGCGATAAAGAATTGTTTTATCGTCACACAGCTGAATAAAATCTTTATCGTTTGAAACAATAACCTTTTGATAATTGTAGAATTTTAAATCCTTGCAGATAAAACCTATTAGGTCGTCGGCCTCAACACCATCAACCATTAGTTGTACGAGCGGTAAACAATTTAAATATTCTACAAGTCGTGTCTCTTGCCAGATACGGTTCTTTAGTTCATCTTCGGCTGTAGCTTTTATGTTGCTGTTTAGCGTTAGTGGATTGCGACCCTGTTTGTAATCTTTAAAAATGCGTTTGCGCTTTTTACTACCGCCCTCGCCGTCATAGCAAATAAAAATACGATCAGGCGCTGTAATGCGCACCATTTTTTGTAGGATCTTTAAAAAGCCACGAACCCCGCCAACAGGTATCTGCTGCGGGGTAACGCTTGGATCGGCGCTATAAGCACGAACAAAAGCATTTAAAAAATCAATTATTAGTATGCGTTTCATCCAATCAAGTATACACCAAGGACAAGCAGCATTATACCAAATTTTTGTGTCCAAGTTGTTGGAATACCCAACAGCATCATACCTAAAAACCAAGTGCCATTATATAGTAAATCCGATAATCCAGTTATTAATAAAAGTTTATCACTATGGCTACGCATTAACTCCATCCACAATAATGCCATGCAGATAGGAACAATGCCACTGTAAACCCAATGTAACTGGCCCTTGCTAACAAGGGCAGAAACTATACCGGCTGCTAGGCCAAATAAGCAAACAATCATCATCAATATTGATAGTTTCATAGTACTATTTTTTCCAAGTTATATTTTTTAAAATACGGTATATTGCGCTTAACTCAACTCCATATTTTTTTGATATTTCTTTTACTGAACTTGGCGATTCAGAATATTCATTTCTGATTTTTTCTGCTAACTCAAAATTTAGTTTCTTTTTGGCACCATTAGGAATAATATTATTCTTTTTACAATAATCGCCTAAAGTTCTTTCATTACAAGAAAAATAATTAGATAAATATTTTAATGTTTTTCCTTCGGAAACTAATCTTATAAATTCTTGTTCTTGAGATTCTGTTAACGACCTTTTGTAAAAGCGAGGCTTACTTTTCATCGCTATTCTCATTTTTTCTTTAGTTTCTTCAGAAGGCTTTCTACCGCTAGAATTACCAGCAATTTTACATATGTTATATCCATTTTCCGGATTATATGTTTGATGTAAATCCAGATAAAATTGTTCTCTTAGCAATAGAGAATTATCTTCATTAAGGCTTTCTATAATAGAAAACTCAAAATTTTCTTCTTTATATAAATTATAAGCATTCTGTAACGCTTTTGAGTGATGATTGTTTGCTCTTAATTGCCGTAAATGTCTTATCCATCTTAACTCTATGTTAATTGAACTACCAATATAGAGTTTATTATTTATTTTATTTCTAATTTTATATATTCCAGAACTCATACTTTAAATACTTTTAAAAACGATAATAACCAGCAGTTTCTTCATCAATACTGTAAATAACCTTCTTGATCCCGCGTTCAGTAAGGACGGCGTGGCACATGGCGCAAGGCTTACTCTGACGATAGGAACCATCCGCCTTACTAGCTCTTGCTACATAAATGGTGGCACCTTTAGTGATGTGGCGAGGGAGATTTAAAATAGCATGAATTTCGGCGTGATAAGTAGAATGTCCCTTATGCTCAGGACGGTACTTAGAACCAATAGAGCAATACCTTTCATTATTCACGCCAACGCCAAGGATAGCAGAATTATTCTCCAGTACTGCTCCGTGCCGAAAATTACCATACTTAGAAGTTACAGCAAGATTTTTACTAAGCTGGAAGAAACCTCCGCTGTTTCTTGCTCATATCGACAATCTTGATAATCTGCTCCTGCGGGCCATCGTTATCCATTTGCTGCTCCTAGTTGGCGATTTGAAAGTCTTCTCGCATCTTGAGAAGCGCGATGTTTTTTAGTTTCGCCTCAACATCGACATCAACAATATTAGCACGCATCGCTTCCAGTTGCAAGGGGGGAATGTAACGAATCATTTCGGAGTGCGCTCGCTTTTGGTTGTACGCCGCGTTTTCCATGCCGATTTCAGTATTTGAAATATGCTGGAGGGGTTTAATGCTATCCCAAGTAGCGATAGTTTCACGAAAAGCATCATCAAACGGCACATCATCCACACCAAAAGAATAGTGATGGGAATCAAAAACAACAGGAATACCAGTCCGTTCGCTAATAGCAAGAAGCTGTTTGACATTATAGCATTTCTCGTCGTTCTCTAGTGTGAGTCTTGATTTTACATTCTCTGGTAAATAGTTGTAGGTTTCAATAAGTTTCTCTGCACGATTGCCTTTGCCGCCGTGGATGTTGATTGCATAGTAGGGTGTGCGATCAAAGCCCATAGCATCAAACAGATAGGCATGGTACTCAAGTTCGCGGATGCTGTTGTCGATTACACTTTGTTTGTCGCTTGATATAACACAGAACTGACCGGGATGGGTAGTGACACGGATGCCGTGTTCGCGGAACCCTCTGCCAGCAGCCGCGAGGTCTTGTTGAATGACCGCATCGCCTCTTGCAAGTTCTCCACAGAACTCATAAAGTGGGAAAATTGTGCTTGAAAGTCGGAAAGATTTGATGTTGTTTGCAACGAGGTAAGGAATTGTTCGCAGGACTTCTTTGACATTCCAACGATAAGTTTCAAGAATTCGTTCTGTAGAGTATTTTCCATTTTTGTATGCTCCAAGCTGTAACAGCTTTTCATCAATAACGTTCTCATAAACAACGGTTCCGTCGCGCTTGCTACGGGGTTCTATCCACTGGCAACAAAGTCCAAGCATTCTTACTCCTTTGAGGGATCTTTGATCCACCCAGATCTTACACTATAATAACCCGCCATGCAAGCACAAGTTGTTTAGCAGAATACTTTACCTTCGCAACTATCCTCAACAGGATAAATTTTTGTGCATATAGAAGAATTATTTTTGATCCAATCTCTCATGTGTATGCCTTGCTTTATCTGGTTTTTTGGATATTTTTTATGATAATCTGCCGAATCAGACAATTCGGCATCTGTCCAGATAGTTTTAACAAACTCAGAGGTATTTACTGATACAATCTGTTCAATGTATCCTTTTTTGTCAATGATAAAAAACATAATTTTTATTTGTTTTTCTTCATCTGTTAAATTAAAATATTTTGTAGGGTCAAACCACTGCTGGTTTACTTGTTTTTTTGTTTCCACAAAACTAGAATCTGTATTATTACAGTAGTCATATAATTTACGATTTTTTCTCTCCCAACCAAGTTGCTGTGATAAAATTTTAGATATTTCTTTTTCTTTACCACCTCTGCCACCAAGATGGATATTTTTAATCTGTGATAAATCCAATTTCATTTTTATTCCTTTGCGGGATCTTTGATCCACCCCTTTGTAACATGAAAGTACCCTGCTTCGCAAGCACAAGTTATTGAGCAGAATGCTTTGCCCTCATAACTATCCTCAACCTCAACGGTGCGGTGTGGTCGCATCACATCAGGATTATCCCAATTAATTCGCCGCTGATCGCAGGTTGGATTACCGCATGGTATCTTTTTCATTAGCTCTCCTCATACACTCCTGCGAACAATACTGTCCCATTTCGCCACACATAATAAAGGTATTTGGGATGACACCAAAGCATCCTTTTGGATCACAATCGGGGCAAATAGGGCCACCTTCAAGATAATAGACACAATCTTTTGGTTCGTGACGAGGATTGCCGTAATTGTATGGGCAACTACAAGCGTGCCAATCTTTATGCCACGGGCAATCGGATTTGTGTTCGCTCATTAAATACTCACTAGATCCTCTAGCAGTTTAGCTCCCTTGGACATATTTTCTATTGCCTCAAGAGGACGCAAGTTTTCTAAAGCCCAGCACTTTTTAAATTCTTCATCGCCAGCGGTTTTTATCTCAAATAAAGATTGCGGTTTTATGTGATCAATGTGCCACTTCTGTTTATCTTTTTCATAAAGGCCGTGATTGTCCCAATTCATCCAAGGCTCGAATTGTTTTTCGAGGTGCTGTTTTAACTCTTCTAATGTGTAATCTACAAGTTTAATCCAAGAGGAATTGTTTTTTGATAAGTTGCGTTTTTTTAATGCACTACAGATTGCTGCGGACATAACGCGATTAATTTTGTTTTCTTCATAGCTGCGTTTGCGCCAGCGAGATACTTTTTCTTTATTTTCTTGACGGTAGAGTTTATTTTGCTCGTTTATTTTTTCTTTATTTTCTTGACGGTAGAGTTTGATTTTTTCTTTATTTTCTTGACGGTAGAGTTTCTTTTGCTCGCTTATTTTTTCTTTATTTTCTTGATAGTAGAGTTTATTTTGCTCGTTTATTTTTTCTTTATTTTCTTGACGGTAGAGTTTATTTTGCTCTAGATCGCATATCTTACAATAACTACGACATCCATCTTTACTATCTCTCTTTTTATGGAATTCTGTTAGCGGTTTTTCTTCTCCGCATTTAGTACATTTTTTCATTAGATAACTCCTAGATCCTCCAATAGCATTCTATCTGATTCTTCATAACTTATTCGCCCATTAAAAAGATATGACGGGTAGAGATCACTGTAAATAAAGTTAGTGCCGCAAACCTCATTGATGCGTTCTTTGAACTTACCAAATGATATCTGGTCGGTTAGATACTCTTGCAACGGACCATTGATAAAAGCTAGGATTAGTTGTTCCCGATCACTCATCTTCGCCATCCACAACAGAAGTGTCTTCGCACTTATCCCAGTTACCACTGCGCTTTAGATAATCCTTGCCGCCATCTACAGCAATATTGCCACATTTACAAAATTTAAAATCATGTCGGTGCTTGGATTCAATCTCTTCAAGACACAGGAGACACTTCACACTGTTACGAATAATTTTTCCTCTAGCCATCGGCAACCTCCAAGTCATACTTTACACTATCCAGCGCAGCTTGTCTAGCCTCTTCTATTGAAGCGGCTTCGCCTTTCTCTTCCACTTTAACATGCCACCAGTATTTACCATTATCTAGCGGTCCACCAATAATAATCTTGATTGGTCCGTTGTCGCCAATCATTTTAATTTTCTTAGCATACTCTAGATTTATCGTAGACCATTCAAGTTTAGACATAAAGCACCCCACTGCCTGCATCGTAGCACAGTGGGGCGGGGGGAGCAACTACTTTATTTCGTACTCATGCGTCAAACACTTCTCCCGTTTCTGTACTAATGACCTGTGCCTCTCCCCACAGATCACGGTGGGTGTCTTTGTATTCTTTAATTGCGCTTGGCTCGTTTGGCAAGAAAGCGTCAGAGGTAATAACAAATTCACCAGCCATAGCAAGATCGGTGATGTGATTTTTTTCAACACTGAGTTTTGATACAAGTGCAAAGTCAAAATCCTTTCCATCTTTTTTAGCAGATAGTTTACCCTTACCGCTCATTTTCCAAACTGCACTGGCACTGTACCAAATAGCGTCACCACCATAGGGCACTAGCTTGCTGTGACCGCCAATAAATGTTGGTGGTTGTGTGTAGGCTTGGTTTAAGATCATAAGCCCTACAAACTTAGGAAAACTGTAATTACGGGTTTGATTAATCTTGCGCTGCACAATGCGCATGTTTTCACGAATAGCCTTGGCAGCACGCATCATGCTTGCTTTCTTTTCTGTAGTGCCGTCCTCTGCTGTTTTAATTTCATCCTTTGATGGTAGTGAGCCTACTGAATCCCAAAGAATAATTGTGTCTAGCGGTAATTCGCCCATAGAGACATCGCTGACGATTTTATCTACAAACGTAAACACTTCCTCAAGTGTGTTGCATTCTTCGTTTATAATGCATTCCTCGACCTTTACGCCCATCTTTTCAGCACGGGTCCAATCAACCTTACCCTCAGTCATAATAAACACCGGCAGGATGCTTTGTTTTTGTGCCTGTGCTGCTGCGTGGAATAGCAGCGATGTTTTACCTGTGTCGCTCTTGCCATAGATTTGTGTAATGTGGCCTAGCGGAATTCCCGGTATCCCAATAACTTCTTGGATGCATTCATCAAGAACAATGTACTTATCTGCTTTTTTTTCTACTTGGTTTATCTCTACTGTTTTTTTGTAAGTTGCAAGATCAAATTTCTTAGCCATATGTTTCCTCCAAATGAAAGTGGGCAGAGAGTATTATAACCCTCTGCCCACCAACTTTACACTAGTTTAAAAGCTCCATAAGTTCTTTTTTCTTCTGTTCAAGATCATCGGATTCCCAAATTACTAGTACTTTATAACCAAGACTTTCTAATACTTGTTTTTTATTTTTATCTGAATCCCATTTTTCTTTCGCTGTATACCTAGCATTTGGTAGTTTTATTATATCGTCTTCTTTATAAAATTTTGGATTAGCATGAACATAATCGCCGTTTACTTCTATGATTATTTTTTTTTCTTCGTTTAATTCATCAGCAAAATACTTTGAAACTAATTGTTCGCTCTGAAAGCCAAAAGACTCTAAAAATAATTCTTGCTTAATTTTTTTATGAATAGAACTTAACTTTCTTTTTGCAGGGAATTTTTCTGCTAATGCTTTTATAAATTTTGGATCTTGTCTTTGACTTTTCATCTGATCGGAAAGCATTTTTATATATTCTATATTTTTTGTTAAATTTTTATAACCTTGTCTAAAGGATTCTGCTTTTGTTGGATGTTGTTTATATTGTTGTGCTGATGAACAACTATAACACCTTAAAATTTTTGGTCTAGCGTCACAAAGATTATCGCAATCAACGCATTTTTTCTTTTTTGCAATATATCGTGGCGCACCGTTCTTTATTCTTTCTTCTCGCTTGGCGCTTTTTTTCTTTTGATAGCACTTTTTACAATCGTTTTCGTGCCGTTTTTTTTGTTTAATATAATAAAATTGATCAATAGATTTATTTTCTTGACAAGTGTTGCATGTTTTTTCTAAAAGCACTGCGTCTACCTCCTAGTATATATAGTATCATACCAGAAAGTAGACGCAGCTTTTAAACAATTAAGTTAATTTTGAATCAAATCACGAAACGCGGCATCAACTGCGCTTGTTGACTTGCTGCCCTTGCCGTACTTTACGGTTTCCTTGCTGTCGGCTTCCGCATCAGCATCGGAACCGCTGGCTAGGTACTCATCTAGGATGGCTGCAACTTCGTCGCTGGTCTTACGCTCAAAGGCATCATCAAAGTTTGGTACGCTCTCTAGGAGTTCCTTGCAGTCCTCTGCGGACCCTTGGCAGAGCTTGCTGGTCTTACGGGCTGGCGTTAACTTTGTGGTTGGGAAACTGGCACCGGGAACCTTGTTAGAGACTAGCGATAGATCAGTACCGGTTTCTGGGTCGGTAATGTCGCCGTAGTCTTCGTTAAGCGTTAGGGTGAGTAGGTCTTGGTAAACATTCTTACCAAAGCCCCATAGACGCACGCCATCCTTCTCTTCGCCGCGAACAATTACTGGTGCAAAGAAGCGTTGACGGGCTAGGAACTTCTTAGCCATCTTGTTGCTCTCTTCGGTACCTTCCTTGTAGAGTTTGCTAGCAAAGGCGCAGATAGCGCAATCATCGCCGTGGTTCTTCTTGGGGCATAGAATGCCGCCCTTGCTGATCTCATAGTGGAAATAAAATTCCTTGAATGGATCACCGTCACTGGTGGGGACAACGCGGATGCTATAGGTAGTACCCTCGTCAGGACGCCAGAAGTTGGTCTTACCACCGCCCTTGTTTTGTAGTGCAGCTAGCTTGGCCTTCATTTTCTTGATGTCGATACCCATGTTTATTGCTCCTTTGCAAGTCGGTAAATCTCCCGCTTGCGGTTGTTAGGGAAGAGTGTAATCGAACTCTTCCAGTTTGTCAATCATCATGTTGTGATTGAAAATTCTAAAATCTTCCTGATCAATGTCCCACACAAGCTCGCTACCTTCGTTCAGCAGGTGCCGCTTGCCAGTGCCCTTAAAACGCGACTCAGCAAAACCGCTTGGTAGATCCTTGATCTTAACAAAACGCATCATCCTACGCTCACCGGTCTTCTTCATAAATGTGCCTTTAAATGCCTTCATGTTGGCCTCCATGTTGTAGACTCTACCATAGTGCTTAGGTGTTGTCAAGCGTTTGAACGAAACTTGTTTGCGCCACAAGATAACAGTAGGTTTCTTCGTGCTTTGTAGCGTGAACCTGATAGGACGATTGATCCTCTGCTGCTTTATCCTTTATTGCTTTAAATAGTTTGCCATCACTTTTTAGCACAGCTTCAGGAACGGCATAATAGTAGCACTTGTAGCGTGCGTTTTGTAGTGGAAAAAAAAGCGTTTCTGCGTTTTCTTTTAAATCATAAATACCAAGAGTGCTTATTCTAAAAATTTCTTTTGCTGGCTCTGCGTTTTGAATAACCGGTTCCAGATGCATAAAGGAATTATAAGCGTGAAAAGCATTTACAACCAGAGAATTTAGCTTGTCATTGTACTCTAAAATAGAAACATCACCTACAAGCTTTTCTAAAACTTGATTATCTACAAGGTAAATGTTTTTAAAAATTCCTGAACGTGCGTATTCTTGCAGCACATGAAAAGCTACACGATTTTGTAGGAAGCCTGTTTTTGTTAGCGCCCTTTCGTATGGCTTAACATAAAGAACATTTAGTGTGCAGTGCTGCAATTGTTTTAAAATTTGTAAGGTTGCTCCACTTATTTTTCCACCACCACCAACTACAAAAAGAATTTCACCTTCTATCTCTGAAAAAAAATGTGAAAGGTCTGGGACGTTTTTTTCATAATCCTCTGGGGAAAGTTTGTGTGGCATGGGGAAACAATTTTGTCCGCTTAGTCCAACGTCTATTTTGTAGACATCGTACTGTGGATATTTTGCAAACCCATCTGCAATTCTGCAACCGGCAGCGCCTAAACCAATAATGGTGTCCATGCTAAACCTTTATTTTAACCTTTTTTAGGTTACCATAATCGCTGCCAATTTTAACATTAGCGGGAAACTCACCCCAAGTTGTGCTGCTAAATGTTTTAATTATGCTAGGCAGTAATTGCTTATCCTCTTCGGCTAAATCAATTACAAAGCTATCATGCACTAGAAAAGCAACAAAACTTTTTGTTCCCTGCAACAGCTTATCAACTGCTAGCACTTGCCTATGCATTAAATCAATAAGCGTGCTTTGGTTTAAATAAGAAATTGCATGGTGTTCATCAGCTGGAATGCTTCTACCAAATGGTGTGTGGACCACGCCATCGACCCAATAAAGTGCTTTTAGCAAGGCTTTGTTGTAATGGGCGTCAAGTTCGCTATCGTACTTAACTGCAAGCTTACTATGCGAATTGTAAAGCCAAGAAGTGGCAGTTTGCTTGGCATCACTGCGATTTAGTTCCCCACGGAAAATGTTTTTTGCACTCCATTCATGGAGATCGCCCGCAATTTGTTCCTTGTTGAGTAGCGCCATAGCAGTGCGTAATTCTGCTGCATTCATGTCTAGCTCAACAAACCAGTTGTTGCTTGGCTTAATAACACTGCGTAGATTTTTATTTAGATTAAGAATTGGAAAACTATCTTCCGTCGCAGTAAGGCGACCGGTAACGCTACCAAACATGTTGTAATCTATTTTTGTTTGGCCCCTATTAATTTTGTCCCACAACTTTTTGCCCTGAACATCCCATAACTTTTCACTAAGCCAGCTACGATTAAGTTGCAACTCCCGTGTGCGAATGTCACCAATAAGCTCGCCCAATTCTTTGTAGAAATTGTATTGAACTGGTCTGCTGTGTGTTGCAAAAACGTGTTCAGTGATTTTATTTTTTGCATCGTAGTACTCCTTCAGGTAGCGCTCAGGTACTAGATCAAAAATGCAGTTTTCATTTAGTGAAACTTTTGCTTCAATGAAACTGTTGACAAAAGCTTTTAGCTTGGCATTAACACGCTTCCACTCATCTTCTAGATCAGGTGAGCAGCATTCATCTATTGTTTTGCCAGCAGCGTAAATGCTTGCATACTCTATGTCTTTGCCGCGTAGGATAGCGGAGTAGCTCCATGTTTTATCTAGCTCTTCAACAAGTGTGCCGTAGATCACTTCGCCATCCCTATAAAAACCAACGCATTCGCCTTTTGTGTCTAGAACTTGAAACATGACCACCTCAGAAAATAATTTTTTGTTGCTTTTCGGAGTCTCTAAAAAACTCTGCTAGTTTAGTAGCAACGTTTGATGTTGTCAAGTCTATTTTTTTTGTTTCTTGCATTTTTTCTAATTCTAGCACTTTATCATTTATAAATTTTGCAGCAACGTCAGATCCATAAAATTTATTTATTTGCATTAGTTGAAAATGTAGGTTTTCAAAACTAGTTTGCGAAACATTAATATTGTTTTCGTTTAATTTTATAAATAATAAAAATCTTAATTGCCAATCAATATTGTAATTTGTGTCAAAATTTTCAATTGATAATTGCTCTATTGTGCTAACAGAATTAAGTAATTGCCTACAGTTTATAACATCTTTAGAAGTAAAAGTCAATTTATTTTCTTTTACAAATCTATTCCAAAAAACAATTAGTACATTCTTGTTTGTTTCTAAATCTGACAAATAAGCTTTATGATAAGCTTTTTCAAACAAATCTTTAGTAGATTGAATCCCGTAATTGTTATAATATTTTATCATTACTGGTGATTCTACATCCGCAACAATTCTCCAAGGGGCATTCCTATCAACATAAAATCCAAATCTTTTTGCATTTTGAAAAAATAAATCAAAATTTTCGTTAATAAAAAAATCTTGTTTTTGGCTTGAATTAGCGTAAGCAAGCGAATCAGAAAAATTAATAACTAAACCGTTAATTTCAAGTGGGCATAAATTATTAGAAATAAAACCACTCCTTGAAAAAACAACGCCTGAATTAATGTAAGAAACAAATTCAGAATAAAATTTTATAAAATCACTAAAAGATTTTATTTCTTTAATTTTATTAACAATAAAATTTTTAGCAAAAATATTATACACGTAATCAATAAATTCTATGTAGACATCATTTAAATCTTTATAAGCACTCAAAGGTTCTAGCTTATTATAAATTGTAGAATCTGGATTTATTTTATTATTATTTACAAATTGCAAATGATACTTTTTAAAATTTTCAAATGCATCAGCAACAAAACAAAGAACTTTTAATTTTACGTTATTTTTTCCATTTATAACTTTTAAAAAAGAATTTTTAGGATGAATTTCTACGTTTTCAAAGACTAACCCATATTTTGATTTTTCGTTTCTTTGTTCAAATTGATAATCATAGTAAGTTTTTTGAAAAACAGTGTTATCAAAAAGTTTATTTTCTAAATAAAGAGAAGTGGTTGCATCTGGGTAAAAATTGTTTTTTAAATTTTTTTTATTCATTATTTAAGTTTACCTTTAACGGACAAAACAAAATCATAGGCTTGTTCTGAAACACTTTTATCTGTTACTTTTATGGCATCTTGTTCAA
>Ga0172373_10005441_pt1 | contig 17444 bp, 15 predicted proteins | sample Lak10m_2_FD_114546 | JGI IMG/M metagenome (GOLD analysis project Ga0172373, IMG submission 114546) | Freshwater microbial communities from Kabuno Bay, South-Kivu, Congo - kab_092012_10m | ecosystem: Environmental > Aquatic > Freshwater > Lake | place: Democratic Republic of the Congo...
GGCCTTTTCCGCCTCGATCGAGGCGTTCAGCGAGAGCAGGTTGGTCTGGTCGGCGATCTTGGCGATGGTGGTGGTGACGCTGCCGATGGTGGTGGCGCGTTCGTTGATCAGCCCCAACCGGCCAGAGATGGACTGGGTGGCTTCGGCCAGGGTGCGCATGGCTTGTTCCATGTCGCCCAGGGAGGTCTGCCCGACGTTGGCCAGGTCGGTGGTGTGCTCGGCCACCTGGGTCAGGCCGGCCATGGTGTTCAGCAGTTCCTCGGAGGTGGCGGAGATTTCCTGGGTGGCGGCGGCTATTTCGGTGGTGGTCGCGCCCAGGTTGTTGACTTCCTCGCTCTGGGTGCGCGACATGGCGCTGAGGCTGATGGCGGTGGAGACCAGTTCGATGGTGGAGCGCTGCACCTGGCCGATCAGTGAGTTCAGGTAGTCGACCATCTGGCCCAGCGCATTGATGAGCTTGCCGGTTTCGTCGTTTTCGTCGGATTCCAGGGTGGCGGTCAGGTCGCCCGACGCTACCTGCTCGGCTGCCTCGACGGCGGTCTGAATGGGGCGGGAGATGGAGCGTGCAACCATCAGGGCGACCAGCAGCACCGGGATCAGAATGGCGGCCAGTACGATCAGCATGGCCTTGCGTTGCTCCGACACCATGGCCATGGCCTCTTCGATGTCCTGTTGTACGCTGAGCCCCCAACGAAACGAGGGAATATAAACCCAGGAAGCCAGCACCCGGTGCCGCAAGATGCTGGTGACTTCCCCAGAGCCTTGATCGCCCTTGATGGCGTTCTGCAAGCCGAGACCAAAGTCTTCCCCGGGATTCACGCTCAGCCTGAAGGCGGCATCCGGTTTGAAACGCAGGGGGGCGGCCACCTGTATGACGCCGTGCTGGAGAGTTCCGACCACGATGTTGCCGGTTTTTCCCAGTCCGGAGTTATCGTCCAGGATGTCGTAAACCTCCCGGGTATTCATTTGCAGGATGATCAAACCGGCCTTATGGCCGTCCTCCTGAATGATGGGCGCCGCGACAAAGGCCAGGGGCAGATCGTGGCCGGGATAGGTAGCGAAATCGGAGATGTCCGGCTCCAGCAGGGTCAGCGTTCTACGCGCCACCGCCGCTAGCGGGGTGTCGCGCTGCGGGCCCGTCAGGATGTTGTCGCCCAGGTTCAGGTTCGACTCATTCTGGAAGAGCACATAACCCCTGGGGCAAACCACGATGGCGTCGGTGAAGCCCAGGTTCGGGGCGAAGTAATTGGCGAGTCTGCGGACCTTGAGTTCGGCTTCCGCCAGTTCCTCCCGCGTGCTTTTCTCGTTCTGCAGGATCAGTGCGGCGTCGGCGAGTCGTTTGAGACGCCCGAGCACACCGGCGGCCCGCGCGCGCTCGTAGGCATAGATTTCCAGGGAACTGGATTTGTCCTTGGCGACCATGGACATCTGCAGCATCGTCCTCTCGCGGAGCGCCGCGGTGGACTTCCAGTCGATGATGGCGGCCGTGATCAGCATGGGGACCATCACCAGCAGGACAAACCAGAAGGACAGACGCCGGGCCAGTCCCGCGCGGCGGATGCCCGTGGTGTCGAGCAGGTTCATGGCCGCACCGCCGAGCCGCTCCTGGCGGAAAGATTGACCCAGTTGTTGTTCCACTGCTGATAAAGCGAGGATAGGAAACCGTCCCAGTCCTTCATGGACCGGGACCGGGGATAGGGTACCGGGCGAATGGGGTACTCCGCCGACCAGACGATCTGGATTCCGCCGTCGCTGCGAATCTGCCCCATGTTGAAGGATCGCCAGGTGTGCCGGGTATACGGATCAATCGTCACGATGCCCTCCGGGGCGTTATAACTCAGCCCCTCCAGGGACTGGCCCACCTCGTCGGGCGCCAGGGATTTGGCGCGTTCCGCGCTCCGCGCCCAGAGTCCCACGCTGAAATAGGCGGTTTCCATCACGTCGCTGATTACCCGGTGGGCGCCGTAGCGATTCCGGAATTTCTGGATGAAGGCCTGATTTTCCGGCCGATCGATGGTCTGGAAATAACACCAGGCGGAATAATGGCCGGCGATATCGGGCAAGGGCAGGGTCTGTAATTCGGTTTCGCTGATCGAGAAGGAAATGACGGGCGCGGTTTTGGCGCTCAGACCCGCTTCCCGCAACGCACGGTAGAACGGGGCGTTGGAGTCGCCGACCACGGTGCTCAGGATGACGTCGGGTTTGGCCTCCTGAATTTGCCGGATGGTGGCCGAGGGGTCGAGACTCCCGAAGGTGATGTAACTTTCCCCCACTACCTCGCCGCCGAGCGCCCGGATCTGATCGCTGACGATGGCATTGACGGAATGCGGCCAGACATAGTCCGATCCGGTCAGATAAAAACGCTTGCCCAGGTTTTCATAGCTCCAGTTCACCGCGGGCAGCACCTGCTGATTGGGGGCCGCGCCGGTGTAGATGATATTGGGCGAGATTTCCAGTCCTTCGTAAGCCATCGGATAGATCAGCAGCGAATCATGCCGTTCGACGATCGGTTTGACGGTCTTCCGGCAGGCGGAGGTCCAGCATCCGACCACGGCCGCGACCTTGTCATCGCTGAGCAGCTTTTCCATTCTTCGCGCCGTGGTGCTGGCGTCGGAGGCCGTGTCCGCGGTGATCGCTTCTATACGCTTTCCAAGGACGCCGCCGCTGGCATTGATTTCCTCGATGGCAAGCAGCTCCGCCTCCACCATGGGCTTTTCGCTGATGGCCATCGGTCCGGTCAGCGCATGGAGCAGACCCAGTTTGACCACCTGGTCCTGTCCGTGGTGATACCCGAGCCATGCCAGATAAACGCTAGCGGACAACGTCAGCGTGGCCAGCAACGCCAGACCGGAGCGTCTACCAATCGGGGCGGTCCAGGCTGGCGAAAGTCCGCTCGGTTGCATGATTACAGCGCTTCGGCGGCGGTGGGTACGATGACGAACAGTTTGCTGAAACCGCTAATGTCGAAAACGTCCTTCAGGGTGTTGTTGAGGCCGCAGAGCTTGACTTCGCCCTTGCTTTGTTCGGTTTTCTTGGCGATCAGCAGGATGGCCCGCAGGCCCGCGCTGCTGATGAAATTCACGGCGGTCAGGTCCAGCACCATCTTGTGGTGTCCTTCTTCAATCCAGGCCAGACATTGCTGTTCCAGTTCCTTGGCGCTATTGGCGTCGATGCGCCCATCCAGGGTGACGATCAGGGTGTTCTGGTTCTGAGACGATGAGATCGAAAGCATGAGTTGAATTTCCGTTTTGTTCTAAGGGGATACCGGCGTGGGTCGAGGGCTACCAAGGCATTCTAAACGACAAAGGAGGGGGCGCCGGGCCAGGAGTTGCTGTTTTAGTCGAGCACAGGCAGGAACGCGGTATTGTCGGCATCCGTGCACCACAAATCGCCCGTTTCCAGATCGAACCACCAGCCGTGCAAATGCAGGGAATCTTCCGCCATTCGGGCCTTGATCCAGGGATAGGTCGCCAGATTGGCCAGTGAACCGCGGATGGCGGCCCGCTCCGCCAGATGCTGATGCTGGCACAGGGTGCCGAGGTCCACTTCGGCGACTTCCAGGCCCTCTTCATGGGGTTTTTTCTGGCCGCCCGGGTTGAGAATGTAATTGAAGCACGCATCCAGGGCCATGGACACCCAACTGCCGATGAAGTCCCGGTCCAGACGCTTGCCCGAGAGGGAACTCAATAAAGCCTTGATGCCGCCGCACTGGGCATGTCCCAGCACCACGATGTGTTCGACCCCCAGATCCCGGACGGCATACTCGATGGCGGCGCGCGCGCCGTCGTACTGGCCGGAGAGCTGATAGGGCGGCACCAGATTCGCCACATTACGGACCACGAACAGATCACCCGGGGCCGCGCCGGTGAGGATGGCGGGGTCCACGCGCGAATCGCTGCACGCGATGAGTAACACCCGGGGCCGTTGACCCTGCTCGGTCAGGTCTTTCATGCGTTCCGGATCCTGTTGGTAATAGCGCTCCTGGAAGCCCTTGATGCCTTCGAGGAGGGGTTTCAGGGCTTCGTCGTGGGCATCTGTCATGGTGACCTGCGGCATAAAGTGATTGACGATGGCGGCTGGGCTCTACGGGCGGGCGATATGATCATTGACCGGGAGCCTGCACGCCGCTTGCCGGTAAATTCTATACTATTGAATGATCCACCCCGACCATAAGGTAAGGGCGTTAGCCGGTAACCCTGGCAGCGGCGAAATTGATCCAACCACTTCACCGAGAAACCCTCAGCGTATGTCCCAGCAACCCTCAACGTTACCGGCTTCCCGTCGATCCGGTGTTGCCCCGGATGAGGAAGTCCCGGCGGCGGCAAGCCTTTTGTTGCGCTTGTGCCTGCCCGCGGAGCAGGACAGTCTCGAATGTATCGCCGAGGCCGTGGGGGAACTGGCCGACACCCAGGAATGGTCCCCGGAGGTGCGGTTCCATGTCGACCTCGTGCTGGAGGAGCTGGCGCAGAACATCGTTTCCTATGGCTATGGCGACGGCCGGTCCGGGAGCTTGGAGATATCACTGGCCATGGCGGACGGCAAGTTGCTGATCACGGTCGAGGATGACGGGGACCCTTTCGACCCTTTCACGCGGGCCGAGCCCAGGCTCGACGCCTCGCTGCAGGAGCGCGATATCGGCGGGTTGGGAATTCATTTCACCCGCACCTTGATGGATGCGTTTCGCTATCGTCGGGTCGATGGCCGAAATCGCGTGGAGCTGCAAAAATCGCTGGTGGCCGCCGTCGGGAGTTGAATCCGCATGTTGCATCTCCTGTTCAGGATGGGTTCCAATCTGTTTGCCTTGCCGGCCAGCGAGATCGAAAAGGTTCTCCCCTTGCCGAATCTGGAGGCGCTGGCGTTGGCGCCGGACTATGTCGCGGGGTTGCTCCGCTATCAGGGTGAGTTGATACCCATACTCGATGTCAATCTATTACAGGGAGGAGCGGCCTGTCGGCGGGTGGCCAGCACCCGCATCGTGCTGGTGGGTCGGGGAGAAGACTCGCGACTGGGTCTGATGGTCGAGCAGGCCCTGGAAATGCTGGATCTGGGGGCGCCTCAATCGTTGGCCCAGGAATTGATCCAGGATGCGCATGGCTGGCTGAAGCCCACCCTTTACGACACGACGCTGGGGTTGGTCCGTGGGATACACTGGCGCGCCTTGCTGACGCCCGAATTACGCGCGCTGGCGGGTCCGGAGGCGGAGGGCGCGTGAAATCGGTTTGTCTGGAAGCCATGGCCGTTCTGGCGGCCGCTCGCGGATGAGTGCCTGATGCCGTTGACCGGGCATAAATTTCTGCCGGAGGAAGAGGCAGGCCGGGATTTTCAGCGGGAACTGACCGACTGGCTGGGTTCAAACTACGGTCTGGATCCGGACATCCTGGGACTGACGGCCCTGGATGAGGCTTTGCAGGTACGTTCCCGTGACACCGGAATGAGCGACTTCGGCGTCTATGTCGAGCACTGGCGCCAGGACGAACGTGAACGCGCCGCCTTGCTGCAACGCCTGCTCGTGGGGGAAACCTGGCTGTTCCGGGAGTGGGCCTCGTTTCAATGCCTGGAGGACTGGCTGCGCCGGCATGGCGCCAGCTTCAGTCCCGGCGAGCCTTTACGCATCCTGAGCCTGCCGTGCGCGACCGGGGAGGAAGCCTGGTCCATCGCAGCCCTTGTTGACGAGGCCGGACTGGATGCCGCGCGAGCGAGCATCGACGCCATGGATATCAACCCGGACGCCCTGAAGCTGGCGCGCGAGGGAAGCTATGCCCAGCGCAAATTGCGGGGACAACCGCCAGAGCGCTGGTCGCGGGCTTTCCAGCTCCAGTCCGATGGGCGGCTGCGGGTTACGGAGGCTTTGCGCGGCTTGGTGCGGTTCGTGGAAGGCAATGCCATGGATTCCGCGGCCTTCGGGAAACGCGGGTCGTACCACATCATCTTTTGCCGGAATATGCTGATCTACATGAATACCGCCGCCCGTCATCAAATCTGTCAAACCCTGCACAGATATCTCAGACCGGAGGGTTTGTTGTTCCTGGGGCATGCCGAGGTGGCCGCGCCCGGGTTGGGTCTGGTGCGCTCGGGTATCCACGGCGCGTTCGCCTGGCGCCGGGAGCGGGAAGGCGAGGCCGCCACCGCCCAGATACCACCGGCGCTGCCTTCGCGAACCCTTGAGAACAGCCGACCGGCGGCAGCCAGGCTGCCGCTACCCAGGACGGTGTCCCGTTCGCTGCTGCCCAGACCCCCTGAAGCGGTTTCTTCCGGCGCCAATACCCCGCATGCGCGAGAGAGCGCCATCCCGGGCGGTCAATCTGAGCGCGCGGCCCAGACTGGGAGCCGGAATGCATTTGATCTGGATGCCGTGCGGCGGCTGGCGAACGCGGGCCGATACGAGGCGGCTCTCGGCGAGTTGGAGTCACCCGCGGCCGATGCGTCCCTCGATCCGGAGGTGCATGCACTGGCGGGTATCATCCTGGGTGCGGTCGGACGGAAAACCCAGGCCATTGCCCGCCTGCGCCAGGCCCTGTTTCTGGAACCGAACCATGCCGAGAGTCTGGCCCACCTCGCCTTGCTGCTGGAGGAGCAGGGTGACACGGCCGGCGCCGCCCGCCTGCGCGGCCGGTTGCCGGGAAGCGTCAGGCCATGAACATGACCGAGCAAGCGGAAGAGCCGGCCAGAACGCTCTGCTGGAAGACGATCGGGATATTTGGTGACCGGAGTTGCGAGCAGCTCGTCGAACATATCCATTGCCGGAATTGTCCGATCTATCGAATGGCCGGACGGGAATTGCTCGACCGTCCGATGGCGGAGGACTATCGCGCGAAGCTGACGGAACGGCTCGCGGCCAAGCCTGCCGATAACCACTCCGATACCCTGCGCCTGATGGTGTTTCGGGTGGCCGGAATCTGGTTGGCCTTGCCTTCCTCCTGCCTGGAAGAGACCCTGATGCCCACGGCGATCGTACCGATACCCGGGCGCAGCAACCGCCATTTTCTCGGCCTGGTGAACACGCATGGGGATTTGCAACTCTGTTTCACCCTGGAACATGTGCTCGGGGCGGAGGAGGAAGAATCGCCCGTCGAGCCACGGACCAGCTCGCTACGGGTTTTCCCGCGCATGCTGGCGATCCGCGTCCATGGACAACGGTGGGTGTTTCCGGCCGATGAGGTGCTGGGCATCATGGAATATCCGCGCGGCGACCTGGAAAATCTGCCCGCCAATCTGGCCCGGTCCAGCCAGCGCGTGGTGGCCGCGCTCCTCACCCGGGAAGGCCGGCGCATCAAGCTGATCGACGAGACGCGCCTGGCGACCCTGTTTCAGGATTCCCTTGCATGACCGCGCCGGATCCCTTTCTGCTCGAATTGTTTCGGGAGGAAATGGCCGCGCACAGCGCCGTATTGACCGAGGGACTCCTGTCGCTGGAGCGCCAGGGCGGCTCACGGGAACGCATCGAGCCGCTGATGCGGGCGGCCCACTCGATCAAGGGCGCGGCCCGGGTCGTCGACCTGGAGCCCATCGTGCGAGTGGCGCATGCCATGGAAGATGTCCTGGTCGCCGCAGGCGCGGGTACGGCGATACTCGACGCCGGGGTGATCGATGTCTTGCTGGGCGCCCTGGACTGGATGAATGGACTGGGCGCCTTCGCCGATGGTGAATTGGGCGGCTGGCTCCGGGAGCATGGCGAGGAAGCCGCTGACTGGGTGGCCAGGGTCGGAGCCGACGGGGGACCGGCGCCCGCGGCGGTCGCCATGCCGGCTCCGGACCCAGCGGCCGATGCAGGGATTCTCTCTCCCGCCGCCGCGTCGATACCGCCCAACACCCTGGCGGAGGCATTGCCCGCGCCGGCCGACACTCCAGACCCGCCGGTGGCGGGCGAGACGCCGTCCCCGGCCGTACCCCCATCGCCACCCCCGGCGATAATGCCCGAGGCGCCCGCCGGCAAGGCGGCGGAAGCCAGGCCGGCGGGCGAGACCGCTGAATCCGCCGAGGCGCCGATCCGCATCACGGCCGAGACCTTGACGCAGATGCTGGCCCATGCGGCCGATATGCTGCTGGAGACGCGCCGGATCGAGACACTGTCCCGCGATTATCAGTCACTGAAGCGCATGCAACGGCGGCTGATGGCGATCGTGCAGGCCCGTGCCGACCGACACGAACTCAAGACCGGACTCACGGCGCTGGGGGCCGCCATCGATCGTCACGACCAGCACATGGCGGAGGTCGCCACGCGCGCCACGTTTCTCGCCGAGCGCCTGCACAACCTGGCGCTACGCGGGCGGATGCGGCCGTTCTCGGATGGCGTGCAGGGTTTTCCCCGCATGATTCGCGACCTGGCCCGCCAGTTGGGCAAGCCGGTGGAGTTCGACATTCTGGGGCAGGGCACGCTGGTGGACCGCGACATCCTGAGCCGTCTGGAAGCGCCGCTCAATCATCTCTTGCGCAACGCGGTGGATCACGGTCTGGAGTCGCCCGAGGCGCGCCTGGCCGCCGGCAAAACCCAGGTGGGCCATCTGCGGCTGGAGGCCCGGCATCGGAGCGGGCGGCTTCTGGTGTCCCTGGCCGACGATGGCCGGGGCATCGATGTCGATGCCCTGCGGACCAAGGTCGTCGCCAAGGGGCTGATTGCCGCCGACATGGTGGTGCGGCTCAGCTCTTCCGAGCTGTTCGATTTTCTGTTCCTGCCGGGATTCAGCACGCGGGATGAAGTCACCGAAATCTCCGGACGTGGGGTGGGGCTGGATGTGGTGCAGACCATGGTGCATGCCTGCGGCGGCTCGCTGCAGGTCAGTTCGGAGCCAGGGTGTGGGACCCGCTTTGAATTGCATCTGCCGGTGACCCGTTCGGTCATCCGGACCCTGCGGGTCGATGTCGGGGGACAAGCCTTTGCCATCCCGCTGGCGCGCATCGACCGTGCCGAACGGCGCCAGTCCAGATTGATCGAAACCCTGAATGGCAATGACTATTTCGTGACCGACCGGGGCAATATCGCGCTCATTTCCGCGCGGAGGCTGCTGGGTCTGGAAGAGGCGCCCCTCCTGCCCGAATATCAATCGCTGGTGTTGATCGGTTTCGAGGATCGCCAGTACGCCCTGGAGGTGGACGCCCTGCGCGGAGAATGTGACATGGTGGTCAGGCCGCTGGACCCCCGCCTCGGCAAGGTGCCCAACCTCAGCGCGGTCGCCCTGGACGAACAGGGGCAGCCCGTGCTGATTCTGGACGCCGATGATCTGGTCCGCTCCGCCGACCGGCTGGCCGGCCAATTACGCGCCCCCCGGCGGCGGCCGGCGGCCGCGGTCAAGCGCCGGACCCGGCGCATCCTGGTCGTGGACGATTCCATCACCGTGCGCGAAGTCGAGCGCAAGCTGCTGGAGAATGCCGGCTATGATGTGGATGTGGCGGTCGATGGCGTGGACGGCTGGAACCAGCTCGGTCAGCAGCCCTACGATCTCGTCGTCAGCGATGTCGACATGCCGCGCATGAATGGCATCGAACTGGTCACGCGCATAAAGTCCGACCCCCGGCTCAAGGTTTTGCCGGTGGTCATCGTCTCCTATAAGGACCGGGAGGAAGACCGGCGGCGCGGCATGCAGGCGGGCGCCGATTACTACCTGACCAAGAGCAGTTTTCACGATGCCAGCCTGATCCAGGCCGTGCGCGATCTGATCGGCGGAGCCCACGACGTATGAAAATAGCCATCGCCCATCCCGATCCGGCCACGGTCAGCCGATTGACCGAACTCCTGCGGGGGAAGCCGGGTGTCAGGGTCATCTGGACCGCCCACACCGCGGCCAGCTTGCTCTCCAGCAGCGCTAGCCGCCGTCCCGACTTGTTGCTGATGGGGCTGGAACTGCCGGGCCTGCCGCCGGGCGAACTGACCCGGCAACTGATCGCGTCCTCGCCGTGCAGCATCCTGCTGCTGAACCAGGGCTGCGACCCCTGCTATGCGCGGGTCTTCGAGGCATTGGGGCAGGGGGCGGCCGATGCCGCCATCCTGCCGCCTGCCAGCGACTGGTATCATGCGGGTGCCTGGGATGATTTGCTCAATCGTTTCAATACCTTGAGCACCCTGATCGGGCACGATCGCGGGGCCGGCGAGTGTGACCGGCCGGGCGAAGATTCCGACCCACTGGCTCCGCCGCCCGTGATCGCCATCGGTTCCTCGACGGGCGGCCCCAAGGCTCTGGCGGCGGTACTGTCCGGCCTGCCGGCGAACTTGCCGGCGGCGGTGGTGATCGTGCAGCATCTGGATGTTCATTTCACCGAGGGTCTGGCGGATTGGCTGGATCAGGCCACCCCGCTGCGGGTCTCGGCCCTGACCGAGGAGGCCCGCTTGCAGGCCGGCCGGGTCTGGGTCGCGGCTCGCCCCGAGCATCTGATCGTCCTGCCCAACCTGAGCCTGGGCTGGACCTCGGAGTGGCCCGATCTGATCTGCCGCCCCTCCATCGACGTGTTCTTCGAGAGTCTGGCGCGCTATCCGACCCTGAAGGGATGCGGCGTGCTCCTGACCGGCATGGGCCGGGACGGCGCGGCCGGTTTGCTGGCGCTGCGCCAGGCGGGATTCCACACCGTCGCCCAGGACGAGGCGACCTCGGTAGTGTATGGCATGCCCAAGGCCGCCGCCGAACTGCGCGCCGCCGAGGTCATACTGCCTCTGGAGATGATCGCCACCCATCTTCTCGGATTATTGAAATGAACCCGAATTCCCACCCATCCCACCGCCAACCATGACTAGTCAAACATTTCCGTCCCCGGGCGCCCGCCTCTCCGGGCATGCCACCGTCGTCCTGCTCATCGATGACCAGCGCATCATCGGCGAGGCCGTCAAACGCATGTTGCAGACCGAGTCCGACATTGACTACCACTACACCACCGATCCGAGGGAGGCGCTGACTCTGGCCAAGCAGCTCAAGCCCACCGTCATTCTGCAGGACCTGGTGATGCCGGAGATCGACGGCATCACCCTGGTCAAGTCGTTCCGCGCCCATGCCGCCACGGCCAGCGTGCCGATGATCGTGCTGTCCAGCAAGGAAGAACCCACCACCAAGGCGGAGGCCTTTGCCGCCGGCGCCAATGATTATCTGGTGAAGCTGCCGGACCCGATCGAACTGATCGCCCGCATCCGCTATCACTCCGCCGCCTACATTGCCCTGCTGGAGCGGAATCAGGCGTTTGCCGCCCTGGAGGCCAGTCAGCGCGCGCTGGCGGCGGAACTGGCCGAAGCCGCCGATTATGTGCGTTCCCAATTGCCCATGCCCCTGGATGCGCCGGACATGAAAACGGCCTGGATCTTCCTGCCGTGCAGTTCCCTGGGTGGCGATGCCTTCGGCTACTTCGCCATCGACGCGGATCACTTTGCCATCTTCCTGCTGGATGTCTGCAACCATGGCGTCGGTTCCGCGCTGCTCTCGGTCAGCGCCATGAACGCACTCATAGGGCGCACCCTGATCGATGTCGATTTCCGCGAGCCCGGCAAGGTCATGGCCGCGCTCAACAATGTCTTCCTGATGGAAAAGCACAACAACCTCTACTTCACGATGTGGTACGGGGTCTTGCAGAAAAGCACCCGTGTCTTGCGGTACTCCAGCGGCGGCCACCCGCCGGCGGTGATGCTGGACGGAGACCGCGTCGAGCTGCTGCGCTGTCGTGCCATGCCGATCGGCACCCTGGAAGACATGGACTTCGAGGAGGGGCGGACGGAAGTGCCGCCGGGCGCGACGCTGTATGTCTTCAGCGATGGCATTTACGAGATCCGCACCCCGGAGGGCGGCGAGATGGAGTTGAGCGCCTTTGTCGACATTCTCAAGCATCCGGAGCGCGAACCCGGCCGCAAGGTGGATGAGGTACTGGCGACCATGCGCGAACTGCAAGGACACCCGCATTTCGACGACGATGTGTCGCTGCTGGAGGTGCGGCTCTGACGGCGCCGCGCGCTGGGCATGCCAGCCCCCGCGGCCCGCTGATTCGGTAACATGGATCGACAGACGGATAAACCTGAAAACGGCGGTTGGAACGCAGAACAGCCGTTCGCTGAGCGGAGTCGAAGCGAACCGACCACCGACCAGGGTTCCCTTGGCTTCGGCTCCGCTCAGCCAACGGAACCCAGCCGCCATTTTCCTGTTGGGCCACACTCCGTCATTCCGGCAGGGACCGCCGGAATCCAGTCACAGGGACGTGAACCTGAACCGGGCAAAAGACCCGAAGCCGGTGTCCATCGGGGGAGGGCTGGGGTGGGGGGAGTCAAGTGAAGTTTTCTTGCCTGCGTTCACCCATTGGGCGCGATTCAAAATCCCGCTCACCCTTCGACCGGGCTCAAGGCGAACGGGATTTTGAAGCGCTCAACGGCCGTTTTAGGTTCAGTAAGCCGTTCGCTGAGCGGAGTCGAAGCGAACTCACCACTCACTGGGGTTCCCTTGGCTTCGACTCCGCCCGGCCAACGGAACCCAGGGTTTTGGGGTTCCAGCCAATAGCTTGATGGCCGTGAACCATGGCCTGTGAGCGCGATCCACCGGCCCGCTGGCGGACGGGTCGCCTGCACTCCCGGTATGATCCACCAAACCAACCCGCCAACCATCGTTTCAGCGCTGGGCCGGAGGGGGTTCATAATGCTGTTTTCCAACCCGCGATTTCGATCACTGGCATGAACCTGAACGGACTTTTACTCCTGATCCCGCTGGCCATCGGACTGAATGCGCTGGAAAGCAATCCGATCCTGGTGTTCTTTGTCACGGCCTTCTCGATGCTGCCGCTGGCCAATAAGCTGGGGGACGCCACCGAGGACCTGTCGCGGTATCTGGGCCCCGCCGTGGGCGGCTTGCTCAACGCCACGATGGGCACCATCCCCGACATCATCATCGGCATTTTCGCCCTGCGCCATGGGCTGGTGGAGGTGGTCAAGGCGTCCATCACCGGCGCCATCGTTGGCAATCTGTTGCTGGGGCTGGGCCTGGCGCTGCTGATCGGCGGCCGGCGGCATGCCCGGGGACTGAGCTTCGACCGCCGGGGCAGTCACCTGATGAGCGGCATGCTGATGCTGGCGAATGTCGGCCTGCTGATCCCCGCCATCTTCGACTTCAGCACCATCACCGAGGAGGAAATCAGCCTGGAGGTCTCGATCGTGCTGATCCTCACCTACCTGGTGAATGTGCTGTTCACGCTGAGCAGCCCGCCCGAGCAGCATGACATGGCCTTCGTGCCCCAGGAGCCAGGCGCGGCGGAGCCCGTTCACCCGCCCATGAGTATCGGGCGCGCCACCGCGCTGATGGCGGTGATCACGGTCTTGCTGGCCTGGATGAGCGAAATCCTGACCCAGGCTGTCGAGCCCGCCGCCAAACTCATGGGCTTCACGCCGGTGTTCACCGGCATTTTCCTGCTCGCCCCGGTGGGCGGGGCGGTCGAACTCATCAACGCCGTCCGCTTCGCCCGGGCGGACAAACTCGACGTGGCCCTGGCCATCACCCTGGGCTCCAGCAGCCAGATGGCGCTGATGGCCGCGCCGATCCTGGTTTTCGTCGGCCTGGGGCTGGGTCAGCCCATGAATTTGCTGTTGTCCGAGTTTCAGGTGGCGGCGATCGTCTTCGCCGTCGTGGTCGTGAACAACACCCTCAACATCAGCCCCGCCCGCTGGATCTCCGGCGTCAAGCTCATCGCCATCTACTTGATCCTGGGCATAGGCTTCTACTACCAGCCATGAGGCTCGGTGAGCACCGGCCGAACACGGCGCATCGAATCAACACATCCGTTCGGAGACCTAGCATGATTTTCACCCTACCGCGCCCACTCCTCGGCCTGGCGCTGCCGGCCCTCCTGCTCGCGGCCTGCGCCGACTTCTCGGGCGCCGGCGACAGTCTGGACCGTGCCGACGCCGCCCGTGAACTGGTCCGGGCCGAAGCGGCCCGGGACTTCACGTGCCCCGGCATCCAGGCCAACCCCGCTGTCCGCCGCGTGCGGGAAAAAGACTGGGAAGACGGCCTGTTCAGCGAGTACCTGGTCCAGGTGCGCGGCTGCGGCCAGCAGGCCAACTACCGTGTAACCTGCCGCGAGGGGGGGCTTTGCAGTATTGCGGAGTAGGACGGCGCCTGGTGAAGCTGGGCTAGCGATTATCCAGTCCGTCTTGACTCCAAAGCAAAATAGCAGTGATGATTCGAGTCCACCTAGGAGATCCCTCGACTTGAAGGGATAGCGTCAACCCCATGAGTGCGAACATGATCGCCCGACAATCCGCTAGATTCAGGTACGACACGCCGGCTTACGGCCGCTTGTCGCGCAACTTGCGGGCACGGGCCCTGCAGGCATTGACACTGCTGCTCTGTCTTCATGGCTTGCCGGCGGGGGCCGATGAGGATTACGTCACAGGTTTTATTCCGGATGATGCCGAAATCTATGCGGCCACGCCCGAGGCGCCGCGTTATCGGGCCTGGGTGCCGCCGGAAACGGACCTCTCCGCCTGGTTCCCGGCTCCGGGACGCCAGGGTGCCCAAGCCTCCTGCGGGGCATGGGCCACCGCCTATGCCGCGCGCGCCTATTACGCCGCGCGGCGGCGGGGCCAACCACCCCTCGAACCCGCCGACCGGCTCAGTCCCGCCTACATCTACAACCAGATCAAGAACGGCTCCTGCAAGGCCGGCAGCCAGATCAGCAAGGCCCTGATATTGATGCGGGACAGGGGCGTCGCCACCTGGCCCGATTTTCCCTATGACCCCGCCGACTGTTCCCGGCTGCCCGGCCCGGAGCTAACCGCGAAAGCGGCGCGGTTCCGCATCAGCGGTTACGAACGGGTGGAAGCCGAAGACCTGGACAAGCTCAAGGAACAAATCGCCGGGGGGCATCCCGTGATTTTCGGCATGGATGTCTCCGATGACTTATACCGCCTGAAGTGCGGGATTTACAACGATCTCAGCGCCGAAGGGCTCGGCCGGAATGGTCATGCCTTGGTGCTGGTCGGCTATAGCGAACCCCGGCGCGCCTTCAAGGTGATCAACTCCTGGGGTCCCAACTGGGGCGAGCGGGGTTTTGGCTGGATTTCCTACGCGGCCCTGCGGAAGCGAATCGTCCAGGCCTATGTCATGAAACCCCCGCCGGACGAAGCCCAACGCCAGGATGCGCCGCCCGCACCCATTCCCACTCCGCCGCCGGTGACCCGGCCATCGGGCTTGAATGCCGAGGGACTCAACCGCCTGATCGCCCGCCTGGCCGGGCCAGGGCTGTGCGGCGATCTGCGGGGCCGCTTGAGCGGTGGGAACCGGGTCATACTGAGCGGTTTCGCTGGCCGCGAGCGGGACATCGACCCGATTGCGCAGGCGCTGCAAGCGCAATGCGCCGTCGTCACGCGGGATATCGTCCCCCGGCCCTGGCCTCAATGCGAGGTGCTGGTCAACCTGCGTACCGAGCTGGCGCAACCGCGCGGGCTCAAGGTCAGCATCGCCGGTCAGGCCGATGCGGCGCTCAAGGCCGGCGATACCGTCATGATCGAGGTCATCACGCCGAGCACCCCCAGTTATCTCTACCTGACCTACGTCCAGGCCGACGGCAACGCCGTGCATCTGACGCGCCCGCTGGGGCGGTATCCCAAGCCGCTGCCGCCCAACACCCGGCTGGTGTTTGGCGATGGCCAGGCCGGCCGGGCCCGCTTCACCGCCAGTCCACCCTTTGGCCCCGAAGCCGTAGTCGCCATCGCCGCGCCACAACCGCTGTTCAGCGCCGAGCTGCCGCCCACGCAAATCGAGCGCGACTATCTCAACCAGTTCCGCCAGGCACTCTCGGGCCGGGGCTCGTCCGCGGCGGTCGCCCTGTCGTCCACCCAGCCGCGTTGAAGCCATGAACTTACAATCCCGATTTTGGCTGCCGCTCCTCCTCCTGGGCCTGCTCCCGCCGGCGTGGGGAGCGTCCCGACCGGCCGAGGTGCTGCGCGACATCCACGCCCGCCGCGATACCGGGCAGTCCGTGCGTGTCGAGGGCGCGCCCGACCGCGTGCGCATTGGCCGGGACAGCCTCCGTTTCACCGTGACCACGGATCGGGACGGCTATCTCTATGTGCTGATGGCAGGGTCCGATGGCCGGCAACTGACCCAGTTGCTGCCCAATGCCGAGGATGTCGACAACCGCATTCAGGCGGGCAAGCCACTGACGCTGCCCCGGTCGACCTGGCGCTTCCGCGCCGCCGGTCCCGCGGGCGAGGACCGCCTGCTGGTCATGCTCAGCCCCGAGCCGCGCGACTTCAGCCACCTGCTGACCGGCCAGAGCGGGCCGTTTCCCGCCATCGAGCCGCATAGTCTGCGGACGCGCGGCATCACCATCAGCCAGGACATTGCCGGTTGCGCCGGCACCACCTGCGGCTATGGCGCCGCGCTCTTCAGTGTTCGCGAGGACCCATGATGCAACGTCCCAACCCGTTCCTATCTCTTGGCCGGCGCGCGCCGCGCCTCACGATCCTGAGCCTGTTTGTCCTGGCCCTGGTGTTGTGCGCCGACGCCCTCGCGGCCAGCCGCAACTTCGTGGTCGAGTCGGGTGCCAGACGTCCCGCCGACCGGCTGGCGCTGGTGATCGGCAACGATTACTCAGGGGAAAGCGGCCGTCTGGAAAATCCGGTGAATGACGCCGACGACATGCGTCAGGCCCTGGCCAGGCTAGGCTTCGAGGTCATGGGCGCCAATCGGCTGCGCCTGGAAGACATGACCCGCTTGGTGCGGCAGTTTGGCGACCGGCTGCGCCCGGGCATGGTGGGGCTGTTCTATTTCGCCGGGCACGGCATGCAGATCAATGGTCAGAATTACCTGATCCCCATGCAATCGGGCATCGAGCGCGAGGACGAAGTGCCGTTCCGCGCACTGGCCGTCGATCAGGTGTTGGCCAAAATGAGCCACAACCAGACCGGCCTGAACCTGCTGATGCTGGACGCCTGCCGGGACAATCCCTTTGCCAGGACCTTCCGCGGCAACACCACCGGTCTGGCCCGCATGAACGCACCCGCCGGCACGCTGATCGCCTACGCCGCCAAGCCCGGCACCCGCTCCAAAGATGGCAGCGGCCGCAACGGCCTCTATACCGGTGTACTGCTCAAATACCTGCCCATCCCCGGCCTCCCCATCGAGCAGATGCTGAAGAAAGTGGGCGCCGAAGTCCGCCAACGCTCCGGCGACACCCAGCAGACCTGGATGGAAGGCTTGCTCGACAGCGGTGATGGCGGTGACTTCTGCTTTGCCGGCTGCGGCGGCGCGCCGACGCAGAGTACGCCGCCCTATCGGCCCATCCCAAAACGAGAAACGGCTCCAACCGCAGTCACCCCAGCGCCCAAAGCTGTACCGATGCCCGATGTTCATTTCCCCAGTTTGAACGTAAACGATCACCCCCCTGTCGCTCATTTTCGATGACTGGCGCACAATGAGCCTCCAACGCTGAGCTTCCCCCCCCCCGATGCAACTGAGCGACCACAGTCTACGGCAGATCGACGAGGCCTA
>Ga0172373_10005442_pt1 | contig 17443 bp, 15 predicted proteins | sample Lak10m_2_FD_114546 | JGI IMG/M metagenome (GOLD analysis project Ga0172373, IMG submission 114546) | Freshwater microbial communities from Kabuno Bay, South-Kivu, Congo - kab_092012_10m | ecosystem: Environmental > Aquatic > Freshwater > Lake | place: Democratic Republic of the Congo...
TATATTTAGAAAAACATCTAGAAAATTCTCGTCTCATATCTATGTCGATCGTATACATCCTAATTTTATCAAACCTCTTCCCTTGTTTTTTAAGAAATTTCTTTATATTAGATTTATCGGCCCTGTCCATCCCTAGGAATACTGAACCATTAAATTGGCAAATTATTTGGGAAAATTTTTAATAAAATCAAGCGTAAACTTTTTTGGCGATTGCAATTTTAGACTAGTATGCAATCGTCTATCATTATAATAACTAATCCGTTTGTCGATTAGTTTTTTTAATTTCTCAAGCGTTTCCATCTCCAGGAATAGGTCTTTATTCTCATCTTTGAATCGTCCGAAGAACGATTCTTGACCAGGATTTTCAGTTGGTGTTCCTGGCGTCGAATAGGATAGAGTTAATCCTGTTTTTAAAACTGTTTCCACGTACTCATAGCCGGTATATTGTGAGCCCTGGTCAGAGTGGCTCATTAACTTCCTCGGCACTCTTCCGAGTAGTTTTTTAATAGTGGAAATAGCCTGTTTAAAGGAGGCGATTACTAATTTTGCCTCCATGGTCGAACCAAGAGAATGACCATAAACTAATTGGCCAAATACATCTTTATGCACTGATAAATAGGCTTTATTCTTACCATGGTTATAAATAATCTCGGTCATGTCTGAACTAATAGCCTGAAATGGTTCAGTTATCTTAGTTCTAATGAGTAGGTTAACTCTATCAGCTAGCCCCTCTAGAATCTCTTTAACAACACTCTTTTTTGAAGCGCGCAGTTTGCGTGCCAAGCCCAGACTCCAGAGTTTAAGCAACCTGCCTAGGGCGTCACGACCTATCTCTATTTTGTAGACATCTGATAATGCCCTTTTAATCCGCTTTACGCCGTAGGCGCTATTATCTTTAATAATCTTTCTGACTCTAGTTTTAAGGTGCTGAAATTTATCGATAAACCGCTCATCGGAATGAATGTGGTTATAGTAGGTGTTCTTGGAAAGGCCGCTAAGCTTGCAGATACGATTGATGCTAAATAGGCCTAGGGCCACTTGAGCTCGGGCAAACTCCACTATGGTTGATTTCGGGATGAGTAAAAATCTGAAAAATTTTTTAACAAACTCAATTCTATCTCCTTTTTACCGATCATCTGTTCTAATCGTCCAACTTTGGATTTTAGTTCTTTGACTTCGCTATCGGGAGCATTTTCAAAAACTGTTGCCCCGCGCTCAATTAGCTGATCGCGCCAGATATAGAGAAGATTGGGATTGAGATTATACTTACGGGCAATCTCGGCTATGTTATTGGTTCGAACGGCCTCAAGAGCTCTATCGAGCTTAAATTGACCAGTGTAGTTATTTTTCTTCTTCCTTGGAGCGGTCTTAGCCGCTACTGAACTAATTTCTGGCATAGATTTGATTGGAGATATTATGAATTTAAAATAGCATAACTGCTTTAAATTAGGAATATCTCTGATTAATTTCCCTTATGCCTACTGGTTCAGTATATCCAGGACTAATCATCTTGTATTGATAACGGCAAGGGGCAATCAACTTGTCCGGTTCCGATTGAATAAATAATTTTAGCTATCTTGACAAATAGTTAGCTAATATAGTATATTTATTAAACCTTAACAACTGAAATAACCACAAAAAACAATCCCCCATGAAAAAGTTAGTTTTTTTGGCAATTGCCGTCATGATCATGATGGCTGGCTGCAGCAAATCAGACACTGGCCCGGACAAAAAAAACAATGATCCGCCGCCTCTTCCGCCGCTCAAAAAAATCGTTCTAAAACTTATTTTGGACGTTAAAACACAAAATCCGTATGCGTTTTATGCGGCAGTTAATATACAGGGGTGCAACTTCACTCTAGGTGGCAATTTTGGCGACATAAGCATTGTTCCGTCGGAATTAATCGAGAATCTTTACGGGCAAACCGGGGTAGCTATTCCGGATCTGCACGTGCAGATCGGAGATGCCATCAAAGATGGGTTAGTCACCCCAGATACAGTAAGGTTTATCGCCAAAGACACCGTTGAATTACGGTACACCTTAGAAGATCCTCCTAAATAAACCACCTGTTTTTGTGGTTTGCTCCAAAGACCCTGTTTTTCATTATATCGACCACCAAGGTTCGATAAAAAATGAAAGCAGGGTTTTTTCTTTTGCTTTTCTCCTAATTTTATTGTAAAATATAGGTAGATAAAGATATGGCCAAAAATAATAAAGTTGATAATTCTAAAGACCAATTCAGTAATCCGCTTGATGATAATCTTTTAAATCGGCCGGCGAAATCAGGCGCGGAAAAATCAGGTGAACTCAGAGAAGCGCAACGCGATCAATCCCCTGAACAAAGTAATCCTGCTCCTCAGGGACAAGACGAAACAACGATTCGCGAACAACAAGTCGCTGCCAAAAGAGAAGCGGCGCTAAGCGAAGAAAGCGAAGAAAAGAAAGAGGAGCAAAGTTCTGGCCCCAATCCGGTTAATAAAGCGACCAGTAATTTATTAAAAAAAGCTTGGCTGAATTTAGTGGATAGTTACGGCCTAACGCTTATTTGGATAAATATTCATGTTTTTTTAGGAACAGTTTTCAGTGAAAAATTTTTTTGTAAACTAGGGATGGAGTGGATGAATACTAATATTAAACAGGCGCAGTTTGCTGAAGCTAAAAAGCTCGGTAAGGTTGCCGGAAATTTCGAAGGAGCAGGCTTAGCTTGTTTGGACTTAGGTTGTTTATTGTTAGTTATTGCGATCTTAATGATCATTAGTATTATTTTTGATGTTTTTTCTCTAGAGGGACTTTCAAGGATTATGGGTTGGTTTTGGAGCGGGAGTGGTTTTACTAATTAATTTATCTTTTATCGGTTAGATTAATTAAATGATAAATAAAAAGAATAAAAAACAGCTTATTTCTTTGGTAGCGACAATTGTTTTTGTAGCGCTATTTTTAGTTGCTAAGCCCGCCCAAGCTAATTGGGTTTTGGATCTTTTTGGCGGGATTTGCATGGGTATAGTTTCGGTCTTAGGCTGGGTACTGATGAAACTAATGGGTGTTTTAGTCTACATTGCTCAATATAATAATTTTATTGCTTCAAAAGCGGTGGTTAACGGTTGGGTAATGGTTCGCGATATTTGCAACATGTTTTTTGTGATGATCTTGCTCATCATCGCTTTCGCTACGATTTTACACTTAGAAAATTATAGCTATAAAAAATGGCTGCCAAAATTAATTTTGATGGCGATTTTAATAAATTTTTCTAAAACTATTTGCGGCCTCTTGATTGATTTGGCGCAAATTGTCATGCTTACTTTCGTCAACGCCTTTAAAGATATCGGCGGCGTGAATTTGACGGACATGCTGGGCATTAAAGATTGGCAAACCATTAAACAGGACGAAGTTAGTATTAGTGGCTGGGAAGTAGCTTCGGCTTATATGCTGGCGGTTCTTTATGTAATTATTTCTATAATTGTCATCGCATCCATGATTGCCATGCTGGTGATGCGCATCGTGATGATTTGGATTTATGTGGTCTTATCGCCGGCTGCCTATTTGCTATCGGCTTTTCCAGGCGGGCAAAAATATGCTTCTGAATGGTGGAGCGAATTTATTAAAAATTTAATTGTCGGGCCGGTTTTGGCCTTTTTTATCTGGTTGTCATTTACTTCCTTAACTAATTTTGACTCGAGCCAGCTTAATATAGATGGCACGGGTTTGCAAAAAAATGAGGAAGGAACGCAATTAAATTGCCAAAGCACTGATGGCAATGTTTGCGACTTTGGCACCTCAGATGTCTTAATAAAATTTATTATTTCGATCGGGATGCTCCTCGGGGGCATGAAGATTACTCAGGATATCGGCGGCGTGGCTGGCAAAGCGGCCGGCAGCGTATTTAGTAAGGGTAAGAAATTGGCGATTGCTGGGGCGGCCGGAGCAGGCTTGTTAGCTTTAAAAGGAGCGAAACAGCCGCTCTCTTGGGGAGTTGATAAAATTCACCACGCGACCGGAGTGGATTTAAATGTAGCTAGAACTTTCCGCGGATTTGTAGAAAGACGCAAAGAGCTGAAAGAGAAACAATATTCCGAAGGGCAAAAGAAAGCCGGCGAAGCGATGGAAAAAGGCGGACTGCATGGAGTTTTGGCGATGAGCGGCAACCCAGGCGATGCTTGGGATGAAATAACTGATTGGAAAGGTCTAAAGCCTAAGGGGATTTTAAAAAGAGTTAAATCGGTTGGTGCTCGTAGGTTAATCGGCGGCAAGGGTATAGGAGAATTAAAGGCAGAAGGAATTACGGAAAAAGAGTCGGCCACGCGAGCGCTTGAGGACGCTAAGTATAAAAATGATTTTATTAAGTTAACCCCAGAGAAGCGACAAGAGAAATTAGAGGAAGTAGTCGTAAACTATAATAAGGCGGATGCTGAATTTAAAGAACAGGATAAATTAAAAGGTGATTTGGCGAATGAAATTAAGGCAGAAGAGGCTAAGGGTCAGTATAAAGATGAGGGTAGAATTTCCGAGTTAGAAGATAAAAAGAAAACGACCGAGGCTAACATGAAGAGTTTGGATCAAGAAAGAAAGATGTGGAGCGGTCGAACAACTTTTGTCGGTAATAACATTAAGCATACGTTTACTGATAAAGAGAAATTTGATGTCCGAGAAGAGCTTAGCGATAGTAAAGCTAAAGTTGACTCGGCTCAAGAAAAAATTGATAAGAATACCATGGGTTATGCTTATGAAGCGCGGGCGGCGGAACAGGCCTCGGTGCAGGCCGAAGGTAAAAAGATCAGCTCTATTAGCGATCCGACCGAATTAGTCAGAATATTAAGGACCGCGATTGAATCAAAAGATAAAAGCTTGGTAAAAGCGACCATGCTCAAGCTTACTAAAGATTATAATGATAATGAAGCTTTGCAACCCTTGGTTGGCGATACTAGTTATAAAGGTCTGCAAGAGTTAATGCGCCAGCTTTCTACTGCCGGCTCAAAAAATTATGCGGGCTTTAGCCAGGAGGAAGCGTTTGGTTTAGGCAGTCAAGTGGCCGAGTTAAATAAGCAAACCAACCATTGGGGGGCAACGTCAGCGTATGTTATGGAAAACGGGAAATGGCGCGAGACCACGGAAAAAGAACACGTGAATATCAGAAGCAAAGACACCGATAAAATTCAGACGCAGGCTTTCTTAAGAAATAATAATCGTTTAGCTTATGGTAAACACGACGAAAAGGGAGAATTCCAGCTTGATGTCGGCGGCGTGATGATGTTAAAGTCAATTGATAACGTTGACGGGCATAAAAATTTGAATACGATGAACAGAAGCGCGGCTAAATATGTTTATGACGCTATTATTAAGAATCCTCAATTAGAGAAGGTTTTTTCAAGGGGAACTGGTGAGGTTGACAAAAACGGCCATCAAAAAACTTTCTTGGATATGTTGGAGCAAAGACTGGGAAGTACCAAAGACCAAAATACCATGCAATTATACGATGAAGCTAAAAGAGACTTAGGCTAAAATAATTATGAAACCGGAGAATAAACAAAAAATGCTCAGTCCTGAATATGTCGGCGTTTTTACTAAGGCGCTTGATAATATTGTTTTATATGATGAAGCGGATAAAGCTTTAGAATTATCGGGTATTTTAGAAAAAGCTTTAGACGATAATGCTACTCTTCTGCAGACTCGCCCGGATTTGATTAACTTTTATAAAGATAGTTTAACCAAACTTAAACTTATCTGTTTGCCGGCTCAACCCGATAAAGAGGTTTTAGATTTATTCAAAAAAAACTTTATTTTAATGTTGAGCTGGCCGGACTATGATCTTTTAGGGAAATTAAAAGCGAAATTAATAAATATTGATATTGTTAGTGAGCGTGATAAATTCAAGGAGGACTTAAAAAAAATAACTTTAGAAAATAGTGAGATAATTACATCCAGCAGCCCGCTCAAGACCATAAAAGATTGGTTAAAAGATTATTTACTAAAAACCGGGCTTGATAATCAAGATAGTTTAAAAAAAGCGCAGTATTTAAGCGAGCTAAAGAATATTAAAACTATTAAAACTGCCGAATATCAAGTTTTGTCATTATTACTTAACTTTTATGACAGATTGAATGTGTCCTCAGAAACACCGGCTGGGTTTGAAGAGGAATATCCGGTGGTAAAAGATGGCAAGTTATTCATTTTTAGTAAGGGCGTTCTAGAACCAGTTCCTGACGTTAAGGCTAATTATGGAGAACTAACTGATTTAGTTTCGCAACCGGTGGCTGAGAAAAATTTAGAAGTTGCCCCTAATCAGCCTGAGAAACCGACTCCCAATATATCGTCTCCGGTTGTCCCGTCTCGTTTGCAAGAACTAGAACAAGCGCTCAAGAATTATCCTCCCGACAGTCTCGAGTCTAAAGCGATTAAACAGGAAATTGAACATTTTAATAAATCTGTTAAAAAATCTCCGAAACTTGATGTTAAAAAATAAACCGCCAAAAATCGCGGTGTCCGGCTCGCTGGCTTATGATAAAATCATGGATTTCTCCGGTCGCTTCGCTGACCATATTCTCCCGAAACAAATTCATCAATTGAATTTAAGTTTCTCTCTAAATAAGTTGCGCCAAAGTTTTGGCGGCACCGCCGGCAACATCGCTTATAATTTATCTCTCTTAAAGGAAAAACCAATTATCCTCGGGGTAGTTGGTTCTGATTTTTATACTTATCAAAAGTGGTTATTACGACAAGGCCTAGATTTGAAAAGTATTGAAATCGATACCAGTGATTTCACGGCTACCGCCCACATCATGACCGATCGCGACGATAATCAGATTACTTCTTTTTATCCCGGCCCGCGGCCGAAAGACTATGCCTTAAAGACCGCTCAGCGGTTGGTCAAGCGAAATAATATTACTCTGGCGATTATTGCTCCGGACGATAAAGAGCGGATGCTCGCCTACGCTCGCGTTTATCAAAAAGCAAAAATTCCTTATATCTTTGACCCCGGCCAGGCATTGACGTCTTTCAATGGACAGGAGCTGAAAAGAGCGATTCAGGGGGCGAAGATTCTGATTGGTAATGACTATGAAATTAAATTAATTAGTGATCGTTTGAAAACCAGTATTCAAGGCTTAACTAAATTGGCCACCCTCGTGGTTATTACTAAAGGCGCCCAGGGCTCGGAAATATATCAATCTGCCGGCGGGAAAATAAGCGTTAAATCCGCCAAACCTAAAAATAGCAGCGATCCGACCGGCGCCGGCGATGCTTACCGCGCTGGCTTGCTTAAGGGTTTAATTCGGGGTTATAATCTAAAGACTTGCGCACAACTAGCTGGTCTTGTGGCCGTATATACCGTTGAAAAATACGGCACGCAAACGCATCGTTTTACTCTTCGAGAATTAGCGAAAAGATATTATCAAAATTATCAAGAAAAATTAATTATATGATTCACGACCTTAAAGATTTAAAATTAGCGACACCAGGTGAACAGCGCTTAGAATGGGCCGGACGCGATATGCCGGTTTTAAGTATTATTAAAGAAGAGTTTAAAAAAACTAAACCGTTTAAAGGTAAACGAATTTCAGCTTGCATGCATGTGACGGCGGAAACCGCTAATTTAATGCTCACTCTTCAGGCCGGCGGAGCCGATATTACACTAGTTGCTTCTAACCCACTTTCCACCCAAGATGATATTGCGGCGGCTTTAGTAAAAAATCATCATTTAAAAGTTTTGGCCGTGCGCGGTGAAAATAATAAAACCTATTACGCCCATTTGCATCAGGCTTTGAAAAATCGCCCGCAAATTACCATGGATGACGGGGCTGATCTAATTTCTCTCCTGCATAATCAATACAAGCATCAAGCCAAAGATATTTTAGGGAGCCTGGAGGAAACTACAACTGGCGTTATCCGTTTACGCTCTTTGGCGGCGCAGCATAAATTATTATTGCCAGTTATGGCGGTTAATGACGCGAAAACTAAAAATTTATTTGATAATCGTTACGGAACCGGACAGTCGACTTTGGAGGGGATTGTTCGGGCGACCGGAATTTTGGTCGCCGGGAAAACTATGGTGGTCGCCGGCTATGGCTGGTGCGGTCGTGGTTTTGCTATGCGGGCGCGAGGTATGGGCGCCAAAGTAATTGTCACGGAAGTTGATGAAATAAAAGCTTTGGAAGCGGCTATGGACGGTTTCCAAGTCATGTCCATGAAAGAAGCGGCTAAGATTGGCGATGTTTTTTGCACAATCACTGGCGATTTAAAGGTAATCGATAAAGAACATTTTAAGTTAATGAAGGACGGCGCCATGGTCTGCAACTCGGGTCATTTTGATGTGGAAATTAATATTCCGGCTTTAAAAAGATTAGCCACGTCAGTCAAATTTAACTTGCGCCCGAATGTTGATGAATATTTAATCGGTAAAAAACGAATTTATATTTTAGCGCAAGGACGCTTGATTAACCTCGCCGCGGCTGAAGGCCACCCGGCTAGCGTTATGGATATGAGTTTTTCCACCCAAGCCCTAGCCGCCGCCTATGTTGTTAAAAATAAGGGCAAATTAAAGATTGGAGTTCATAATGTTCCGGAAATAATTGAAAAAAGAGTGGCGCAATTAAAATTAAAATCACTGGGTTTAAAAATTGATAAATTAACTAAAGAACAGGCGGCTTATTTAGCTTCTTGGGAACTAGGCACTTAAAAATAAATTTAATAAATTAAAAATATGGATATGGATATTAAGTTAATGACTTCCGAATCAGTGACCGAGGGTCATCCCGACAAGATTTGCGATCAAATTAGCGATAGTATTTTAGATGAGATGTTAAAAAAAGATCCGGACAGCCATGCGGCGATTGAATGTTTTGTTACTAACGGTTTAGTCGTTGTTGGCGGCGAGGCGCGCACCAAACAATATATTCAAGTTGACGATATTGTGCGTCGGACTCTTAAAAATATCGGCTATAATAACGCCGAATCGGGTTTTGATTGCGATAGCGTTGGCATTATTTCCGCGCTCCATGCCCAGAGTTTAGAAATTGCCCAAGGGGTTGATGAGGGTCAGGGGGAACATAAAGAACAGGGGGCGGGTGATCAGGGCTTGATGTATGGTTTTGCGACTAAGGAGACTAAAGAATTAATGCCATTGCCGATCATTCTCGCTCATAAATTAGCGGCGCGTCTAGCCGAAGTTAGACATAAAAAAATACTGCCCTATCTCAAACCAGACGGAAAATCACAAGTAACCGTGGAATATCATCGCGGTCAAGCGAAGCGAGTCGAAACAGTCGTAATTGCCGCTTGCCATAGCGATAAAATTAGGTTGGCGAAAGTAAGAGCGGATATTTTAGCCAAGGTCATTAAACCGGTTTTAGGCAAATTACTTGATAATCAAACTAAGGTCTATATTAATTCTACGGGTGCTTTTAGTTTTGGCGGTCCGGCGGCTGACACCGGCTTAACTGGTCGAAAAATAATCGTCGATACTTATGGTGGCTTGGCCCGACATGGCGGCGGTTGTTTTTCTGGTAAAGATTCTTCTAAGGTCGATCGCTCCGGCGCTTATATGGCTCGCTACGTGGCTAAGAACATTGTGGCCGCGGGCTTAGCTGACAAATGCGAGTTGCAGGTCGCTTACGCGATTGGCGTCGCTCAGCCGGTTGGCATTTATCTTGATACTTATGGAACAGGAAAATACTCTGAAGGGCTGATTTTAAAAGCACTTAAAAAAGTTTTTGATTTCCGGCCCAAGGCGATTATCAAACAACTCGGTCTTAAGAAGCCAGTCTTTCTTCGGACGGCCGCTTATGGTCATTTTGGCCGCCCGGATTTCGCCTGGGAAAAAACTGATAAAATTAAGGCGCTTAAAAACGCCCTAAAATAAATATGTCGGTCATGGTGTTCGGCACTTTTGATAATCTTCATCCCGGGCATTTAAATTATTTTAAACAGGCCCGGCGTTTTGGCGGAGAATTAATTATTATTGTGGCGCGTGATAAAAATGTTTTAAAAATTAAAGGGAGGCGGCCACAGCAGAATGAAAAACTGCGCGCTAGAAAAATCCGCACCGCTTGTAAGGAATTAGGCTATCAAGGGAAAGTGGTTTTAGGCAGCCTAACTAATCAATGGGCCGTTTTAGAAAAATACCAGCCGGAAGTTATTTGCTTGGGCTACGATCAACAAGTCGATTTAAAGAAGCTAAAAAGCGAGTTAGTTAAAGCTCGTCTTTTTTGTAAGATAAAAAGGTTAAAGGCTTATCGACCGGAAAAGTATAAGTCTAGCTATTATCGGGATAAAATCAAATGATTAAAGATTACGAAAAACACCAACGCGATTATACAATTTTAGCCACCTCTTTAGTGATGGAAGAATTTTTTAGTCCGCGTTTTGAAAATTATTATTTTAGCCGCACCCGGCCGATGTACCTGCTTATTAAAGAGGGGATCTTGTATCATTACTTGGCGATCGCTGAAAAGAGGGAAAGATCCAGAAATTGTTTGCAGAAATATTCCTTTAACGATCTTAAAAATTATATTAAGCAAACGGACGTTGAATTGCAGAAATATCGCATTTTTCTTAAGCAAGACCATAAAGATATTTTAGAATCGTTAGAAAAACTGCATGCTTACATGACTCTTTTCGTAACAATTATTATATTGTGCGCGGAAACACCGCTTTATGAGAAGCTAGATAATAAGATCTGGCGCTTATTGCTGGCCGCTAGAAAGCGCTATGATAATGTCCATAAAGTCGGCATTAGTTTAGAGCGTAAACTTTTAAGCAGTTTAGAGAAAAAACTGAAAGTTAAGCCGAATACTTTTAATAAGCTGCTCGCCAATGAATTTAAGCAGTTTTTAAAGGACGCTTCGCTCCCGGCGGATATTCAAAAACGAGATAAGTTCTTTTTTGCTGTCCATAATCATTCCGGCCATAAAAAATATTCACTTCCCGCGGCGCAAAAGATCATTAAATCACTTGAACCAAAGTTAGAGATTATAAAAAATAATGAAATAAAAGGCCAGGTCGCTTTTAAGGGGAAATTGCGGGGGAAAGTACGGCTGATTAAGTTGGTGGCCGAGGCGAAAAGTTTGAAGAAAGGAGAAGTTTTAGTAACCGCCATGACTGATCCGCGTTATATTCAAGCCATGAAAAAAGCGGCGGCAATAGTCACTGATGAGGGCGGGATAACCTGCCACGCGGCAATCGTCGCTCGGGAGCTTAAAAAACCCTGTATTATCGGCACTAAAATCGCTACCCAGGTTTTGCGCAGTGGTGATGAGGTTGAAGTTGATGCTGTTAAGGGGATTGTTAAAATTATTAGAAATAAATAAAAAAATAACTATTAAAAAAATAATTTTATGGAAATGAAAAATGTGCTTAACCCGAATTTAGAAAATACCAAGGAATTGGAAAATCCAGTAGAAACGGAAGTTGATTTGGAAATTTTTCGCCATAGCTTAAAAGAAAATGACCCGAACCGCCCCAATAAAGATTTACTGCTAACGCCGGAGGGCCGGGAATTAGCTCGGGCTAAAGGTTTGGAAAAAAATCCCGATGCTAGCATTTCAGTTGCCGGCGCCAGTCCCATGGATCGCGCTGCCGAGACCGCTTTGCTAATGATGCTAGCAAAAGAAGAAATCATTGATACATCCGACAGTTTGGCGGAAATGGATAAGAAAATCACCGCTGAAGTTAAAGTCGGTAAAAAGATTTATCGCGATGAGCGGTTGGGATTCAGATTGGATGGGCCGGTTAAGAACGAGGGTATGACGGCTTTTAAGGAAGGGTGGTATATGAATTGGCTGGTTAACGATAGTGATCGGGAAGCAATTGAAAAAGGCGACTATGTTTCCACGACGCACTTGCGTCAAGCCGGCAATATCGCCGAACTGGTTGAGCGTTATCGACAAATCGGCGGCAATCTGAATCGTTTGGCCGAAAATAAGAAAGCGGACGGCCAGGATTTTGGTGGCCGCTTGGAAAGATATTTGGCATCCCATCAGGGAGTGGTTGAATCATTCGTGGCAGAAGTAATTAAAGATCAGCAGGGGGCAGCGGCTCAAAAAGAATTTATCAGTAATTTGAAAAACGGCTGGGCGGAAACAGAGGGTATTAAAGTGCGGATTCTTAATCAGGGCTCAGAACAGGTTATAAAATTAAGCTATCCGCGCGGAGCGGAACGCGAGGAACTGGAAGTTAGGCCGGAAACGCTCCAAAAGATAATTAAGGATCGGGAAGAGTTTGAGAAGTTAATCCAAGCTAAATAAGATTTTATTTTATGCCCAGGTCTAAACGAATCAAGTTTATTAAGACAGTTTACCGCCCCTATACTCCCTTTTATTCTTCGCTTTATCAAGCGGCTTATCAGAATAAAAAGATTTTTAAAACTTTTTTCAAATTTAATTATTCAATGCCGGACATGATGACGCTTGACGGTTTCTGCTATTACCCGGAATATCACTTAGTTGGTTTTGGTGATAAAGTTTTAAAGCGCCTGAAAGAGTCGCGCGGCTATTGGGAAGGCTTAAAAAAAGAAACTTTGAAGCGAGAACGGAATTTAAACAAGGCCGTTAAAAAAGATTTGCCGCGCTTTTTAAAAGCTTTTCAAGAATACATGCCGACCCTGGCTATCTATTTTATTCTTGATGACAGGATTGAATCGCTAGTCAATGGTTTAATACTTAATAAAGCGGATTCTGCTAAAACCGCCGAGCTAATGGCCAAGTTAAACGTGCCGCTGCTGGATAATTTTGATAAGAAGGGCAAATTATTATTGCTGCAAACGTGCGATCCGCGGCAATATATTAAACAGTATGGCTGGCAAGGCTCAAGATATGGGCACCTTAATGAGTTTCCGCTTGAGAGAGCGGTTCAACTTCTCAAGGAATTAAAGAGAGATAATTATCTTAAAAAGTCTAATTTAGAAAAAGATTCTATTAGAAAAGCGGTTAAAGAAGCAAAACAACTGGTCGGGTCGGATAAGGCTTATTTGATTGATGTTATGCAGTTTTTCATTTATTATCGGACGCAGCGGACGGATATAATGAATAAGGTTGCTTATCAGTATGCGCCCAAGTTAAAGAAATTAGCCAGTGATAAGGGCATAACTTATAATGATTTGATTTATTGTTCTTATCTTGAAGTGGTGAAAAATAAAATCCCTGATTTGAAAGTTATTCGGCAGCGGCAAGCAGGGTTTACGACCGCGACCAGCCCGGAGAGTTTGAAAATCTATTCCGGCCTCGCCCATAAAAAGTTAGTGGCGCGCTACAATAATTTTCAAAATGTAACCACTAAAGAAATTAAGGGTCGTTCGGCGTATGGCGGGAAAGTTTGCGGCCAGGTGCAAATTATTAATAATAAAGCTGATTTGGCTAAAGTTCAGACGGGCAATATTTTAATTACTTATATGACCACCACGGAAATGATCCAGGCCATGAAAAAGGCGGCCGCCTTCGTGACTGATGAAGGTGGAATTACTTGCCACGCCGCCATTTTAGCCAGGGAAATGAAGAAACCCTGTATTATCGGAACCAAGAATGCCACTAAGATATTTAAAAATGGCGATCGGGTGGAGGTAAATGCCGAAAGTGGCACGGTGCGAGTTATTAAATAATTTTATGGCGGACGAACAAAAAATATTCCGACAAGTGATACAACGGAAAGGCCAATATTTCTGTTGGGTCTCGCGGCCGGCTTCCATGCAGCGCCTGACGCTTTTGGTTCGTGCTTTTAATAAGTGCCTTAATTCGGAAGTGATAAATTTTCGCGGGCAGGGAAGAGATTTGAGTTATTATTTTGAAAAAGCTAAATATCGCCGGGTCAGTTTAAATTTAGAAGAAAAGCTTAATTCCGAAACGGCGATTAATAAACATTTTTCCGACTACCGGAGATATAAGAAACGGCTTTTAAAAGTCGGCGAGCGCGCTAAAAAAATTAAAGCAGACAAGGGGGCGCTGCTCGCCTTGTTTAATGAATATGAGATGGCCATGTTAGACTTTGCCTATTATTTGATTTCGCCATTTTTTATTGATGATTATATTTTTCCCGATTTAGCGAAGAGATTAAAAGAAATCATCGCCCCGGAAAAATACGACGAAGCTTTAGAAATAATTTCTACCCCGACGATTGTTTTTGGCTATCAGAAGTATCATCAGGCCTTAGCGCGGGTTAAAGGGGCGGCCGATTACAAAAAAATAGCGACCAAATATCAATGGGTTAAAGAGTATTCTTTCCAGGAAAAGCTTTTGGACGCCGTAACGGCGCAAGCGGATCGCCGGGAACTTTTAGAAAATGGTTTGCTCAAAGCGGCACTGCAAGCGTCCCGGCTCGGACGCAACAATCAGAAGAGGCTTAATGTTTTATTGGCCGGCTCGAAAGATAAAAAGATAAAGAGGCAAATTAAGCTGGTCCATAATTATGTTAATGTTAAGACCGAACGGATTGAGGTTTATAAAATGTTCCAAGCAAATTTCCGCCAGTTTTTCCATCGGCTCTTAGAGCTTGTGAAACGAGATCAGCTCAAAACCAAATATGAAGACATTATTTCTTTGACCGATGAAGAAATTTTAGATTTTTTACGGCGAGGCAGGCAGATTGATTTAAATATTACGGCCAAAAGATTTAATTTAGAATTTGTTTCCGTTAGCCAGAAAGGGAAGATGGTTTTTACTTATAACAAGGCTTTAATTAAAGAGGTTCGCCAGGCGTTTATGACCTTTAGTTGTGCGTCGGAAATTAAAGGAGCAGCCGTTTCCCGCGGGAAAGTCAGCGGCCGCGTCCGGTTAATTATGAAGCGGGCCGATTTGAATAAAATTAAGACCGGCGAAATTTTAGTCGCTAATTTCACGATGCCGGATTATGTGCCGGCCATGAAAAAAGCGGCCGGAATTATTACGGATGACGGCGGCATCACTTCGCACGCCGCGATTATTTCCCGGGAATTAGGGAAGCCTTGTGTGACCGGCACCAAATTCGCGACGCAGGTTTTGCAAAACGGTGATTTAGTTGAAATTGACGGCGAGAAGGGGATTGTTAAGATAATTAAAAAATAATCTAGCTAGTTTATGCTTTACGATTATTACAAAGTCAAAATGGTTAAAATGGGACACTGGTTTTGCTTGCCTCTAGATAGTGAAAATTGGCACGCGGAAATTACATCAGCCAATTTTTATAAGACTTTCGGCTTCTACAAAGGTACCTTGGCTCTACATGAACTTGATAAGGGCTTACAACATTGTTATTTCCCACAGTATTATTTTGATAAATTATATCATTATATTACCACGGTTAATAAAAAGGATTTTTATTCTTTGGCCCGGATTTTATCGCGTTTCTATGCCCTAAAGAAAAAAGCCAAGCGAGAAATTCCGCAGTTAAGTGTTAAGGACTATAAGCAGATAGGCATTAAGAAATTAATTGATTTATATCAAAAAAACCGAGCCTGGGCGCATCGGATAACGGTTTATGATCAATTCGGCTGGACGGCGGAAGACTATTGGGAGCCGTATTTAGAAAATATTTTAACTAAAAAATTAGGGCTACCTAAAGGTTCATCCGAATATAGCCGGGTTTTATTCGCGCTGACTAAGCCCGCTGAAATTTCCACTACGCTGGAAGAGAAAAGAGATACTCTGCTTGAAGCTTATAAAATTTTACAGAAGCAGAAAACTTTAAAGACCGCGAGCTGTTATCTGGCCAAAAAATATGGCTGGATGCCGGTTTTTGTATTCGGAACTCCCTGGAATGAGGCTTATTATGAAACCCAGCTTAAAGCTTTTATTAAAAAGCCAAAGGAAATCTTATTTCAAGAGTATACTACTTTAAAAAATTATAAACTTATTCAGAAGAAAGATATCCGGGAAGTTTTAAAAAAATATCAAATTGCACCCCGTGATTTACAGTTGTTTATTGATTTCGGGCTAGCTTTAGATACGCGCAATGAAGCGGAATATATTGTCAGTTTGGCCGCTTTCTATGTCCTGCCGTTTTATTCGGAAATAGCGCGTCGGTTATATATTTCTGTTACCCAATTAAGATTTTTAACGGAAAAAGAAGTGGTTGTCGCTTTGCAGGGAAAGTTGGATACGCAGGCCTGCCTGAGCGAGAAAGGCAAAATTTTCGGCTGGGGATTCAATCATCGGATGGATAAGAGAATAATCTTCAATCCTCAAGAGGCGGAGAAACTTTTTGCTTACCTGGAAAAGAAATCTTCGAATTTACATGGTAATGACGAAGTGGCCGGTAAATGCGCCAGTCCTGGTAAAGTTAGGGGTCGAATAAAAATTATGAACTCACCCCACGAAAACAATAAAGTTAAAGAAGGGAATATTTTAGTTTGTCATGCGACGACGGTTGATTATTTACCGGCCATGAAGCGCGCGGCCGCCTTTGTGACGGAAGTCGGTTCACTGACTTGTCATGCGGCCGTTGTCGCCCGAGAATTCGGCGTGCCTTGCATTGTCTCGTTGAAAAACGCCACTAAAAATTTCAAAGATAATGATTTAGTTGAGATAGATGCTGACCAGGGAATTATGAAGAAGGTAAAATAAAAACCCCCTCTGCGGGGGAATTTATCGCCTTATAGGCAGCAAGTTACCAGACCTGACATTAATAACATTATAGCAATTAATTTTTTTTCAGTCAACGCGGGCTAACCCCTGTGGACCCGCGGAGAATCGAACTCCGAAGACTAAGATGTCGGGTCTAGCACATGCTACCTGCCGGGCCCACAGTAAAAATGATTATAGCAGAGAGGAGATAAAGAATAGATAAAGAGCTAAAAAATAATAATTTATATGGTTAGCCAGAAGAGTAAAAATAGTTTATCTAAATTTAAAAAAGATTTGCAAGCTGATTGGTATATACAGAGTTGTCCCGCCGCCCCCTTATTTTTAAACACTTCCGCTATTAGTGGCGCCCTTATTAAAAAGCAATTAGGTTTTTATTATCCTAAATTTATTATTAATTATAATCATGGCCAAGGTGAGGGTTGCTATAATCAAACTGACCTAAAAAGAATTTGGCGTTTAGTTTATCAACACTTACAGCATGATAAAAATTATTTAGTTAAGATTAAAAAATTTTATTTAAATAATTTAAAAGTCTATCAACCAATTTTTAAAAAATTATCCAACGATTTTGTTCAGTCATTGTCAGATTCAGAGTTATTAAAGCTTCTTAAAGTCTTAACTGCCGCCCAAGTTGATTCGGTCGGAGTTTCTCATCTTATTGAAGCAATCGGCGTTAATATTGAAGTTGACTTCAAGAAAGAACTGACTCATAATTTCCCCGAGTTATCAGATAAGAGAGTTGGTTGTTTAGCGGCTAATTTAAATAATATTAGCAAAAAATCTTGGTTAAGACAAGAAGAAGATGAGTTGAGACATTTAATGAAGATTAAAAACCATCAAAAACTTTTAGCTGATCATCAGAACCGCTATGGTTGGTGGATAAACAATAGTTATATTGGGCCAA
>Ga0172373_10005443_pt1 | contig 17443 bp, 17 predicted proteins | sample Lak10m_2_FD_114546 | JGI IMG/M metagenome (GOLD analysis project Ga0172373, IMG submission 114546) | Freshwater microbial communities from Kabuno Bay, South-Kivu, Congo - kab_092012_10m | ecosystem: Environmental > Aquatic > Freshwater > Lake | place: Democratic Republic of the Congo...
AGAAAAAAATGATTTAATTTTATTTTTAATATAGATATATACGAGATGTATATAAAAATGCTTGAACCTGCTACGGCAAGTATAGCAGTTTATCTAATAACTCGTGGAACTACGAGAATTGATAAACATAAGAGATTGATGGATAGAAATCCATTTTATATAAAGAAGAAGGTTTGTAAATGGATTTTGAGGAATAAAGAAGAAATCGTGAATTCAATTGTGGATGAGACAAATGATATGATGATGGATAGTTTGAATATCGTCCATATCAAATCATTTGACCCATCAATCTTTATGATAGTTTATATGATATTATTGATAATTGCGATAATTTTTTAATTATATAAAAAATGATTATATTTTTATTAATAAATTAAAAGATGAATTTAATATATTTATTAAAGGATTTGATAAAAAAGAATTCGTTAAAAAATATTGCGAATGAATTAAATATTGCTTCTGGAACTATATTAAGATGGATAGAATTGGAAAATATACCTTCTAATTATGAATTTGATTTATTAAAATTAGGAAATATAGAAATTGATTATTCTAAATATTCGTCAAAACAAAAAGACCAATTTTATACACCAAAAGAAACTGCTTTATCTTGTTATAATACATTTAAAAATGTAATAAAAGAATTAGGTGAAAAAGATGATGAATTTATTTATATTGAACCATCTGCCGGACAAGGAGGATTTTTAGAAATATTACCAAAAGGAACTATTGGAATTGATATTGAACCTAAAATAGATAATATAATAACTATGGATTATCTTGATTGGAAACCAGAAAAAAAGAATAGATATGTGGTTATAGGTAATCCACCATTTGGATTAAGAGGTCATAAAGCATTAAAATTCATTAATCATTCAAGTAAATTTGCTGAATATGTATGTTTTATATTACCACAATTATTCGTGAGCGATGGTAAAGGTGTTCCACGAAAAAGAGTGAAAGGACTTAATTTAATATATTCAGGAACTATAAATAATACTTTTTATGAACCAAATAATAATGAAGTTAAGATTAATACGATATTTCAAATATGGTCTAAACATCATAAAAATATTGATTATTATATTGATGAAATAATATCAAATAAAATTAAGATATATTCATTATCAAATGGAGGAACATCATCAACAATAAGGAATAAAAATATGATTAATAAATGTCATATTTATATTCCTTCAACTTGTTTTGGAAAAGATAATATGAAATCATATTTAAATTTTGATGAATTACCTTCAAAAAAAGGATATGGAATTGTAATTAATGATAATATTGATATTATAAAAGAAAAAATGATAAATTTTAAATGGAATGATATTGCTTTCTTATCAACTAATTCAGCATATAATTTAAGAAGTTCTCAAATATATAAATTATTTAATAATTGAATTGATATAATTTTTGATATAATCTATATCAGTTTCATTTGTAATTTTAATAGTATAACCTTTTATAACATTTTCTTCATTTATTTTTATAGAAGTATCTAATTTAAACGCTCCTATATTTTTTCTCCAAGTAATAATTTTAGTTGGAAAATATGGATGACATTTTATTTTATTTTTATAACTAAATTCATCAAAATTTTTAAATATAGTTAAATAAATAATTTCAGGACTAATATCTATAAATATTAGATAATCAAATAAATAAGGTTTTTCGCCTAATTCGTGTTGAAAAACATTAGAAGATGATTGAACTGCTGTTTTAATTTCTATTATTTTATTATTTATAAATCCATCTCCAAAACCTCCTCCTTTTTTTCTTGATTTAATTCCATCTATATTATTATTTATATTTGATAGATGACAAATATTTTTAATAAATTCTTCACCAATTATTCCAACATTATTAGATTGTAATGTAATAATATCTTTAAATTTACTATTTAACCATAATTTATTAATTTCTTCTTTTTCTTTTTGTTTATTAATAAGATTTGTTAATAATTCCTCCATATTTCTTTTCATTCAATTAATTATCATTTTTTTAAATAATTGGATTTATTTTTATGACATCATCATTTTCAATTAAAGATGATAAAATAGAACTATCAAGGCGGTCTTCGTAAGCATTCTCAAATTCAGGTTTTTTCGTAATCGCTTCTTTTTCAATTCTCAAAGGAGTTATTTGATAGACTTTATCGGCATTTCTCGTTGGTAATTCTTCTTCATATAAATCCAATTGTTTTCTATTACTTAAATTCACATCTTTTTTATCAATTCCAGTAAAATTACCAGCACCATTAGGAATATGTCCTGCCTTTATTAATAACATCTCACGAGTTCCATCAATTTCAGCATTCATATCCGCCTCTCTATCCATAGGAACGAATGTAACTGCGGATTTAAGAGCACTATTATATTCAATATGAGAATATTGTCTTTGTGTATTTTTCGCATCATTATTCTTGATTATATAACCTCCAATAATCTTATTTAAAAATCCTCCAATAAATCCAAAAGAATTGATTGGATTATTTATCGTAGTTTCTTTGAGAGTTGTTTTAGCGACTATTGAAGGGTCATAAACATAAGTAGATTTATAAATAATATTTTTAATATTTCTCGTCGTGTCTATGGAAGGTGTTGTTTGTTTAATAGTTGTTTTCGTTTTATCATCATTTTTAACATAAGTGCCATAATTTCCTTTCAAATTTCCTGAATATTCGTCGTGAATATTCGTCTCTTTAATAGTCGTTTTAGGGAAATCATAAAGAGCGGAATAAGTCTCCTTATTTCCAGATAAATTCCCTGAACCTTCATCATCTATCGTCGTTTCTTTGGTAGTCGTCTTCGCCTTATCATAAAGACCTGAATAAGTCTCCTTATTTCCTGATAAATTTCCTGAATTATCATCATCTATCGTCGTTTCTTTGGTAGTAGTTTTCGCAACATCATAAAGACCTGAATAAGTCTCTTTATTTCCAGTTAAATTTCCTGAATTATTATCATCAATCGTGGTTTCTTTGATAGTTGTTTTAAGGATATGATTAATAGGGTCATATGTCGTTGCTTTTTCTGGTTGTTGAGGCGATAGATGACCTAATTCTCTTTGAGGATTGATGAAGAATTCTTTGAGAGAGATTTTGAGGGCATCGGTGATAGGTGCGACGAATGCTTTAATGGTTGTTGAGAAATTGGCGATGGGAACTTCTTGTTTAGATAATTCGTGTTTATTGGTATTATAGACGATTACGGAATTTTTTCCATAATCTTCATTAGGATTTTGGAATTCATCTTGATTTTTAAGAGAACCATAATAATCCGTATGAGTTGCGATACGACTTGTATCTTTAAGATTTTCATTAGGTCTATTTGTATCTTTTTTAAGATAGGATTGACCTTTAAACCAATTTTCTTCGGTTTGTTTATAAGTTGTTTCAGGTCTATTTTTGGAGAAAGGTTCAACAACTCCTCTTTTATCAATCGCACTTTTCATAGGTGCTTGAATAGGGATTTCAAAAATGGAATTTCGTTGGTCGGTCATAGGTCTCAATTCATCTCTATCCTTCGGTTTCGCATAGAGAATGGTGTCTGCTTGATGAAATCCTCCACTACCAGAGGAAGTATAACCTTGATTAAGTGCTGGTGCGACACGAATAGATTGGATGGGATTATAATTATTTTGACTTTTTGGGACTTCGGTTCTATCAAGAAGGAAATCGGTTTTATTATCCATACCTCGTAAATAGGTCATATCATTCGTAGGTTGAAAGAAATTTTCTACTTCTGTTTTATGAGTTTTATAATTATAACCGAATTTTTGATTAAAATTGGGATTATCTACATCTGTATTTTGTGTAATTCCTTTTTTTAAAAAATGTTGCATATTCTTATGAGTGAATTTATCCAGAGGTATTTTTTCACCACTCAAACTATTTATATAAGATGTTTCATCATCATTAATAAAAGGTTGAGCGAACATAGATGAATAGGATGGAGATGGAACTACACCTGTTTTAAAAGGTGTTTTAGCTTTTTCATAGAAATTATTGGCGAGTGTTTGTTCGTAATCTCTTGTTTTTTTATAATATTGAGATTGATAGATATTATCCATAGAAGGCATATCATTTTTAATATATTCCATATTTATCTAAATATTGGATAAAAAAAAAAGATTTTTAAATTAAGTTGTGAATGATTTTATCATATAATTTACTTACTATGGTTTTATTGTCATTATCATTATCATTTATATAAGTATCTAATAATTTTTCATATTCATTAAAAGGATTAATATTTAAGGTAATCGTAAGAGATAGATAAAAACATAATAAAATAAATCCAAAATAAATATCATAATAATTAAAAGAATATTTATTTATAAAAATCAAAATTAAAATTGGAATAAATTTAATGATTACATTAATAATTGCGAATTTAATTAAATTATATCTATTTGCTTTTTTGATATATAAATAAAAGATTTCAAATAAAGTTAATATATAACCTGTTATAAGATAAAAAATAGGATTATATGGAATAATATTCAATAAATATAATAGAAACCAAATAAATATCCAATATGAATATATAAATATCATTATTTACTTATAAAAAAGGTTTTTAGAATTTATTAAGGGGGTGATTAAAAAAGATTTATATTTTTTTTGACTTTTACTCCAAAATTATTTTTTAGTTTAAAGAATTGTTTAATGGATTATTAAGAATTGTTTAATGGATTATTAAGAATTGTTTAATGGATTATTAAGAATTTATTAAGAATTTATTAAGAATTGTTTAAGAATTGTTTAAGAATTGTTTAATGGATTGTTTAAGAATTGTTTAAGAATTGTTTAATGGATTGTTTAATGGATTGTTTAAGAATTGTTTAATAATTGTTTAAAGAATTGTTTAATAATTGTTTAATGGATTTTTATAAATTCTATAAAAAAGATATAAAGATAAGATTATTTATTTCTTAAATCATTTTTGTAATAATTTTATTAAAAAAAATATAATTGTTTAATGAATTGTTTAATAATTGTTTAAGAATTGTTTAAAGAATTGTTTAATAATTGTTTAAAGAATTGTTTAATAATTGTTTAAGAATTGTTTAAAGAATTGTTTAATAATTGTTTAAAGAATTGTTTAATGGATTGTTTAATGGATTGTTTAAAATATTTATTTATTAATATAAATTCCAAAAAGATTAATATTTATAAATTCCAAAAAGATTAATTGATATCATTTATAATTTCAAAAAAGATTAATTAAGAATTTAAAAAAAAGATTAATTGAGAATTCTAAAAAAGATTAATATTTATAAATTCCAAAAAGATTAATTAAGAATTTCAAAAAAGATTAATTAATAATTTAAAAAAAAGATTAATTAAGAATTTCAAAAAAGATTAATTAAGAATTTAAAAAAAAGATTAATTGAGAATTTAAAAAAAGATTAATATTTATAATTTCAAAAAAGATTAATTAAGAATTCTAAAAAAATGATTTAAGGATTAAATAATCTTATTCTTAAATCATTTTTGGAATAAAAGATTAATCATAATAATTATGGGATGAATATCGTCCATACATAAAACCAAAATTTTCAATATCAATATTTTCATCAAAACCTTCTGGGTCTTCTTCACCAACATCAAAATCATTTTCGGCATTATCATCTGCTTTTTCTTTAATAACCTCCCGATTATCATCACCATCATCCATTTTTAAACCAATCTTCTTCATTTCATTTATAATATCTTTCTCTTCTCTTGTTTTTTTATTTAAATTCGCCAAAATCTTATCTTTACTTTCCTCACGAATTTTATTTATATAATTAATCTGGTCTTCTAATGTAGGCATATTATTATCATTTATTATCTTCAATACTCGTGTCATTATTTCTCCTCCAATCTTCTTCAATAATTCATTATCTATTTTAATCTTTGATATAAATTTAGGATTTGGACTTATATCTGGATAAGATGGTAATGACATCGCACGAATTACAAAAATCGCTCTTATTTGATAAATAGAAGTATTATTATCATCATTTATTATGGATGAAAGATTATCCAATTCTTTTATTGTCTCATTTAATTCCTTAATTATTTCATTTGCTTCTTTATTAAGATATTTAAATAAAATGGTTGCTATATTCATTAATATTTGTTTATAATTACTGAAATTATAATCCTTTGGAATTTTCTTAAATTCCTTCATATTTATATGAAGATTATATGTCTCTCTCAATCTCTTTTGAATTTCCTCCTTATGTTTCTTATTTATTATCGTCTTCTCACTCATATTCATAAACCATTCCTCCAAAGAACTCTCATATATAAAATAAATATCATTATCATATCTAATCCCATTAAAACCCTCCTCCTTCTCCCTCATCATCTTCTTTATCATATAAAATCTCTCATATCTCTTCTTATTTAAAACTCGCTCACTCGCAAATACACCTTTCGCCTTATCCAAATCCTTTCTATTAGATTTTAAAAATACATCCGCTCCAAAATTCTCATCAATTTTCTCCATACAACATCCTAATAGATATTTATGAACTTTTTCATATCTAACCGAAGGCATATATATCAAAGCTTCTATGAAATTCTCAAAAAACTTATCTCCCTTCGCCTTATATTCCTTATATTTTTGAGGATTTTTCTTATCATCATAATATTCAACCAATCTCTTCTGTGCCTCCAATCCCCTCGTATCCTTCTTTTTCTTCTTCTCACCTTTCTCAAATTTCTTCAAATCATTTGAATAAACTTCCTTTATCTTCTTTATAATCATCTTCTTAAAATCACTTGGGAATGGAAGATAATTCTCATCATTTTCACTAAAATCTTCCTTAAAAACCTCTTCAAATATACATATCAAATAAATTAAAACCCCATCCTTATCCTTCGTCTCCATATCATAAGGCATTCCATAATCATTCCAACTATCATTAATACACGGAATATAACATCTACTTCTATCAAACATAAGTGTTCCATTTAATATCTCATTTTGAATTTCAATAGACCATTTACAAATAACATCAAATATCATATCAATTATTAATGATGTATATTCTTCATATGCTTCAATTAACTCAACATCTTCATCGCTCGTATTTAAAACGAATTTCTCCGTCTTTTTCGCTTGTTCTTTATAATAATCATCATTAAATTTGCCATTATATTTCTTTTTAATTATGACAATTTTTTCTTGAACTTTTCCTGAATAATTCTTAAAAAGATTTTCAATAATTATATCATAATTTATGGGAAGTTTGCTTATATCACTCATCTTTTTTAGAGAAGGACAAATTTTTTTAAGAACATCTATAAAACCTTTTTCAAGACTATAACGACTATTATTATATTTCTTAAAAAATGTTAAATCATCTATTATCTCAACTTCTTCAATTTCTTCATCATCTTCTTCAATAAAAATAGCATTTTTCTTAAATTCATCAACACGCACCGGAACTCCTTCATAATTCTTCGTATCTAATCCTTTTTTAATTTCGTGTTCTTCTTCGTGAAAATCAAAAGAAATATGATAAATATCTTTATAAGATTGTGTTAAAATTTCAAAGATATTTAGGATAGTTTCTATTTTCTTTTCCATTTTTTTCCCAAATAAATTTAAATAATTATCTATGGAAAGATTTTTCCTTATTTCTCTCAAATTATTTATAATATCATCATAATTTCCTTCATTTATATTCATCACCAATTTATCCAAATCATTTATTATAGGTGATACAACCGATTTTTCTTCATTAAAAGTCTTTATTCTATTTGCTATTTCTACTGATGATTTATGAGTAATATCAAGAAGTTTGATGAAACTCTGGATGATTATATAAAATAAATATCTATTATTTGTCAAATCAAATGGAGTTGTTTTAATATTCTTATAAACAACCTCAATCTCCTTTTCTTTTTTCACCAAATCTTCCAAATGTTTTTTAAGAAGTTGATAATTATCCTCATCCATATAATCCAAATCATAATTAAATCTATTAAATAAATCATTTATAGTTGAATAATGATATTCATCCTCATCAATCTTATCTAATGGAAGTTTTATCTTATATCCCTTCATCATCTCCTCAAAAGATTTGAAATCACCCTTTTTTAAAATATCGCCCTTATATCTATCCTTATTTAAATAAGCAACGATTTTTTCATTAAGACTTGATTGGATTGTTGAAGATGGTTCATAGAAATAAACGGCAAGAACAGGAATATCTCGTTCATCATCTTTAAAGATAATATAATTATCATTTTTATTTAATTCAAGAATAGAAATGGATGTTGGAGAGAAATTAAGAGATTTTTCAACATCATAAACAAGTGGAAACCATAATTTATTTTTATTCTTCAAAGCAAATTGGATTTGTTCTTTATTATTTGATTTAACCTTCATTACAAATTCTTCAATATCTAATTCCTCATAATTATCTCGTTTCGCATCGGTAATTATTATGAAATTATTGATATTATAAGATTGTTTCTGTCGTTCTATTAATTCATTAAAAAGATTTAAAAATCCCTCTGCTTTCTTTTTTGATTTAAGGAAATTGAAAAAATTATCATAGAGTTCTTCTTGTGTGAAAGCTACGAAAGTTGGATTAAGTTTGATGATTTCATCCAAAGAAACGATTTCAAAATAATCAATATCATTTAATTCTTCATCTTCATAGATAAATTCTTCCATTTCTATTAAAATAAATATAATAAAATAATAATGAACTATAATAAGTTAATAATGATGAATTATAATGGATTTTGATGAAATTAGAAACAGGATATAATTTTCTTATTATATATTCATAAAAATATAATGGTTCTATATTATGTTCTAAATTAAAATTTTGGTCAAATAATATAGGTGATATACAATAACATTTTAAATTTATAAATTTTGATAGATATATATCAAAATGACAAATTCCAATATAATTATGATATGTATCTAATATCTTTTTCATTCCTTTTCTATTTAAAATATAAGATTGAGTTCCTAATGGATTAAATTTAATAATATCTTTTGTAATTATTTTACTAAATAAATGAAAGGAATTATGATTATCAATAGAACCTGATACAAAATATCCCAAATAAAATGCTTCCCAATCTTTATTTGTTTTTAAAAAATCATAGACAATTTCCATCTTTTCTTTTGAAAATGATTTGGATGGATAAGCATCATCTTCAAAGATAAGAACATTATTTAAACCTCTTTTATAAACATCTTTAATGATTTTTATATGAGAATTGAAACAACCATAGAGACCTCCTCTTTTATCTTTTTCAACAATTAAGAATTTATAAGGAATGTTGAAAGGATAATTCTTTTTAAAATGTTCTCTTCTTGTTTTTGTATGTTTTAGAGATATACAAATTATTTCTTCAATCATTTAATTAAATAATTATAAATATTAAATGAGTAAATTAGCGGATTTTAGTGAAATAGCAGGAGTTTCTGGAAATCAATATCTTAAACTTAAATTAAAAGAAAATGATATTATAATAACTCAATTAGGTTCTTTGATTTGTATGAGTAGTGGTGTTGATAAAGCAGATATAAAATTTGATGGAATACTTCACGGATTATCTAAATTACTGGCAGGCGAACCATTATATTATCAAGTTTATAAAGGAAAGAGAGGAGGAGGTTTTATATATCTTGGAAGTGATTTTATGAATTCCATAATAGTAATAAAAATAAAACAAGGTGAGGTTTATCGTATTTCACGAAATTCCTTTTTAGCATCCACAGGAAATATTAAAATTTCTTTCACATTTCAAGCAAAAGGAATATTTGAAATAGGTCAAGAAGAAGGATTTTTCCTTCCTACTGCTACTTGTGAGAAAGGAGAAGGTTATTTATGGTTATGTGCTTATGGAAATTTTGAGAAAATTACTATTCCAGAAAATAAATATCTAATAATTGATAATGGAACATTTTTAGCGTGTAATAATAATAAAAGTTATGAAATCTCTAAATTAGGTAAAACCTTATTCACATCTTTCTTAAATGGTGAAGGATTTGGAATGAAATTTTTTGGCCCAATTGAATTATATATCCAAACCAAAAATATAAATAATTTCTTATCTTCACCTCCTCAACAATCTAACGATAATGAAGGAATTATTAATGGTGTTATTGATTTATTTAATACTGATTAAATTTCATTATCATTTCATTAATATTTCATTAATATTTCATTATCATTTCATTAATATTTCATTATCATTTCTAATTAAATTCCATTAATATTTCATTATCATTCCATTAATATTTCATTATCATTTCATTAATATTTCTAATTAAATTCTAATTAAATTCTAATTAAATTCTAATTAAATTTCATTATCATTCCATTAATATTTCTAATTAAATTTCATTAAACAAGTTAATTTATTAACGATCATTCCATTAATATTTCTAATTCTAATTAAGAACATTTGAGAATTGGATTAGGATTTGGATACATATATCCAGGCGAGTATTGTTGATTATTTTTATTAATTTCTTTCCATTTATTTAAATCATTTGAATAATCTTGATTAGAAATTGGCATAAATTTCTCTTCTTGATTATCAGGAGTTTCAATAAGAGGAATGTGATTATCTTTCGCAACCATTCTATAATTCACACCAATTCTATCAAAACCTTCTATTGCCTTTGATTGAGGGTTCCAACATAGAGGGTCAAAACGATTAATTCCAATTTCTTTTAAAGAACAAGGAGGATTTGATAGTCGGCAACTTTCAGTAGGTATAGAACATTTACGAACTTCATTTATCGTCTGTGGAACACATCCAGTAGATATATATTTATTAGGAGCATAGGCATCTTGATTACATTTAGAATTTTTATAATTTCTTCCAGATAATTCATTACTATCATCAACCGCCTTTTTCATACTACACGCATTTTGTCCGTAGGATTGGAAACGAATATGAGGGTCATTTGGCATAAATTTATCACAATCCATACAATCATTATAAGGTGTTGATAATTGATAATTTCCTGAATAAATAGAGCGTTTCAATTCCTCTTGATATGAAGAATTGTCATAAATCATTCGTGTATCATTTGGTTTATACATTTATTTCTTACTAAACTATAATAAAAAAAACAAATTAACAATTATTTATTTTAATTGGTGGAGGAAGAGGAACAGACCTATACATAATTGATTGACAAGATGGAAGATGGTTCATCGTCGTATTTATAGGAGGTGTTTTATCATTATTAATCATATTATCATTTGAAGGTTTATATTGATTTGTATAACATTTAGTTATAATACGAGTTTGACCTCGTAATTCACTATCTAAATCCACGAGATTTCCTTGAATATGTGAAACTGCTGTTCCACCTACGAAACCTAATTGATGAATACATTTATCCTTATGTTCGTATCTATATGGAGATAGAATATGACTTAATGTTTCAACACTCGTTTTTAAATCTTGTTTATAAGAACAATTATCATATTTAGTTCTATTAAAACTCATTTTATAATTCTATACATATTAAATATTTTTATTGAAATTCATTCTATTTATATAAGAGCGAGTATCTTCTCCTCCATTCACCCACATAGGAACGATATTATCTGGATTTTGAATATCTTTCATACAATCTACAAGAGGAATTGGATGTTTTATTTGAAGTTCCATTAATGATTTACGACATATTCCAGTAGAACCACCAATAGAAGATGTCGTATCCGTTCCAGATAATATATCTAATTCTTTTGTTATATCACCAGCACATCCTTTTAATTGAGGAACACCTGTGAAAATTCGTGAAAATAATTGTATTTTACATCTATCTCTCGTCATCAATTCATCATTTTTAACGAGATTATTATAATTATCAATTAAACAAGCATCCGTTAGACCATAACCAGCACGACCTCTTAAATTAGGATGGTCTAACATAAATGAAGGAAGACGAACATTAGAACTTTCACAAGGAATTAATTGAGAATAGTTTTCGTAAGTTTGATAATTCATTATTTTTTCGTTTCCGTGATTTTTATAATCCGCCCAACAACTATCAGCACATATATTATTTTGACTTTCAAAATAAGTTTTTCCAGTTTTAAATGCTTGGTTTTCCATCTTTACTATTTAATAATTACATTTTATTATAAAAACACATTTCTCCATTCCCTTCCTTACAAGTCTCCTTTCTATGATATAACCATTTTGAGAATGCCTCCTGATTATTTGGAATTGTCGTTGAAGGCATCGTATAAAATTGTCTTTGTGATGAATTTCTATCATATATATCTACCACATCTCTATATTGATTATTTAAAAAATGATTATTAATATCTTCCTTAATTCGTGGATTATCTATATAACAAGCATTTATATCCTTATTTATATTCTCATTTATATCCACTATTGAAGGGTTCATAAATGGATTTTCTTTTGATGGTTTCACACATATTTTATTATTAATAATTGCCCTATTATTATTATCCAATTCCTCCTTTATCTTCACCTGTTCCTGATTATAATAAAAATAGATATATAATAGAAATAAATTTATTATTATCGCAAAAACTACGAAGGAAATTGAACGCAATAGTAATGATAATAGAAATGCTATAAAAAATATAAAATTTGATATTATTAAGATTTTATCCTTAAAACTTATCATATTCTAATAAAAGAACTTATTTCTTTCCAGCAAGTTTCTTTTGAAGTTCCGCTCGTTTCGCAAGTGCCTTTAATCCTTGTTTATTCATCGCCGTTTTCGTCTTCTTCCCTCCCATCCCTCCCATCCCATTCATAGCACCCATCATCTTCATCATCTCCGTCATATCAAATCCTCCTCCATTTCCACCACCACCTCCTCCTCCATTTCCAAACATAGAAGGAAGCATAGAAGCAAATTTCATCGCATCTTTCATAATCGCATCTTGATTTAATTCACCTGACGAAATCTTATCCGTGACTTTATTACCTACTTTTGAAAATAATTCACCTAGTCCATTTTCAGGATTAGCAAGTGCTTTTAGAATATCTCCATCTTCATTAATCGTCTGTTTAAATTTATCAATATTCACATCATCAATAATCTCCTTCGCAATTTTTCCAATCGTAGTATCCTTTAATTCTCCCATCCCTTCAAACGCAGTATTCTCCTTCACCTTATCCGTCTTCATAGAATTAAGACGATTAATAACCTTCTTAATATTCTCATTCTCAATATCTAAATCTTCTCCACTAAATTTTTGAAGAATTAATAGAACCTTCGTAGCGACATCATCACCAATATCATTCTTAAATATATAAAAAACACTTAAAAAATGATGACATAGGAAATTATCTCGTAGAAGTTTCGCAATTTCCCCAATTGTAATATCCTTATAAAGACATACAACCTTCACCTCATCTTTCTTTAACCAATCATCACAATTCTCCTTATCAACTTCTAAATAAGATTTCCAAAATTCCTCCTTACAATTCTCATTTAAATATTCCACATATTCTCCTGATGATTTATCAAACTCCTTATAATTATCCTTCATTACTTCAAGAACCTTCTTCGCCGTTGAACTATTCTCCCTATGTTTCTTCGCAATCGTTCTAATCTTCGTTAAAAGGTCATAATAATATTGATTAAATATCACTACTGATGTCGCCATAAATCTCTTTCTTTATATATAAATCATTTATTTAATATCCTTAAATAAATTTTCTCTTTCTCTGGTTAATTCTTCAATAGAAGGAAGTTTTTTATTTGAACTACTATCATTTGATTTTTCCTTAAATTCCCTCTCTATATTTATATTCCTATTATCATTATCAATATAATCCCAACTATATACCTTATTATTCTTCACATCATTTTCATCCACCGAACTAAAATTATCAGCATAGATACTACCTAATGAAAATGCTTCTGGTTCTTCATCTTTCTTAATCTCATTCATAGGAACTGGTGAAGATAATGATGACATATCTTCTTTATTATTTCTTCCACTTTTGCTAGTGAATAAATATCCACGATTTGGTAATAGAAGATAATCAAATACCGCTTTTCCATAAATAACTTCTTTCACAGGTAAGAACATTAATGCTGGAACATTTTTGATAATTTCTTTAATGATATTTATTTTATCATCTATACAAACTATTTTAATTGTTTTCTTACTATCGTGGCGTTTAATCGTATCTAATAAAACCGAACAATGTTGGCAAGTTTCACTATAAAATAAAATCATTTATTTAAATAATGATAAAATAAAAGAATAAAAAATGACATAAAAATTTAAAATCATTTATTAAAAAGAAGAATGTTTAATAATTATATTTATGATAAAATTGCCGATAGACACTCCTTCACTATTGAAAATACTGATTTAGGTCTCATTAATTCCATTAGAAGAGTTATTTTAAGTGAAATTCCTGTCGTCGCTTTCTATGGTGAAGAACATCCCACCATAGACATCTTATTTAATAATTCACCTCTTCATAATGAATATATGATACATAGAATAGGTCTCATTCCTCTTCATATTAAAGAAAATATCGTGGAGAATTATGAAGATGATGATTATCAATTTGAATTAAATAAAGAAAATAATAATCCTGATATTAAAATGTTGAATATTACTACCGCAGATTTCACAGGAACTTATAAAGATAAACCTCTAACCCAGAATGAACTAAATGAAATCTTTCCACCAAATCAAATCACAAAAAATCATATCCTAATAACTCGTCTTCGTTTGAATGAAAAAATTCATCTAAAAGCAAAAGCAATTAAAAGAACAGCAAAAATAAATGCCTCCTTCTCTCCTGTATCTTTATCAAATTTCTTCTTCGTTATTGATGATTTAGAAGCAAATAAAATGGATAATATTCTTGATAAAGAACGAAGTTATTTTAAAGATGATTATGGAGAACCTTCTAAACTCAATTTCCAGATTGAAACAATCACCGGACTTTCTTATAAATATCTCTTCAAAAAAGCAACCGAAATTCTCATAGATAAATTAGAAAATCTCATCATTAAATTAGATAATAGAGAAATTGAAATTGAAGAAGTTCACAATATCAACAATTCCTTTAATTTTAAAATAGATGATGAAGATGATACATTAGGCAATCTTATCCAATCTATCCTTCATACGACTTATATTCGCCAACATTCCAAATTAAATCAATTATCGTGTGATTATGTCGGTTATATATGTCCTCATCCCTTAATTAAACAACTCATCGTTCGTTTCACATTATCATCCACGGATAAAGAAGATTTCTATAATTTCTTTTCTCAAAATTGTAGAAATATCATAAAAATAATTCAAAAAGTTCAAGAAGAATGGATTGTATTCGCTAAATAATCTCCTGTTTTAAATACATTCGCATCTCCAATCCACTTCCACTAAATTTATTAAATAAATATTCCCTCATATTTAATTGAGAATAAATAACTAATGTTCTTTTCTTTTTATCCTCACTAAATACCTCATCCGTATATTTATGAATTGAAAAAGGAACAAAATTCTCCGTAGTTTGTTTATAAATTTCATTCGTTTTCTCCTCAAATTCAGGGGTTAATACTCCACTAAACACATACTCAAAATAAGACATAATTAATTTATAATTATCTCAATTCTTTAAGTAATTTTTGATATAATTGATATTCAACGGCAGAATTAACTAATTTATCATTTGTATCAAATATAAAAGAATTCATATCATAGATGATTTTTCTTTGAGGAATAAATTCAGTATATCCATCCAACTCATTAGACGATTGTAAATCATTTGTTAAATCACATTCTTTTATTACTCCTATGACTTTAATCATTAAGAAATTCACATAAAAACCATTAGAAATTGCTAAAATCTTCAAATGTCTTGCGAGAGGTCTATTGGGTCTATGGATAATAATATCTAAATCTATCAAGATTTTATCATCATTTAGAGAGGTTTTAAAACGATTGGAAACATCTTTGATAATTTTATAAGAATTATTATCAATTTGGAATGCTTCATTCTTCAATTGCTTTTCAAATTCTTTAATTATTTTTGTTGAATATTTGGATATATCTTCATTTGTAGTTTTCCAATTACTCCATTCAATTCCTTCAATCATTTTTATCAAATTCATTTGATTTATATTAAAAACCTTTATGAATTTTTCATTCAATTCATCATTCCCATAATCATAATAAGATGAATTCTCATTTTTGATTTTAATATCATATGGAATACAAGAATAAATTTGATTATATTCAAGAGGAATTAATTCGCTATTTGTGAAATTCTTATTTGTGAATTTTTCAAGAGATAATAAAAGAAGATAGAAAAGACCACATATTAAAATTATTATTATTATCAATTTTAAAATCATTTATTCTATATTTAATTTATAGAATAATAAGTATGTTTCCTATCATCCCAATATTAATTTATATTATAATCATCGTTTCTCTTTTTCTTTTCAAACCTCCTCTCTTATTTGATAATAATGGAAATATGCTTACTTATAATCCAAAAGCGATGATTACTCTTGATATTATTTATCCAATCATCGCAATTCTATCTTATTATTTCTATCTCATTATAAAAACAATTTTTAATAAATAAATTAAATGGAGGAAATTAAAGAATGGATTAATGGATGTTATTCATTTCAAAAATTATCCTTTCATTCCTGTCTTTTTATTTCAGGTGTTTCAGGTTCAGGTAAATCCTATTTAATCCATAAAATCATTAAAGATATGGATTTATTCTTAATTTCTATTGATAGTAATAATTGTTCTTCTTCATCGCAATTATTAGATTTATTAATAAAATCTTTCACCTCTTCATTAATCCAGATATTAACAAATAATAATTCTAAAAAAATAATTCTAATAGATGATTTTGATGTTCTCAATTCTATTGATAATACGATTAGTTTATCTCTTTATAATTTCATTCTAAAAAATGATAAATTGAAAAATATTCCTATAATAATCATCGTAAATAATGAAATAATTAAGAAGATTGGTGAAATTAAGAAGAAATGTAAGATAATAGAAATTAAGAAATTGAATGAATATGATATTTATGAAATCTTGAAGATTTATAAAGATGATATTAAATTCGGTGAAGCTTTGAAAATAATTGATGATGTTGATTATAATATAAATGAAGCAATCAAAATGATTAATAATTTGAAATTTAATAATAATGATATATTCCTTACTTCTAATGATTTATATACATCCGTTTTTAATAGAGATAATATTAAAAAATTATTATTGAAAGAATTATGGATTGTTCCCTTGAATTTTCACGAGAATTTAATTAATGAATTGATTACTAATCGCAAAGGAAATAAAAAAGATAAAGATGATTATTATAAATTTTTCATCCTTAATTTCTGCTATTTTGATATATTTATGAATAAATCTAATGAAATCAGTTTAGATTTCTTTA
>Ga0172373_10005445_pt1 | contig 17437 bp, 19 predicted proteins | sample Lak10m_2_FD_114546 | JGI IMG/M metagenome (GOLD analysis project Ga0172373, IMG submission 114546) | Freshwater microbial communities from Kabuno Bay, South-Kivu, Congo - kab_092012_10m | ecosystem: Environmental > Aquatic > Freshwater > Lake | place: Democratic Republic of the Congo...
CAAGGGATTGATTAATTTAGAGATGCCATAGTAGAGCAAATAACGTTTTAACTTAACATGTTGCGAACTCAACCAATATAGATTTAAGGTTTACTGGAATAAAAATGAAAAATAACACCGCTAACCCAAACGATGACGTTTTTTATGTGCAAGCCTATCAAGAGCTAGAATCTGAGACCCCGCATATTGCTACTTGGGCCAAATCTCTCGCTGAGAGCGGTGGGAATAAGGCACAGGCTAAATCGATGTATTTGCAACTGCGTGTAGAGGCTTTAAAAGCCGAAACTACCGCTACACCTGCTACTCAAGTCACAAACCACAAACCGACCGAAAAGCGCAGCTTCAATCAAAAATGGATTACCGCAGGCTTAATCATGCTGCCTTTAGTTTTAGGCGGCATTTACTTTGCAGGCAACAATAAAACCTTGCCAAGTGGCGATGAGAGCACGCCCACTCAGCCAGCGAATGTACAGGCACAGGTCGAACCACCAGCAAGCACTCAAACACTTGAGTCTGACAACGAAAGTGAAACTAGCTCTCTTGAAAGTGACCAGCCGCTAGACCTAGTCACCATTAAAAACCAAGCACTATGCGTAGACAGCCAGAATTGTAATCTTAAGCACGGTGAAACCATGGAGTGCATGCGTCTATTCATGACGGCTAATTACGGTGCACCAACACAGCACTTTTGTAAAGAAGCCGCATTTTATGACAACAACCCGGATATTTATTACGCGCTGGCTCGTCTTTACCAAAACGGAGTGTTTGGCTCTGAACAACGAAAACTGGCCGCAGAGTGGTATGAAAAAGCAGCCAAGCTAGAGCACGCAGCCTCGCAAAATAATTTAGGGGTCATGTACTACTACGGAGATGCCGTAGAAAAAAATACAGACCTTGCCACAGCTTGGCTAGAAAAGGCGGCAGCACAAGGCTTAGAAGAGGCAAAACAATCTGTTGAGAAACTAAAAGCCCGTGTAAGCCATGCGCAACCATCAACGCATGTGGAAAGTCAGTCGGCAGATAGTAATGGCACGTTAGGGCAAGTACATGGCTTAAACCCAAAAGGTGATGGTTTTTTAGCGGTGCGCGCAAAACCTGACGCTAGCGCAGCTGAAGTTGCCAAACTGCATGAGGACGATAAAGTGCTTGTGCTGCAAGAAAGTAATGACTGGGTGTACATTGAGCTGCAAAACAAAAATATACGCGGCTGGAGCCATAAAAAATGGATTCAAGTTGGCCAGCCAAACGCAAATATAACGAGCATCAGCCAGCGTTTTATTGCACAAGATGACACCGTGAAAGATACCCAAACAGGCCTTATCTGGCAGCGGTGTAGCATAGGACAAACGTGGGATGGAAATATCTGCCAAGGCCAGGCTACAGCGTTTCACTTCGATGCTGCATTGAAACAAGCAGGTAATGGCTGGCGCGTGCCAACCATACGCGAATTAATAAGCTTCCGCGTATGTAGTAAAGGCATGAATAATCGCGAGCTAATTGACCTCTTAGACAATGGCGAAAAAGTAGCTTCTGAGTGTGCTGATGGTTCTATACGCCCAACAGTAGATACTAGCTTTAAAAATACGCTACTTGCTCAATACTGGTCGACGACAGAATATAAAGATCATCCAGAGTATGCATGGTTCTTAGGACTGGCAATTGGTCGTGTGGATTATAACTATAAAGACGGACAGCGCTTAGTAAGACTGGTACGCACCAATACGGACAATTAACACTATGTACTTGTTCAAAAAACCTGTTGATTATCGCAATGATGAGAAAACAGCAATAAAACCCAACGTGCTGGAAAAAGCGGTAAAGGGCGGCTTGCTTGATGAAACTGGTAAAGTCACCGAATTATTGACTTGGAAGTTTATGTTTGCGATTGCCTTGCTCCCAATTTTTTTGTTATGGAAACTCTTAGAAGTTATTCACCTGCTGACATTCATTATATTCGGTGGATTGTTACTGTACTTTGGCGCAATCGGACTGGTGAAGAACCCATGGTCAGAAACCGCGCTTTACTTCGCTATAGGCGCTATGCTTATAGTTGCACCAATTCTCTATTGGCTGGATAAAGAAAAATGATGTGCTTACATCGACATCAACATAATAGTCTTGGCAAAACTGACTGATGCGCATAAAAAAGCGGCTTCAAAGCCGCTTTTTTATTGGAAGTCACGCACTAAAACTTAATTAGCTTTTTCAGCCTGCTGTTTATAGTACTCGCGCACCGGCGTCATATCAAAATCACGCGCCCATTTGATGATTTCATCAAAAGCCGGCGCACCAACTTCACCTACCTGCGCATGAATACCCGCTTGCTCGCGAATCACCAGAATGCCTGGAATCTGATTCACTTCAAAGTACTCACCAATTTCAGGGTCTGTTTCAGTATTCACCATACCAAACACGATATCCGGATTTTTTGCAGCTGCCGCCTCAAAAGTTGGTGAAAATGCTACACATGGATCACACCATGGCGCCCAGAAATCAACAATCACAAAAGCATTGTTTTCGATTGTTTCTTTAAAGTTTTGTTTATTGAGTGAAACGACTGCCATGACGACATCCTAAATTTAATAATTGACGTTAGATTAAGATTCAGGAGTTTAGCAGAGCTCGCTGATTAAGTTAAGGCGCAATCGTATTTAATCCCTAAACTACCGGTTGGTTCCAGCCATTTGCAAAGAACAGCTCATTCAGCGGACGACGCTTTCTCTCAGCAGTTTCGCGGCTCAGCACGTCCCCCTCCAAACTCGAAATCTCCGCCGGATAACCGACTGAAATCATCGCCATCAAAGTATATTGCTCAGGAACCTGAAACGCCTCACGTGCCGCATCTGGGCTAAAACCGCCCATCTGGTGTGCCATCAGCCCCATGCTGGCGGCCTGCAAGCACAGGTTCTCTGCCGCTGCACCAGTGTCGTACTCTGCCCAGCGGTTAGGCTGCTGATTATGATTGAACAGCGTATCCGCACACGCAAGCACCAGAACAGGTGCATCCTTCACCCACGGCTGATTGCCAGGAGAGATGCAGTCAAAGGCTTTCTGCCAGTCATCTGCATCTGCATTTTTATCCCATACGACAAAGCGCCATGGCTGGTCACCATAGCATGATGGCGCCCAGCGTGCTGCCTCTAGCAAGGCGATAATCTGTTCTTTTGAAACGACTTTTTGCCCATCGTAGGCACGACCACTCCAACGCGCGGCAATGGTCGCATCAATGGGCTCTTGAGTAATTGCTGGTTTATGCATGAAACTAAGCTTTCATATATGGATAATCAGTATAGCCTTTTTCAGTGCCGCCATAGAAGGATGACGCATCCGCCTCATTCAATGGTGCATCAGCCTTAAAGCGCTCTACTAGATCAGGGTTCGCAATAAATGGTACACCATAAGCGACAGCATCGGCATGACCACTTGCAATCGCGGCGTTTCCTCGCGCCTTGTCATATGAAAGGTTAGCGATATAAGCGCCCTTGAACAGTTTACGCATCGCATCAAAATCAAACGGGTCGGCGATGCCGCCGCCATGAATGCCACCTTCCACCACATGCAGATACGCCAGATTAAACTGATTCAGCGACTCGGTCACATAGTTGAATAAGCCCTGCGGATTGCTGTCTTTCATATCATTGAATGGATTTACAGGTGACAGGCGCACGCCTACTCTATCGGCACCTGCAACAGCAACTACCGCCTGAGTGACCTCAATCAGCAGACGAGCACGATTCTCGAAACTGCCGCCATAATTGTCCGTGCGTTGATTACTGCCATCACGCAGGAACTGGTCTAACAGATATCCGTTGGCTGAGTGCACCTCTACCCCGTCAAACCCTGCAGCCAGCGCGCATTGAGTCGCATGCACATAGTCCGCCACAATGCCAGACAGTTCATTGGCATGTAATGCCCTAGGCTCAACATAATCTACCAGGCCCTGATAAGTAAAGGCCTGACCGGCAGGTTTAATCGCGGATGGCGCCACAGGTAACGCATTGTTCGGCAACAGACTGGGGTGTGAAATACGGCCCACATGCCATAGCTGAATCACAATCTTGCCGCCCTTGGCGTGTACGGCATCGGTAACTTTTTTCCAGCCTGCCACTTGGGCATCAGTGTAGATGCCAGGCAATGCCGGATAACCATGCGCCATCGCAGAAACTGGCGTCGCTTCACTGATGATCAACCCTGCAGATGCACGTTGTTCATAATAAGTTGCATTGATTGGTTGCGGTACACCGCCCTCACCCGCTCTGTTACGCGTCAGCGGCGCCATGACAACACGATTATTTAAACTGATTGCGCCTAATTTAACCGGGCTAAAAAGATCTAATGCCATACTATCTCCAATCACTGATTATTTTTTTGCTTTGTCCGCTGAAGGCTTAACACCCTCAATCAATAAAGTTATTTCCACATCATCTCCAACCGGACCATTGGGCTTGGCACCCCATCCAAAACCATAGTCCGAGGCTTTGATGGTAGTTTTCGCTTCAAACCCGCTGCGCTCACCACCCCATGGATCTTTGCCAAACCCCAACACATTGAATGGCAATGCAATCTCTTTTGTTACACCATGCAAGGTAAAGTTACCAGTAATCACACCTTCCGTCGCACTTTTAACCACCACTTTTGTGCTCACAAAATTCGCTTCGGCAAATTTCTCTGTATCCAGATAGTCTTTTTCCTTAATGTGCGCATCGCGTTTGGCATGTCCGCTATTCACGCTCAGCAAGTTGATTTTTGCCTCGATTGCAGAATTGGCAAGATTATCGCGATCTATCGTAATGTTACCGGTCACATCATTAAAAGTACCGGACGCTTTAGCCACAACATGGCGCAAGCTCCAATTGACAAAGCTGTGGGCGCTATCGATTTTATAAGCTTCAGGGGCAGCATTGGCAGCCCCGGCAAACAATAACGCTGCAAGCAATGCTGGGGGTTTTAAATTAAATAGTTTCATTTCATATCCTTAAAATCAAATGGTAAATCGTTTATGTGACAATCATTGTTCCGAATCGGTTCAGCGATACCCAACGCTATCATCCTGATGCAAAGGCAAATCAAACAGCAGCAGTTCCGACTGTGTGTTCGCTTTAAGCACTAACTCAACAGCCTCGCTCGCCATCAACGCATCACCCGTCACCAGGGTTTGACCATTCACCACAACCTCACCCCTCGCTACCTGCAAGTATGCACTGCGTTGAACAGCAAGTGCATAGGTAAGTGCTACATTTGCATGCAGTATCGTGGCATACAATCGCACATCCTGATGGATTTTTAATGCGTCCCCCGCACCATCCGGAGCCGCAATCAAACACCATTGGTTAACCTTATGCTCGCGGCTAACTGTCTTTTCCTCATAGCTAGGCGCCAAATTCTGCCGCTCAGGGTGTATCCATATCTGCAGCAAGTGCGCATACTCGGTATCGGAAGCATTCACCTCACTATGCACGATTCCACTCCCCGCTGTCATGCGCTGCACGTCACCTGTTTTAATCACAGAGGTGTTCCCCATGCTATCCCTATGCTGCAAAGCGCCATCGAGCATATAGGTGATAATCTCCATATCGTTATGCGGATGCATGCCAAAACCTTGAGCAGGCGCAATGATGTCATCATTGATGACACGCAGCACGGAGAATTGCATGTGCTGTGGATCATAATAATGCGCAAAGGAAAATGAATGATAACTTTCCAGCCATCCGCGTTTAGCGTAGCCTCGCTCAATGCCTTTTCTAACCGTTAATTTTTGCATTTGCATCCTTTCTTATTCAAGTAGATTGAATAATTTCAAGCATATTATTACTAACACCACTATACTAATAGCAAATTATTTTGCATTTATTATTCAAAAAAATTGAATATGTAAGAACCCTTAAGGACACTTAATATAAATGCGTAGTTTTGGATGCAGTATTACCCGTAAAGGGCATGTCCGTTGAATATACGCGGCAAACCGCGTTATTCCACGCCAAAGGCGCACGGAACGCAGAAATCGAGATAGCATGCGTTATACAGCGAGATTGCGAGTCCCGCGCAACGCAGTAATGCGCCAAAATAGGTATTTATAGAGGTGCCATTAAATGACCAATAAACTTTCACTCGATTCCATTGAAGTGCTGGATGCCATTGCACGCAAAGGCAGCTTTGCGGCAGCCGCAGAATCACTCTTTCGCGTGCCCTCTGCGATTACCTACACTGTCAGAAAACTGGAAGAAGATTTAGGCGTCACTTTATTCAACCGCAGTGGCCATCGAGCCGAGCTCACCTCAGCCGGTGCAGAGCTGTTGCGAGAAGGCCGCAACCTGCTTAACGCCGCCAATGAGCTTGAGCTGCGCGTCAAACGCGTCGCCAGCGGCATCGAAACAGAACTGACGATTGCCATTAGCGACATTTTTGATATCGCTGCCATCTACCCGGTACTTGATAAATTCTATGCACAAAATTTCGGCACCCGCTTGAAACTGCTCAGAGAAGTCTATGGCGGCAGTTGGGATGCCCTGCTCAATGGCAGGGCGGATATCTCACTGGGTGCGCCCGGCGATGCACCATCGGGTGCAGGATTTATTGCCAAACCATTTGGTATTTTAGAGTTCCACTACGCTGTCGCACCCAACCACCCGCTTGCCAAGCTGCCAGAACCCCTGCAAAATCAGGACATCATGCTATACCGCTCCGTTTCAGCAGCAGACAGCTCACGCAATCTGGCCCCACGCACATCTGGCATATTAAGCGGACAAGATGTGTTGAGCGTGCCGGATATGAAAACAAAGCTGCAGGCACAAATTGCAGGTTTGGGCGTAGGCTATCTACCCAAGAAACTGGCAGAGCGATACGCCGCCAAGGGTGAGTTGGTCATCAAACATGTGGCGGAACCCAAACCAGATGTCACCAGCTTTCTGGCATGGCGCAGCAACGGGGGAAAGGCGCAGCAATGGCTGATAAAAGAACTTCAGCAGATCAGCCTTGACACCCTGCTGGAATAAAATAACATACCGCTCAATCAGGACACGATATGTCACAAGATCAATTACCAATAGAATTTGGGCCACTGAACAGAATCGCAATCAAAGCCATGCTCTGGCTCAATGGTTTTGCGCACATCGTCATCGGATTAGCGCTTGCCACTTCAGTCATCATGTTCACATGGCTATTTTTTAAAGATGTACAACAAGCCGCTTATGCGCACAACCTGGTACATGGATTCATTCATGCACTTGGCACACTCATGCTGCTATGGTCTATCTCCGCCCTCATCTCTGCCGAAATCCGCTACCTGCAAGGCAGCAAACTGCTGGTAGAGACCTTTATCGAAGTAGTGCTGGTATTGTTTCTGCGTAAACTAATCGTCATGCCGGTACAGGATGCCTCCCCCACCATGCAAGAGGTTGGCATGTGGGTCGGAGGCGCATTCATGCTCGGTGTTATTTATGTACTGATACGCTGGGGCCAGAAACAGCCTCAAGAAAAATAAATAGAAACGACAACTTAGCACATGCACCTAACTGACATTGATTACATGCAACAAGCCTTGGCACTTGCACAGCAAGCCGCGCAAGCTGGTGAAGTACCTGTAGGCGCCATCGTGGTAAAAGACGGCATCATTATCGGCCGCGGCAGCAATGCCCCCATTGGCACGCATGACCCGACCGCGCATGCAGAGATTCGCGCCATGCGTGATGCTGCGCAACATTTAGGCAACTACCGGCTGGTAGACTGCACCCTCTACGTCACGCTGGAACCTTGTGCCATGTGCAGCGGCGCCATGCAGCATGCGCGCATAGCGCGATTGGTTTATGGTGCCAGCGACCCTAAAACAGGCGCATGCGGCAGCGTGCTTGATTTAATGGCCGAGCCAAAACTCAACCACCACACAGCAGTGACTGGCGGAGTATTAGCACAAGCATGCGGAGAGATACTTTCGGCTTTCTTTTCTGCTCGGCGCAAAAAAGCAAATACCACTCAACAATCACCTTAACAATAAAAAACCCCGCCGAAGCGGGGTTAGCTCTTGTTTCAATTACGAATATCAGTCATCACTGCCCATCAAGCCCATCAACAATTGCAACAGGCTGGTGAACAGATTGTAGATGCTCATGTAAAGGCTTAGCGTAGCCATCACATAATTAGTCTCGCCGCCATTCACGATACGGCTTACCTCATACAGAATAAAGCCTGAGAAAAGAATCACGCCTATGGCAGATAAAGCTAAAGTCATGGCTGGAATCTGCAAAAAGATATTAGCCAATGAGGCCACAATCAACAGGATGATTCCCACCAACAGGAATTTACCCATAAAGCTGAAATCTTTTTTCGTGGTCGTTGCGATGCTTGCCAACGTTAAAAGAATAATACCTGTGCCACCGGCAGCCAAACCGACGATTTGACCACCGTTACTCAAATGCAAGGCGTGCTGCAGGATTGGACCAAGCAACAAACCAAGCAGAAAGGTTAAACCGAGTAAAAGCACAACGCCAAAGCTGCTGTTACGGTTAGCTGAAATCGCAGCAAACATGCCGTACATGACAGCCATTGCGCCAATTGCGAAAATGAAAGGATGCTGCTGTGCAAAACTGAAATTCATGCTGATACCGATAAATGCACCAAGCACAGTTGGAATCATGGTTAAACCTAATAATGCATAGGTGTTACGCAAAACCTTGTTAACTGCTAATTCAGCTGAATCTGAACGGCCTAATACCGGGGTATTGTCGAACATTGTTGTTTCCTTTTAATTTAGTTAAGACTTCGCGGATGATTTAACCGCTCAGGTCGTACTTATCAGTTGTTCTGATAAAAAATACTACATTCATTAAGATAACGATTAAGTCTATAAGTTTCAAGTGAAACTTATGTGAACAGCTCACCTTCAACGACACCAACCTGCGCCACCTGATGGACCGCTTCCACAAACTCCGCGCTTTCATGCAACTGGTCCATGGTCGGTGGATGCCTGTGCCCATGCATGCGCGCCAAACGACTCAGGCTTTGTGCGGAAATCGTCCATTTCAGATTTGCCAGCAACTCATCTGCCATCGCCGGTTGGTTGCATAACAGTACCATATCGCAACCCGCGTTGAGCGCAGCCAGTGCGCGTGTCGTCACATCTCCACCAGCGGTTGCGGCTTCCATGCTCAAATCATCACTGAAAATTACACCATTAAAGCCCAAGCGCTCACGCAACACCTTCTGCAGCCAGCGTGTTGAAAAACCGGCAGGCTTGTCATCTACTTTAGAATAAATCACGTGCGCTGGCATGATGGCGGCGATACCATCATCAATCAGCATCTTGAATGGCTGCATGTCATGCTGTGCTATCTGGTCGAACTCGCGTTCATCTACCGGCATACTGACGTGTGAGTCGGCAACCACGAAACCATGACCAGGAAAATGTTTACCCACGGCCGCCATGCCGCTTTTTTTCAGCCCCTGCATCAACGCAAACGCCAGATCATTAATCGCCTGTGGGTTCAAATGAAACGCACGATCACCGATTACCAGACTGTCACCGTAGTCCATATCCAGCACAGGCGTGAAACTAAAATCTACACCGTGTGCACGCAGCTCTGCCGCAAGTATCCAGCCAGCTTCTTTGGCAAGCTCTTTGGCTTTTTTGGGGTTCTTATCCCATATCTTGCCAAACTCGCGCATCGGCGGAATTTTAGTGAATCCTTCTCTGAAGCGCTGCACACGGCCACCCTCATGATCTACCGCGATGAGTAAAGGCGGTTGACGCACAGCATGAATGCTCGCGGTCAATGCTTTCAGCTGCGCATTGTTTTCATAGTTGCGCTTAAAAAGAATCACCCCGCCTACCAGCGGATGCTGCAAACGGCGAATGTCATCGGCAGTCAACTCTGTGCCGACAACGTCTATCATTACTGGACCTAAACTCATTAAACCTCTCCTGAGGGAGCCTTTATAAATATGCTATTGGGGATGCAATATATCGCGCACTGAGCGCAAAAGCTGAAAAAACCAACGCAGTGTTTCGGCGTAGGCTAACTCGCGAAGCGATGTTAAGCGTAGCGGCCAAAGCCATAGTATATGTGATACAGCAAGGTTGTGAGCACCCCGCAACAAACTAGTGCGCCCAAAGAGTAAATTTACAGGTGATCCCGTCTCACATCGAGCGTATCACGCAAAGCATCCCCGCCCAAATTAATCGCCAATATCAAACTCATCAAACACGCGCCCACAATCAATACATAATGCGGCGCAACCAACATAAAACGCACGGCGTCTCGCAGCATTGCCCCCCAGGAAGCCTCCGGTGCCTGAATGCCCAAACCGAGAAAAGACAAGCTCGCCTCAGCAATCATGACACTTGCCAGACTATAAGTCGCTTCAACCACTAGTACAGAAGCCAATAGCGGGAGTATATGTCGAAACAGGAGACGTGGCACACTTGCCCCCAATGACTCAGCCGCGAGCACATGCTGCCGGTTACGTAAACTCATGGCCTGGCCTCGGGCCAGCCTTGCATAACTCACCCAGCCTGTTAAACAAAGCGCCATGACCAGATTGCCCAAACCTGGCCCAAGCACCGCTGCAAACGCAATTGCCAGCAAGATACCTGGAAAAGCCAGAAAAACATCTGTTACCTGCATCAGCACTGCATCCACCCTGCCGCCATAGAAACCCGCCAGTAATCCGACAATTACCCCCACACTCATCGTGACTGCAGTGACTACCAGCGCCACAAAAAATGAAACCTCAACGCCACTTAAGATACGCGCCAGAATATCACGCCCCAAGTCATCAGAACCCAACCAATGTTGCACATCAGGACTGTGCAGGATAGCGCTCAAGTCTATGTGGTTGGGGTCCAACTGACATAGACGACCAACCACAATCGCCACCAGCCAGAACACCAATATCGAAACTGCAAATTTTTTCATCTATGTCACATTTAACCTGAACATTGCAAACCAAAACTTAAACCCAAGCCATCCCTAACTATTTCTGACTCTGGGGTCCGCCAGCCTGTATAGCAAATCTGTAAGCAGATTCACAATCACATAACTCAAGGCGACTACCAGCACACAAGCCTGCGTTACGGGGTAATCACGTTTTTCGATACTTTCCACCAGCAGCCGTCCAATACCATCCCAACTGAATATCGTTTCAGTAATGACGGTTCCGGCTAGTAGACTACCCATCTGCAGCCCCACGATGGTAATAATCGGCAACAGCGCGGCGCGCAAGGCATGGCGCAGAATAACCGTGCGCTCATTCAGGCCTTTTGCACGCGCTGTTCGGATGTAATCATCATTCAGCACCTCAAGCAGGCTGGTTCGCGTCATACGGGTAAGTATCGCGCTTAAACCAAAGCCCAATGTTATGGCTGGTAAAATAATCGAAGAGCGACTTTCCATGCCGCTTACCGGCAGCCAGCCCAACCACACTGCAAAAACCAGCATCAATATCGGCCCCAGCCAAAATGCCGGCATGGCTGACAATCGTACAGAAACGATGGTGACCACAAAGTCCTGCCAGTGGCTGGCCTTGAGTGCAGCATAAACACCTAGCGGCACACCTACCAACAAACCTATTAACAGCGAAAGCAGCGCTAGCTTCACGGTTGCTGGATAGCGGCTTGCAATCAAGTCAGCGATAGGGGCTTTAGTATGGATAGAGTATCCAAAGTCGCCCTGTGCCAGCTTTGCCAGATAACTGCCAAACTGTTGAATCAGCGGCTTATCCAACCCCAAATCGGCGCGTAACGCCTCACGGTCTGCCATATTGGCCGACTCCCCTAACATCACTTCTACAGGATCGCCCGGCACCAGATGAATCAACATGAACGTCAGCAGCAGTACGCCAAAAACAACCGTTAACAGACTGACAAATCGACGCAATAGGAACATAAAGTTATTCTGCAGAAATCCACACAGGCGTACCGGTATCAATCAAATCAAACAACTCAATAATGTCGGCATTACGCATACGAATGCAGCCGTGAGAAGCCGCCGTACCTAACGGTATATTATCCGGCGTACCATGAATGTAGATATAGCGCTGCATGGTATCCACATTACCCAAACGGTTTCTACCCAACTCAGTGCCGGACAGCCATAGAATTCGCGTTAATATCCAATCCCGCTCCGGAAACTCTGCCATCAACGCAGGCGTACAGATTTCGCCAGTCAGCCTGCGCCCCACAAACACGGCATTAGACGCAGCGCCCTGACCAACCTTGGCGCGCACGATATGCGCCCCCAAAGGCGTACAGCCACTGTTCTTTTCACAGCCCGGACCATTGGCGGCTGTTGAAACTGGATAGCATGCTTTTACATTGCCAGAATCATCAAGCAAGGTCAGCATTTGTTCGGGAATGGATATTTCAATGCGCATAGCTGCTTATTGTAGCCGACCTTTGAATAGTCGCTAAATTGTCCCAATTACCGTCAGATTTTGATGCGTAGTGCTTGATGTTCTTATTAAAAGCAGCAAACTGCCCTTCGTGCCACAAAGGAATATAAGGCAACTGCTGATGAACTCTTGCTGTTGCAGCAGCCCAGTTCTCCTGGGTCAGCAAGCTATCCAGTTCTGCATCTGCGAATCGTCCCCGATTGAAGCCCTTAGGCGGAAAATTGCCCGAGCCAAATGCTTTGGTGTAGATCTCCGGTGTTTTGATGCCAACCCAGGTGAGCCCAAACAACTGGAACTGCCCCTGCTTCACATCCTCAAAAAATGTGCCCCAATCAAGGCTGCGTATTTGCAAATCAATACCCGCCGGCTTCATCTGCGCCTGCAGGATAGTGGCAAGACGAACACGTTGCGCATCGGTAGAGGTTTTATACACCAGCTTGATAGGCAGTTTCAAACCGGTTTCAGTCAATAACTGCCTTGCCAGCGCAGGATTGTAATCATAAGGCTTTAGATTTGAATTGCCCGCATAATGCTCAGGCGGCAAAATAGCCCCCGCCAGACGGGTATTTTTAACCATGACTTTCTCAATCACAGCCTCACGGTCAATCGCATGTGCAATTGCCTGCCTGACCTTGATATTTTTCAACATCGGGTCTTGCAGATTCAAGCCCAAATATGAATAGTTGGCACCAGTACTAGAGTCAATCGAGATTGCAGATTGGCTTTGCAGATATCTGACCAGCTCGGGAGGTAAATCACTCTGTAAAAGGTCAACTTCACCACGCAATAATTTAAGTACCCGCACGGTGGGGTCTTTAACCTCAGAGAAAGTGATTTCCTGCCCATCAAGGATTCTTTTTAAAGTCAGGCTATTTTGCCAGCTTACAAACGCCAATGGCCCATTACCGACGGGCGCATGTGAAAAATCATGCTGCTTGATGATGAGATCATTAGGCAAAATACCGATGATGAGTTTTTCAGGAAAGTGACTGTCGGCCCGCCTAAGATGAAACATCACAGAGTTCTCGTCTATCACTTCAATACTTGCAATATTTGCATATTCAGCCGTATGCGGTGAGTCTTTGAGTGCCAGCAAGGAGTCGTAAGTTGCTTTCACATCAGATGCAGTGAGTGGTGAACGATGATGAAACGCTGCCCTGCCTTTAAGCAAGGTGAATCGATATTCAAAAGGACTGAGGCGTTGCCATGTTGCCAGCTTAGGCACAGGTCTGGAGGCAGCGTCAAAATCAACCAGCGGCTGATAAATGAGACGATTGACGCGCTCAGAAGCCGCATCGGTTGCGTAACGCGGATCCAGATTGAGCGGCATCTGCCCAACGGCAAATCGAATTGGTTCAGCTTGGTCAGCTTTCGAGCCGGAACCTGCCTGACCACAAGCACATACCAATAAACAAGCTGCTGCTAAAGCTAAAAATAATCCTTGAAAACGCATACGCTGAAGTTTACTCGATTTTTTCGGTATCTCACTCGTCGCGGAAGCGAATAAACAAGACATTTTTACTCTCATCAGAATATAAAAAAGTTCCCATGTTTTGTTGCCGAGTTGACTTGTATCAAACTCTCTTGTTTTAACCTGCGTCAAAATGTCGCGTGTGATACTCACAATGAATTATCAATAGCACTATCTTATGCACTTGGGGAGGAACTAAATGCAAGTCTCGAATCTACAATCAACGACGTATACCGACGGGGTCATACGTCAATTTTCTATCATGGCCGTAGTCTGGGGTGTGGTGGGCATGTTGGTCGGCGTTATCATCGCCTCACAACTGGTCTGGCCAGAACTCAATCTTGGCTTACCTTGGACCAGCTTCGGCCGTTTACGTCCATTACATACCAATGCGGTAATTTTTGCATTTGGCGGCAGCACATTATTTGCTACATCATATTATATCGTGCAGCGCACCTGCCACACTCCGCTGTTCCTGCCAAAACTCGCCAGCTTTACCTTTTGGGGTTGGCAGGCAGTTATCGTTGCTGCTGCGGTTTCTCTTCCTTTAGGCTTCACCCAAGGTAAAGAATATGCCGAACTGGAATGGCCAATCGACTTGTTGATTGCGGTTGTATGGGTTGCTTATGCCATCGTGTTCTTTGGAACAATTGGTATCCGCCGCGTTAAACATATTTATGTAGCCAACTGGTTCCTGGGTGCATTCATTATTGCAGTAGCCTTATTGCACATCGTAAACAGTGCAGCAATGCCAGCAAGCATGATGAAATCATATTCAGCCTACGCTGGTGTACAGGATGCTATGGTGCAATGGTGGTATGGTCACAATGCAGTAGGTTTCTTCCTGACAGCTGGCTTCCTGGGCATGATGTACTACTTTGTGCCTAAACAAGCTGACCGTCCTGTGTACTCATACAGCCTGTCTATCGTGCACTTTTGGGCATTGATCTTCACTTATATGTGGGCGGGTCCTCACCACTTGCACTACACTGCTTTACCTGACTGGACTCAATCTTTAGGTATGGCTTTCTCACTGATTCTGCTGGCACCAAGCTGGGGCGGCATGATCAACGGTATGATGACTTTGTCTGGCGCATGGCATAAACTGCGTACTGACCCAATCCTGCGTTTCCTGATCGTTTCATTGTCTTTCTACGGTATGAGTACGTTTGAAGGCCCGATGATGGCGATTAAAACCGTTAACTCACTTTCACACTACACAGACTGGACTGTTGGTCACGTGCACTCAGGTGCTTTAGGCTGGGTTGGTCTGGTGTCTATGGGCTCACTCTACTACATGGTGCCACGTCTGTTTGGCCAAAAACAAATGCATAGCATCAAAGCAATTGAACTGCATTTCTGGATGGCGACAGTAGGTATCGTACTTTACATCGCTGCATTGTGGATTTCAGGTGTGATGGAAGGTTTAATGTGGCGCGCTATCAATGCTGACGGCACTTTGACCTACACCTTTGTAGAAAGCGTTAAAGCAAAACAACCTTACTATATTATTCGTATGCTGGGGGGGTTGCTCTATCTTGGCGGCATGTTAGTCATGTTGTGGAATGTCATTAAAACCGCAACGAGTGGCAGGCCTGCTACAGCCACCATTCCACCAGTTGCTGCTCACGCTTAAGGGAATACATCATGTCAAATCAAGATAAAAATACTGGCTTTAGCCATGAAAAAATTGAGACCAGCAACTTTCTGATGATTGTGCTGATTTTAGTGGTAGTCGCCTTCGGTGGTGTGGTAGAGATTGTTCCGCTGTTCTTCCAAAAATCTACAACCGAGCCAATCAAAGGCCTGCAACCATACACACCAGTGCAATTGGCTGGTCGCGATATCTATATTCGTGAAGGTTGCTATAACTGCCACTCACAAATGATCCGTCCATTCCGTGCTGAAACATTGCGTTATGGTCACTATTCAGTAGCAGGTGAGTTTGTGTACGATCACCCATTCCAATGGGGTAGTAAACGCACAGGCCCTGACTTGCACCGCGTTGGCGGCAAATACAGTGACGAATGGCAACGTATTCACTTGATTAACCCTCGTGACCTCGTGCCTGAGTCAATCATGCCGGCTTATCCATGGTTGGAAAAAACACCGGTAGATGCAAACTCTCTGGCGCCAAACATGCGTGCTCTACGCACAGTCGGCGTGCCTTACACAGATGCACAAATCGCAGGTGCTGCAGATGAAGCAAAAGGTGTAACTGAGTTAGATGCACTGATTGCTTACCTGCAAGTATTAGGTACTAACCTGAAATAAAAAGGAGAATGCAGATGGAAATCAACACACTCCGCATTCTCGCTACTGTTGCCAGTTTCATCGTATTCATAGGCATCGTAGTTTGGGCGTGGCGACGTCGAGACACATCAGAGTTCAAAGACGCCGCTAACCTACCCTTTACCAACGACTAAAGGTTAGCAACTAAACCATTAATTAAAACTTCAATGTAAGAAGTTTAGAGGAAAATAAAATGAGCGACTTTACCAGTAGTTTTTGGCCAATGTTCATCACGGTGATTTCATTGGCTGGTGTTATAGGTTGTGCATTACTGTTATGGATTACAAGCAAAATCAAAGCGGGTAGCCCTAATGGTGATAACACCAACGGTCACGTATGGGATGAAACCTTGCGTGAAATGAACAACCCTTTGCCACGCTGGTGGGTATGGATGTTCATCATCACAATCGTGTTCACTTTGTTCTATTTCGCAGCCTACCCTGCACTTGGCAGTTACGCTGGGAAATTAGGATGGTCCCAAGTGAATCAGTATGAGCAAGAAATGGCTAAAGCAAATGAAACCATCGCACCGCTTTACGCTAAATTTGCTGCAATGCCTACTGATCAGCTTGCCGCAAATCCGGAAGCGAAAGCCATTGGCGAGAGATTGTTCATGAACAATTGCGCACAATGCCATGGTTCTGACGCTCACGGCAGCCGGGGCTTCCCTAACCTGACTGATGCTGACTGGATATACGGCGGCAGTCCTGAAACAATCAAGGAAACCATCACTAACGGCCGTATTGGCATGATGCCGCCAATGGCAGCAGCAGTTGGTTCAGAAGAGGATGTACAAAACGTTGCCAACTATGTACTGAGCCTGTCTGGCAGCTCGCATGATGCAGCGCGCGCAGCTTTAGGTAAAGAGAAGTTCGCAGTTTGTGCAGCTTGCCATGGTGCAGAGGGCAAAGGTAACCCAGCGATTGGCGCACTCAACCTGACTGATAACGTTTGGTTGCATGGCGCTGGTGAAGCCGCAATCATCAAACGCATCAACGCCGGCATGACTAACCAGATGCCTGCGCAGAATGCAAAATTCTCACCTGAGCAAATTCATGTGCTTGCAGCCTACGTTTGGGGATTGTCTAACAACCCGGCCGCTGGTAATGTAGCAAGCGATGCAGCTCAATAATGTAGGAATGTATGACGACGAAGTTCCCGACCGAGAGTAAAGATGCAAGCACTGCCAACGCAGAACCTGCAATAATCAACCTCTACGCTGCCGCAGACAAGATCTATCCGCGCAGCACGTTCGGGTTTTTCACCCAATGGCGCTGGGTCATGATTTGGCTG
>Ga0172373_10005447_pt1 | contig 17433 bp, 30 predicted proteins | sample Lak10m_2_FD_114546 | JGI IMG/M metagenome (GOLD analysis project Ga0172373, IMG submission 114546) | Freshwater microbial communities from Kabuno Bay, South-Kivu, Congo - kab_092012_10m | ecosystem: Environmental > Aquatic > Freshwater > Lake | place: Democratic Republic of the Congo...
GTTAAACTAGGTAAACCCATGAAGGGTGACGTGAAAAAATACAAGGTCTACGTCAAGGACAAGAAGACAGGAAATGTGAAGAAAGTGAACTTCGGCGATCCCAACATGGAAATACGTAGAGACAGCCCAAAGGCTCGTAAGTCTTTCAGGGCTCGACACGGATGCGGCACTGGAAGGGCTTCAGATAGGACAAAAGCTGCTTTTTGGAGCTGTCGCCTATGGTCTAGAAAACCAGTTTCTCAAATCTTAAAAGGAAAGTGATTTTCCGGTGGTCTTGTCCAATGTGGATAAATACTTATAGTTCATGAAGAATTATAAGAAGCATCACTTTGTCTACAAGATCACAAACCTAATCAATCAAAAGTACTATATCGGGGTTCATTCTACAGACAACCTTGATGATGGGTACATGGGCAGCGGAACTGCGATAAAAAATGCCATCGAAAAGTACGGCATAGAAAACTTCAAACGAGAAATCATAGAGGTCGTAGGTTCTGCAGAAGAAAAGTGGTTGGCGGAAATAAAACACGTGACTCTAGAAGTTGTTCGAGATGAAAACTCTTACAACATGGCCCCGGGAGGAAAAAATTGGATTGCTGCCATGAAGAGAGAAAATGATCCAAGGTTTTCTGAGCATCAATCTAGGGCAGGAAAATTAGGAGCAAAGTCATATCTAGGTTCTCTTACCGAAGAAGAAAAAAGAAATTGGCACAGCGCCGGTGGTAAAAAATCGGCTGAAAAAACTATAATAAATAAAACAGGAATTCATAATCCAAAAGTAAGAGAAAGACAGAAAAAAGCCGTTTCAGCAGCAATAAAAGGTACAATAGAGCTCTGGCATCCTGATGCTCCCCTGACCGTTACCAACAGAAAATCTGCAGGTTATGTTTCTGGGTGGTCTGTTAGAGTAAAACCAGGATCTGATCAGCACAAAAAATATTCTGCGTTAGGATACGTTCAAAGATGAGAATTTTCAATTGAATACAATGTAAACAAGCGTATCATATGATATATTCTTCAAATCAATCGTACTTTCGATTGACAAGGTTAGAAAATGATCAAGAATACTATCACGTTGTTTGCTGTCGTTTCCGTTGTTCTCGCTGCTTGTGGAGATGATTCAGGTTCGGCTGGTACTGGCGGAGCCGGTGGTGCTGGCCAAGGCGGAGCAGTCACGTCAACAGGCGGAGCACCTGGGGTTGGTGGGGCCACATCGACAGGTGGAGGCGGCGTTGGCGGAGCGACGGTGACGGCTGGCACCGGCGGAGCCGGTGGCGGAGTCTGATTTAACTTCAATAGATAAATAATCGTATTAACCGTGTGAGAATATTCTCACACGGTTTTTGTTTGCGTAGTATAAATATTGAAGTGAATTCTGGACTGGACGCTTTGAAAACCCTGATACGAGAACTGGTGAAAGAACATTCGTCTTTTGCAGGGTCTCACCCTGAAGAGAGCTATCAAGATAATCTGTTGGATGATCCTGCTTATAAATCTGACAGCGTTTATGTTCCTAGAGACATAAAAGTGAAGATAGACAAATGGGCAGAAGATATGGGGTTGAAGTCCAAACGGAGGAAGAAAAGATGAATAAAGATGAAAAGCTTTTAAGAGAATACGTAAGAGAATCGATTAAAAGTAAGCCTGCAATCAATGAGCTCAACATTAGAGTCGGCGATTTGAGAGATGCGATGAAGTACGCAAAGGGTAAAAAAGTAAAAGATGCCCTCGCTCAAGTTTCAAAAGAAGCTGGTAAAAAAGGTGTTGCCCTCGGTCTCAAGGCTCTAGTGTCGCTTATCCCCGGGGCTGGTGCTGTTGCTGACGCAATCGAAACTGGCGCTGAATTAAAAGATCTTTACGACGCCGCGGCGAGCGTTAGTCCAGAAGAAAAGAAAAAGAATCCAGTTTGGGACATGATTTCAATAGATCCAGATACTTCTGCTATCGTTGATGATGCATTGGAGGCAGAATTTATCAAGCTATTGAGCGATAGAATTAAATACCTCGACGATGATGATGAATTACCAGATGCAGACGCGCAGTTAAGTAACTTCTTAAAAAACAAATTTAACAAAGCTCATGTAACCAAAGAGGGATGAGATATGTGTTACAGAAAACGTTGCGATATCTGCAATAAGCTTACTTACGGTGGTTGCGGCAAACATGTCGAACAAGTTCTAGGAGACGTTCCAGTTGATCAACGATGCCAAGGGCATTCTGAAAAAGAAGAAGATTCTGATCAGTAGGGCTCTGGACATCCTAAGTTTAGGGTATTTTGTATAGGGTCGCAAAATACCTGTATGACCATCGTGTACTTGACTCCGTTTTTTTCTAAGACAACGTAGGTGTCTGATGGGCAAGGGTTAAATCCTTTGTCCTTTTTTTCTTCTTGTTCGTTTTGAGGAGGATTTTTTGGACTATCTTTTATAGGCGTTGGAGCCTCTTCCTCTTCTTCTACGAGATAAACTTCATCTTCTTGCGAATCGTCGGATTGAACGACACATCCCAACAAGAACCCACTGCAAAGGCATAAAATTCTCATGAAATTTGATCTCATGACGACCCTCCCGCGGTTATAATAATAGTTATAGTCACGAAGCCTCACGATTTGAAAAAAATCAAGATCTTTTGAGAATATATGCCGTACACAATAAGAAAACAAAAATGTAAACAGAGCGATGGAGATTCAGGTACGCACGTTCTTTCTTACACCGACAAAAAAGGTAAGAAGCATAGAGCATGTCATACCTCGAAGAAAAAGGCCCATGGACAAATAGCCGCGATAGAAGCTGAAAGCGTAGATAAAAGCATGAAGTTAAGTTTAAATGAATTACGCCACATCATTAGGCAAGTTTTAGAAGAAGAATGGACAGCCGAGCAAGACTATTCCAACGAAGGTGATGATAAAGACGGTGACGGCGATGCGGACTTTGCCGACGTATCTATGGCTCGTATGGTTGCAGGTGGAATGCCTAAAAAAGTTGCTTATAAAAAATCACGAAAACATGATGAATAAAAAGGTTATGCAATTATCAATTAATTCATATTAATATGATAAGCATGTACCAATTGTGAAACACATTCGCATGGTGCTTTTATTAAGCGAAAAATAATGAACAGTTTTGATAATTATTCATTGCTATCCGCAAGGAATGCAGTAGCACATTTGAATATGCATACGAGAAACAATTCGAAGATTCCGCTACATGAGTGTACGGAATTCACCATGCATATTTCTCAAAAAACCGAGTACAACGGTTTTAGAAAAATTCTGTTAGATTACACAGAGTTCAAGCTAAAAAAATACATAGAGTCAATCAACGACAAACAGCAAAAGTTGTTGTTACGGGTGATGTTGTCGGATTATCTTGCTGGACATATCGCAGTCGCTTGGCACCTCGGAGCTCCTGTTTACTTAAAGGTTACGAAGGGATGAAATATCCTGTGTACAGCCGGTGGTCGTAGACATACTATTCGTTAAATGTCTACAAGTTCTAACGTTACGAACAATGGTGTTTATTTCGCAGATCAGTCTAGGAAAAAGCTTTTTGAAGGATTACGAATTGCTGCTGAGGCTGTGAGTTGTACTTTAGGTCCGAATGGCAAGACCGTATTAATACAAAATGGAGAAAATCCTCCGATTGTAACGAAGGATGGAGTGACGGTCAGTAAGTCAGTAAAACTGAAAGATCCAATAGAACAAATGGGAGTACAACTTCTGAGAGAGGCAGCTTCGCAGACCAACGATACTGCAGGTGACGGAACAACCACTTCTACAGTTTTAACTCATGCCCTAGTCAAGGGCGGGCTAACTCTTTTAGATGCTGGATATAACTCTAAGAAGCTTAGCGAAGGCATCGACCTAGCCGTTGATTTAATCACTAACGCAATCATGTCAAAATCTCAGCCTGTCGAATCAGTGGATGAGATTGAGCAAATTGGGACTATTTCAGCTAATGGTGATAAGAACATTGGTAAGCTTATAGCTTCTGCGATGGAGAAGGTTGGTAGAGACGGCATCATCACAGTCGAGGATGCAAAAGGAATGTCTACAACCTTTGATGTCGCCGACGGCATGCAGTTCGACAGAGGTTATCTAAGCCCTTATTTCGTAACTAACAATGACAAGATGCATGCTTTATACAACGATTGTTACGTCTTAGTGACAGATAAGAAGCTGTCAACGATGAAAGATCTGATCCCTATATTAGAATCAGTTATGAATTCAAGAAAACCCCTGTTGATAATTGCTGATGATGTTGAGGGAGAAGCATTGCAAGGACTCGTTTTAAACAGGGTAAAGTCTCAACTTCCTGTTGTAGCGATTAAGTCTCCTGGTTTCGGAGTCGGTAGAGATGAATATCTACTAGATATCTGCGCGATGACGGGTGCAAATCTTGTCTCTAGTTCCAATGGTCTCGTTTTAGAAAAAGTCAAACTAGCAGACCTCGGTATTGCTGCGAAGGTAGTAGTCGATGCAAAATCTACAACAATAGTAGGTAACTCAGTAGCAAAGTCCAAGGTAGAAGATCACGTAGAATCATTAAAAACGAGGCTCACAGACATTACAATAACCTCTCTTGAAGCAACGAACCTAAGAGCCAGAATTGCAAGATTATCTTCAGGCGTTGCTGTGATTAAGGTCGGCGGCGCCACTGAGATCGAAATGATCGAAAGAAAATATAGAATTGAAGATGCGTTGCATGCCACACGAGCAGCGGCAGAAGAAGGAATAGTCCCAGGCGGAGGTTCCGCTCTATTTGAGGCAGCGTTAACAGTAAAAGAAAATGTTAATAAAATCACTCAAGATAGAGATGTTTTAGCTGGGGTAGGCGTCGTATTGAAAGCTTGTTTTGAACCTGTCCGCCGCATCGCACAGAACAGCGGTAAGTCTCCAGACGTAATTGAAGAAGAGATGAATAGAAGCTTGCCTAAAGGATTAGGTTATGATGCTTCTAAAAACCAATTCGTTGACTTGATGGCTAGCGGAGTTATTGATCCAGTAAAGGTGACAAAGATGGCTCTTAAGAATTCTTCTTCAGTAGCAAAGCTGTTTCTAAACCTGGATGCAATAGTGGTTAATGGTGATTTATCCTGATGAAACAAAGATTTACAAAGGGTGAACTTGTTAAGTTTACGATGAAAAATCCAGAGAAGTGTGGTATTATCGTTGATATTCATCCCACTAACACGTTAAACAGCAAACACACAACTCACATTGCTAAGAACTATTCTTGTGTTTATTACGTTTTAGTTGAAGGGCTTCAGGTCGAAGGACCGTATTTTTCTGATGAGCTATCAGGAATAAATTAACTATGCTTGACGACATGGACTTGATAGGGCCTATTGAGATAACCCTCCCGGGTTATATGAATCACTTATCAAAAGATCAAATACAAAAGATAAAAGACAAAGAGCTCAAAGATATAATCTTGGCTTGCGGATATCATAAATCTTCTGACAACATCATATTTTTTAATGAATCTGCTTCGCTTTTCGAAATTTCCGTAAAAAAACTTTTTGGTAATAACGTTAAGATATTGTCGGCTGCACCCACTGAAAACGGTGATAAAGTGGAAATTTTATCTGAATCTTCAATCATCGAAGTGGATTCTTGTGATCTTTTATCATCAGGTAGCGTGGTGAATATGTCTAAATTCGAGATAGATATTTCGAAATGAAGATCAGATTGGGCGAATTAAGAAAAATTATTAGAGAAGAAGTAGAAAGAAACTTAAGGGCTACCGTAGGTTTCTTCGGTGGCAACATTAGTCAACCCAGAAAAAGTATAGGAAGCATGCCTCTTCCTGGGTTAGGGGCGAACACTGAATATAAGGAAGAACATACAGGAGAACATGAAGAAGAAGAAGAACGTGCAACAGACAGCGCCGATTGAACGAGAAGATAGCCTCGAATTAGCAGGCGTTGTGGAAGAAGCTTTACCTGGAACGTTGTTTAAAATAAAGACGGAAACAGGTCAACACGTCCTCGCAACCTTATCAGGTAAACTTAGGCAAAATCACATAGTGGTTTTACCAGGAGATTCAGTTCTCGTTGAGGTGTCAATCTATGATACGACAAGAGGTAGAATATCTTGGCGTAGATAGCTAAATTTTACCCTTTTTCTTTTAAAAAATGTTGCATATTTATTGTAATACAAGCTCTTCCTATTCCAACACAAAAAGGAGATTGTATTATGCAATTTACCAACTTTTATTTAATTTTGCCTGCGTTTTTTGCTTTATATACCGTAAAACGTTTTTCTGCAGAAAAGAATTCTATTGATTCTTTCAAAAAAATAAAGAAAAAGATCAAAGCAAGAATCATACATAATAGTAATGCAACATAAAATTCTTAGAGAATACATTAGAAATGTGATTAACGAAGCGCAAGAAGGAATTCACATTTCTAATGTGCTATCTGCAGACATAACAGACAGAGAACAGCTTGGGTCATTAGCTGATGGTGAATCAGGCGAAATAGCGTCTCATTTGATGGAACCAGAAGTAGACATGGAAGATTGTTACGGTCCGGTACCGCCGAAAGCTGATGATCCTGGCGTTTTTTCAGATCCATACGCAAAGTACTATAGAATTACACCTACTCTGCCAGCTAGATCGAGAGCTTAGTATGTTTAGTTCGTTAAAGGGAAAATTTAGATTTTTATACTCTTCTATAAGAGAAAAATCTAAGTCTGTTAGAAGAGACAAGCTATGGCCGCTGGTAAGAGAAGCTCACTTGGACCAAAATGGTTCTTGTGCGGGATGCGGAGGCATTTCCAAATTACAAGTTCATCATATCATTCCTGTTCACATAGATCCTTCATACGAACTCGACAGTAACAATTTGATTACGTTGTGCATGGAAAAAGATGAATGCCATTTAAATTTGGGTCATTTAGGTTCTTGGAAAAAATCTAACATCAATGTAGAACAAGATGCAAGAAACAGCTTACTAACTAAGCAAAGCTTGACAAAAAAATGATATTGTTTACTACATGAAGATGAAGGAATTGCTGAACAAAGCACAGCTCGCTGCGAGCAAAGGAATTGCCATCGGTATTTCTGAAAGCGAGAAAGAACTGGCAAAGAAATTGGTCGAATCAGAAAAATGCTTCTGGAGTCTAGGATACGACCGCATCATGGCCTATGAACAGGCAGAAGCGGAATAAAAATTTATTCTTTTAATTGTAGTGGTGATAATTCATGTAGAATTATCACCCTTTTTTATTTCCCCACCATGTTCCAAACCATCTTATAAGCAATGGAGGTGGGCACGAATATGTCATAAATTCCTGAGTTTTCTCCGCCTAGTAGAAAGCTGGTTTTAATGATGGGTGTGCCGCTTTTTTCATCTATGTCTTTTCCTAGAATTATCCCAAACCCCCACGACATAGAGATTAGTTTGTAGGGTTCCCAGACCTTTTTATCGATCGGTTTCCATATGATACCGTTATCAGGTAATATCATGTCACCTTTGGCCGAGCACCCTATGATGTGTAGTCTATCAAGATCGTTGATGTCTTCACAAAAAAAACCCCAAGAATTTAGTTCTTTGGACCAAATTCTTGGGTTGGAGTGATTCTTAAAGTTTTCTTTGCAGATTCTTTCTATCAATTCTACGCCGCAGACCTCGTCCAATCCAGCCATTGATCATCTCCATCGGACAAAACCTGGGATAAGTATAAAACATGATGTCCTGCGTTACGGAAAAATAATCCTCTTTTTAATTTGGTATGTAAGGTTGAAAGATTTTTTCCGAATTATTACAGGCCATCACTTACATAAGTATCAACAACCTCCGGATCGTGTGCAACGCTGCTCTACGAGTTTCTTCATAGATCCGCATTTACCGGATGCATATGCTCCGAGAGCTGGCTTTAACCCTCCGCACATTTTATTGAGGGATTTTATCACACCTAGACCTGCACGGAAACCTGCCTCAGGAGAAGATCTGATCTTGTCGCAAGATTGGTTGCTTGTCCTTGGCATGACTTGCATGATTCCGCACGAACGGCCTCCATCACCGAGAGCATCGTGTTTCCAACTAGATTCCCAGTATGACCAGGCGATCAAAAGTCTCGCCAGCTTCATCTTTGCTACCTCTGGTTCATTCGCATGTTCTGGATAGAGTTCTACTGCGTTGTAGTCGGCCGTGACCTTGATGATCGCATCGGCAGCCGTTCTTGCCCTTGTCTCCCCGCCGCCGCTCGATAAAAGCATTGCGAGCGAGATGAGTGCTTCTTTTAGCATAGTTTTACCTTTCTAAATTCATCAGAGAATATTCTACTCTCTGACATCCTAAATATTGGACGTCACGTAAATGTAACCGGATATGTTCTATTGTATTCAAAAGCAAGGCAAAACTTTTGAAAAAATAATTTCAAATCAAATACATATTTACGATGTAGGATAATTCGAGCATGAACAAAAAGCAAGAGGCAATTTTAACAAAAGCCATAAAGAGCATGATCCGAGAAAGAAGGAAGCCTGGTGGGGGGTTAACCGACATGGGCGCATTGAAAAGGATCAATAAACCAGCATGGGCCTCCAAAATTAAATCTGCATTACGAGACACCGAGGGTGACGTAGAAACAGCTTCTAAAGAACTAGACGTATCCGCGAGAACGTTACATGGATACATAGATGATGACTTTTCGTTGGAAAAAGAAAAGGAAAGATCACAAAGTATCGACGATAAAAACGCCAACGAATCCTACAATAGAAGCGAGTTAGCTGAACGAGTGTTTCGAAGATTATTGACGTTGTGCGAAGAAACAGAACAATCCACCTCTGCTCTGCCTGAGCCACCTCCTGATTACGCAAAAAAGATTTCTGCTAAACTCGCAAGTGCTAGCGAAGGTGGCATCGGCATGCTCACTCAACCGTATGGGTCGCAAGGAATATCTGTTGTGCTGTATAAAACCAACATATTCGTTGGAAATACGTTGGCTAGTTTGAATACTGAAACTGGTAAGGGCGGAGATACACAAACCATCGCAGATTCAGCGGAAAAAAGTGTCGTCGGCATGATCACTCTTGATGCCGCCGAAGATCGTTGCAATGACGCCATGGTTGTCAAATATGTGGTTGCTAAAGAAGGGTTAGGGCCCACGTTGTATGAGATCGCGATGCAGTTATCTCCGTCTGGTCGAATCATCTCAGATAGAGCAGCGGTCAGTGATAAGGCAACAGGAATCTATAAAGTCCTGCATCAACGAGGAGATATCACTAAAAAAGAGTTGGACGACAACAACGTTCCTATGCACAAGAGAAAAACGCCAGAAGACCCATCTGATGATTGTGAAGTGTGGAATCACAAAGAAAAAAATCCTGATAGAGAATTTTTAGATTATTCTTTTGAAGGTTCAGGAAAAGTTGACATAAATGCATTAAAGAAAAATCATGAAGACTCGATGAAGATTCTTAACAGGCATGTGCAAAGATATCTGGGATGGTCTGAAAGTTTTGCTTCTGAATTTTTATCGGATGTGGCTAACATGATGTTCATGAAAATTTATCATGATCTCCCAATGGCATCTCGTGGATTAAAGGCGTAGCAAAAATTGAAACTGAAACTTTAAAGGATCCAATCTTTTCGTCTCAGTTTCAACCACCTAACTGGAAAGGTTCCATCAGCTTCCGCCCATTCTCTCACATTTGATAGAAATTCTTCTTCCCATCCTTCATCCTTTGCCTTCATTCTCAAACGATCCATCTCAGACCATAAAGTTGAAATCTCTTCTGGCGTCCATTTCATTGGATCTATAACGTCGTCAGAAAAAGTTGCTGTCATCATTCCTACATATAAGTATGATGATTCGTAAGTCATCGAAGCAAGATTCCAGGGTACCATCGTACAAACAACTTCATGATGCATGGTGGTGTATCTATAATGCATTAGAACACATAGATCCTGAACAAATAAGAGATTATCTCGTAAGAATAAACTTCGAATTGTTGCTCGAACAATGCGGGTGGAAAATAGAAGAGTGGAATTCAGCTCTTGAAGAAGCAAAAAAGCGGAAGACCCGTTGAAAAGATCTTCCGCTGAAGTTTTTGGAATCTATTCTCTTACTCTAGCCCTGCCACAGTTCTTGCCTCAAAGAGATCTCGAACGACGTCAAGCAATTTTCTCTCATACGTTTCAATCGGAGGATCTTTCGTCCAGTACGGTAACGTGTTCTTTACCTCAGGCCCGCCGAAAGCTTCACGACAACTTTTAACTTCTGATAAGACTTGAATTGATTCCTCTGTTTTTTTCCACTCGATCCGCGGGTTCTTTAAGCGATACCCGTCGGGACCATCAAAGGTGACTGACACCGTCCACTTTTCATGTTGTTCAGGATTCATGTTACATTGTTCAACAAAAGTTCTTACCCAGTCGTCCGTTGAACCGAGAGCAGCCGCGGTTCTAGAAATCCACTCTTCTGGTGGTGGGATCCACAACGTTTCATACCCGCCGCCTCGTTTGAGGACCTCGTTACGCCACAACACGCACATAGCAGGAGAAAATAGCTTTCTATCCCAATCGGCCCACTTCACCGACAAAGAAACCTTACACGCATCACGAGTGCCGCGGCCTTTCGAAGAAACCCATTCACACGCCTCGAGAATGATGCTCAAGCGTTCATCCATATTGGGTCAATATTATAACCTTGAATGTAATGAATTTAATAAACTGCAACAATTATTTTCAAGCAGGATTTATTATCAAATAAGCGACCATGTCACTATCGCCCTCTGCGGATGAGGAGGCCGTGAAGCTACCACTAGATTTTGCTGAGATAGAAACAAGCCCTGAAGGATATGCTGCCGATTGCTTCGACAGGAATATCATAGAATTCGAAGATACTAAACTGTTACTCACCGTGATGCTGTTAGTACCATTCAAATTAAAAGTTCCCATGGGCACGTTGGAACCGCTACTGAATGATACTTCACCTGTCACAAGTAAAGAACCTGTCACGATCAGCGATCCTACATCATCTATGATGAAGGATCCACCTGTCATCAAGAATGAGCCTGTCATCTCTAGCGTGGCCGTAGAGTCGCTAACGATCTCAAGCGGACCGTTCAAAGTGGTAGATCCAGACACCACCAGTGACCCTGACACAACGACATTTGCAAATATGACATCATCAGCTAGATCAGCGGACGTTATCGTCCCATCCAATATTTGGTCACCCTTTATTTGTGTTCTCGCCATTTTGTTTGATAATTATATGTCCTACGAAGATTAGAAAGCTTAGAATCAAAAAGGCACGGAGAAGATGAAGATTAAGCTGTCTCAACTAAAAAAGATCATAAGAGAAGAAGTTGGAAGGTCTCTATTCCGAGAAAGCCTTGAAGACGTACGTACCTCTGACGTGGCTGCAATCATGTTAAACACGGGTACTTCGCGGACAGCCGTGGTCTACAACGTCGAAGCTATGATCACAGCCTTGGGACGCAGGATGCTGGACGACACATTTAAGGTGGTCGGTGTGGTTCAGATATCAGAACCGAAAGGAGCTCCATGTCGAGGCGCGTGGATGATAAGAGCCATAACCGGTCCAGGAAAGATCATGTATGGATTGGCCTACGCCATGTCACCGACTGGTCTCATAGTACCTGACAGGTCGAGCGTGTCGCCCTCGGCCGCGGCCGCGTGGCGAGGTTACTCAACCAAGGCATCACCTGAGAACGTTCTGCCGCTTGACGATGCATCAATGCACACCTCCAGTGGAAAGTCTAAAGGACCACATCCTAATCATACTCCTGATCTCATGGACGACTGCTTCACCTCTCACGACGAAGAGTTCCTCAACGCAGCCTACAGAGGTCCTGGAGGAGAAAAAGCGCTACTAGATCGTCTCACGAACAACCATGAACGAGCCATGAAGCTGGTGAACGCTTCTGACGACAAGAGAGAACAAATAGAGTCTGCTCTCGTCGATGCCGGTTATGTAGCGTTTGACGTGGCGATGGGATTTTGACAGGTCTCTTAATTCTCTATCCCTGTAAGGCCGCTCTGTATCGGGTTTGAAAATAAGAGAGGCCCGCCGCAGAGATCGCCAACTCTATGACCGATCTTGTCAGCTTATCGGTGGCCGTCAAGATCTTCATCAAACGTTCGTGTTCCTCTTGCATCGATCTCAGCTCTCCCTTTTCCCAACCCTGTGCCTCGTAGGCGTAGTTGAGGAACTCCTCGGGACGAAGCTCACAGTCGTCATATGGGTCAGGCGTCGCAGGTTCATTGACGTCGTCCAACTCTTTCTTGCCGCGATCTGCCTTGGCAGCCATTCTCTTCCAGGCAGAGAGGGCGTCGGGCGTCATGGAGTCTCGATCCGAGATCAACAATCCTGAGGGGGACAGGGCATAGGCAACGCCATACATCAGCTTACCAGGTCCCGCGATGGACGCAATCATCATCGCATCCCAACAAGGGTCCATCGGCTTCAACACCTGGACGCGCCCCACGGTGTACCTCTTCAGCTTGGCCATCGTTTCATCGTCGATGTATCCGAGGGATTTACGCAACAAATTCTCCACGGCAGCGGAATTATACACGGTCGCTTTAAACCCGCTATGTTCTTCAGTCACGTAAGCGGCGAGGCCTTCACCTTCACCCACGGCCTCACGAATAATTCGACGTAAATCACCTAGCCTAATCTTCATGGTACAACTCCTGCAACAAAGCATCCAAGTCCAACGGCTTCATCATCTGATCTACAACATCCACACCCTTCAAAGACCCACCATAAACCACAAGGTTCTTGACGTACTTTATCACGTCCGGATTGAAAGCCCCGACATCGGTCAGAACAATCGCGACAGGACGCCAGTTGTCCAACACACCTTCGTTACCCATCGATCCCGTCTCCTTGAAGCTAGCGGCATCGATGATGTAATCCTCAAGGGCGCTCATGTTCATCATCGTTCCGCGCCGGACGGCACCGGATGTCTTTACGTGCTGCGGCTGGGCCTCATCGGCGTATCCGGTCCATATTGAACCCATGTCGTTGGATGCCAAGGTGACACGACCCTGAAGGACCACACCAACACCCGGTTCCATCCAAGACGAAGCCGGAGACACCTTCTTTCCGGGGAGGTACAGACCGACCGATATCTCGTCACGTCCCCCGCTTTTATTGAAGTATTCTAAATCCGGCATCCTACGAACCCAATGGACCTTGGTGAGACCCGCAAAGAACCCGTGGTCGGCCTCGGCGTTCCACAACCGCTTGACGTCGCGAGGTGTGGAAGGACCCTTGCCCTTGATCATCGTCTCGGCGGAGGACAAAAAAGATTCCCTGTCCTCGAGGATGACATCCCGAATAATTCGCCGTAATTCTTCCAACCGTATCTTCATAGCGTACGATCTCCTTTCAACGACGTCGGGCACCCATCGGCAAGTTCCCAGGAGCGGAGGCGTCCCACTTCTTTCCGCTGCCCATGGCGCCGATGCCGCCACCCATGCCGAAGCCGGCCTCACCGCCGAACCCGCCTGCACCTGATCCACCATGCATCCCGACGAAGGGACTCGTGCCGTGGACGCTAGACGTGACGCCTCGGACTTTCTTGACGGGGGCACGGCCGATGAACTTGAATCCCAGGCCCTCCAACTCACCGCGGACCTTGTTGATCGTCGCCTGCGACGCGGTCGCCACGAGCTCCTCCGTCGACGCCTGGTCGATGTTCCGAGCGAGGGCCTGCAGCTCGATGAAGTTGTACTCATACTCATCATTATCCAACTTCATGCCGGCGAACATCTCGACGTCGCCGAACTCAGGTTGCCCCTGCAGCTCCTCGATCTGGGCCTCGATGTCACCCTCCAAGACCTCACGAATAATTCTTCGTAAATCGTTCAACCGTATCTTCATGCCAATTGTCTCCAATATTCGTGTATAACTATACTCATGTCGGGGGAGGATCGTATAATTAACACGTACCCCGAGCAGGAGAAAGAAACGACATGAAGATACGACTGTCAGACCTCAAGAGAATCATCAGAGAAGCCATCGAGGAAAGCGGCCCGCTGGAGAGCAGGACCTACGCAGCGATAGGTTGGCAGAGCCCATCGATCAACTTCGACGGTACACCCATCTGGAACGAAGGGTTCCGCAACAGGGCAGAACCAAGTGAATCGCTGGCAGGCTTCGCGACGAGGATGAAGCTAGAGAACCTGGAACACTTCCCTTACCCAGGCGAGGATGAGCTGGGCGTCCACTTCTGGCTCGTCACCATGAAGGACCGGCCGGACGTCCACCCCGGTTACATCGAGGCCCACGAGAGGGAGATGCAACGATCAGACAGACAAGGAGAGGCCGCAGTCCTCAAGGTCAGAAAACGGGTGCAGAAGGCGCAGACGATGAGAGCCTCGGGCGCAGACAAGCTACCACCTGAGGGTGACAAAGACGATCCATTCGGTCAGTACGCCTTCGCAGGCGATGGCCGCCGAGCCGACGCACCGGACGAGGACGACACGCCGGAGGAGAAGAGGTTCTACAACAACATCAAGGACGTCATATGGGGTGTCCCCGGAAGCTCATTCGATGGAACAGCAATCCAGACGTACAGGGACGCGTTGGGAGCAGGCAAGTACAAGAAGGCCCTAGACGACGTCACACCTTCCAAGTCAGCCACGTCGATCAGCAGGGTCTACAGGGGTATGTACGTCGACGAAGCGTGGCTCAGGGACGCACTAGGCCTCGGGGAGGACGAGACGATACCCCCAAGAGGCGCTCAACCCGTCGACTACACCTTCGAACCCCGCATCGATCCCGTCTCGTCTTGGTCGTGGGACAAGAGCATCGCGGAGGATTCAGCTGAACCTTCTGATGACGTGAAGAAGGGCGAGAAGTTGTACAGCGTCATCATGCACGCTCCTGCATCACTTGACGGACCCAACACATTCGTCCACGTCACGAAGCTGATGTACGCCCTCATCAAACCTCAGTACGCCAACGAGAGAGAATCCATCGGGGTGGGCGCCATCGCCGTGGACAAAATCGAATGGAAGACGACGAGCGGATGACAACCCCAGAAATGCCACATACTTATCGACATCTCCACACACGCGCGGGGAAAGGAACAAGACAAAATGAAACTAACAGCAACACAACTCAGACAGATCATCGCGGAAGAAGTGAAGGCGGTGAAGAGACTCCACGAGGCCCCCATGCAGCCCCACGTCACGGCAGCGAGACAATCGGCGAAGGCGGCGTTGCTGGCCTATGTGGAAGCGGGCTGGGCAGCCGCAGACGGTGACCCTCAGGACGTGCAGGACGAGGTCCACAGCGCCCTCGATGAACTGATGCGTGAGGTGTTCTCAGAGGCAGGCTTCTCAGAGATGCCCCTCGGCTACTACCAAGGCTGACAAACAACCACCCCAACACCCCACCCACGTCGACCCCGGCAACGGACACACCATCCACCCCGGGGTCGACGTGCATCTGGGACCTGCCTCCCACAACGGCATCTCATACCACCCTCCTCCACCTACCACCACTATCATCCACTCGCTACCACAAATGCCACCCCACGAGCGAGGACAAGTGGACACAATCTCGAGTGCCACTGGTGGGTCAGGAGGGCATCTTTTCAACAAATGTGCCCTAAGCGCTCAGGGGAGGACATCGGTGGGGATGAGCTCCTGGCGCGAGAACATTAAGTATTCTGCTGTGAAACAGATGTACAGCTTTTTTTTCAGTTTTTTTGCAGCATCCCTCGCTCCCTCGAAGTGCCCCCACGTGAGCCCCTGCCCCTTTCGGTCTGCTTGCCCCGGTGGTGGACAGTTGTCGCCGCGCCGTTACGAGTGCTCCTGAGTCGTGGGAGGTGGTGGACCTCGAGGTACTCCGCAGCAGTGTGCCCCCATGAGTGTGGGTGTCAGGTTCGGTCTGCTTTTCGTGCTAGTCGACATGAGCCGTTGTGGATCCATGCGGTTGATCCGGAGGGTAGGATGACGTTGAGGTAGTAGTTGCTCCGCCCGATGACGAGGGCGGGGGTGTGTTGTGGTCCTGAGGGGGGAGCGGCAGGGGTGGAGTAGGCGACCGGGTAGATGGGGGAGTTGGGTGAGATGGTGATGAGGTCTCCTGTGTTGATGTCTGTCATGGGGGGTGCAACTAGTTGCAACTGGGTAGTTCGTCGGCGAGGCAGAGGTCGTGGGTGTACTCCCAGGTGTGTCCGTCCGTGGAGAGGACTTGGGCCCGGTCCGATCCTGGGCGGGTGGCTGTGACGATGCCGGTGAGGAGGGGTCTGTTGTTCCAGTCTAGCTTGGCGACGTGGTCACCTGGGGAGAATGATCTGATCTTCATGTCACCGCCTCGAGGTTGTGCAGCAATTCCCAGGAGACGTCGGTGTCGGGGTGGAGGAGGAGGACCATCTGATCATCCACGACTTCGTTCCATCCTTCCATCCCGACGACCACACAGATGTGAGCTGGGTCACGGCGGTGCCGACGCCCGGGCTGCCCCGACCTGTAGAGCACCATGTCTCCTACTCTGATCATCGCCAGGCTCCCGACTTGGGTTTCGAGGGGTCGAGGTTGATGGTGATCTCCTGCGTGGTGAACTCCAGCTTGTGGCCGGGGGACACCACCCAACCGCGTTTGACTCGGGAGGGACCGGGGGCGGAACATTCACCGTCGGTCATGATGAGCATGCCGTCCCACTTGCCTCGGTTCTTCGGGTCATTGGCGACCTTGGTGGGGGCGTTGAAGTCGGTGCCTCCGCCGCGGACCCGTTTGGCCGGGACGTTGGTGCCCTTCTTCCACTCGAAGGCGTCTCGGATGTCTGCGGCACAATCGAAGGGGAGGATGGTGACCGACACCTTCTTCGTGAGTGATGCCAGCTCGTTGAAGAAGAGGGCCAGCTGGCTGTCGTCCACAGAGCCGGACTGGTCGATGGCAATGAGGAGCTTGGCGACGTAGCCACGCTTGACGCCGGGGTGGATGTAGGGGTAGCGCTTGTTGATCCGCTTGATGGTCGTGGTGCGTTCACCGCGGGCGATGTTGCCGATGAATTGCCGGAGAACGTTGCGCCAGTCGACGAGCTTGCTGACCGAACGCCGGATCTCCTCACGCAGTTCCGAGGGGATGTTGCCCCAGCCGTTGGCCTGACCGTCGGCGTGCTTCGTGGCCTTCTCGACCATGCCACTCACCTTGGAGGCGACCATCTCCTTCTGTTCGTCGGTCAGTTCATCCCAGCCGGTGTGGTCGTCGAAGGAGTCGAGGCCGCCGAAGGGGTCGCCGTCGGGATGGGGGACGCCGGCGGAGTTGTTGCCCTTCTTGCGTTCCTCCTCGACCTTGTCCTTCAGCTTCTCGTAGTACCACTCCGACGACTGATCCTTGGGGAATTCGGAGATGAGTTGGGCGATGGGCATGGCGGCCTTCTCCTCCTTGGTCCACTCTCGGCCTTCCGGTGCCTCGGGGAACTTGCCCGGCATGAGGCAA
>Ga0172373_10005449_pt1 | contig 17429 bp, 11 predicted proteins | sample Lak10m_2_FD_114546 | JGI IMG/M metagenome (GOLD analysis project Ga0172373, IMG submission 114546) | Freshwater microbial communities from Kabuno Bay, South-Kivu, Congo - kab_092012_10m | ecosystem: Environmental > Aquatic > Freshwater > Lake | place: Democratic Republic of the Congo...
CGATAGCTCGCCAGTTCGGCCAGCCGTTCCTGCGCCGGGTCACTCGGCGCGGTGGTCCCAGGAATGGCCCGCGCATAGGCGGCGATCATCTCGGCGTCCAAGCGGTCGTTCTTGGCCCATCGCCCCGAGGCCCTGGCGAACAGCCGGACCTTGCGTGGATCGACGAGACGAACCGAGCAACCGGCGGCCCGCAGGTCGTGCATGACGGGGCGTTCGTAGCCGCCGCTGGCTTCCATGACGAATTGAACCGATCGTCCAGCGCCCCGCTTGGCGAGGGCTGCTCGGCCTTCGGGCGAATTGTCCACCTGGAAGGCCTCGCCGGCTCCAACATCCAGGCCATCCAGCCGGCTTTTACTGACATCGAGGGCGATGATAGAATCTATCTGTGCCATCTTCATTCCCCAGCCTTGCCCGTGCGGGGCTACTTCCCCGCGCAACTGTTCGGGCCGATGAAGGTGCCATCCGGGGAGCCATGCTTGGCTACGGAGCGAACCCTACCTTGGGACGGATCGGTCTCCCGGATGGGCCGCAGGCCGGGGCATGCCCCGGCCTGCGGCAGCACTCACTATAAGCGATTTTGGATAACACAAGGGGCGGATGCCACCCGCCGGCGATTGAGGCAGACATGAAATAAGGCGGGGTGATCGCCAAATGCGATCACCCTGTCAGTCATCGACAATTATCTTGCCGGCGCCGCACTCTTGGTACACAATCGACGTCGGTAGGCTGGCGACGTTTCCACTGCGTCTGGTCTGGGCCAACGGGATCGCCGTGTTGTCACGGGCGAAAGGCGCGTCGTCGCTGCCGTCGGAAAGCGGTGCGCTGTCCGTGCTCCGCGGACGGGCTGCGGAAGCCTTGCGGGGCTCGCTTGCATCCCCCAGGCGGCTGTCAGCCTGCGCCGGATACGCGGGAGTGGTTCACGACCGCGGACGCCGGCTGACGCATTTGGAGGCAATCTCGCGGGAAACCGTGGAAGAACACCATGCCGCGCTTCGTTGACATCGCCCGCGCCGCTTGGCAGCGGCTGGAGCAGGCGATTCCTCGCCTGCTGTGGCCAATCAATCAAGTGCTGGCCTTGGCCTTGCGTCGTCGCGTCGCCCCGGGCTCGGTGCTCCACATTTGTTACCCGGTGCACCTGATCCATTACATGGTGGACATTTTGCGCGAGAACGGTTGCGCCGCCGATTATCTCGCGGTCGGCACCTCGAAGGGATGGAATGCGAGCGACCACCATTTTCAGCGCTGGCGCAAGTGGATGCCGCTGTCCCTTACCGAATTCTGGTTCTTCTGGCATGTGGTCAGCCGCTATGAAGTGATACACATGCACTTCATGCAGGGGATAAGTCAAACCGGATGGGAATGGCCGCTTTTAAAGCAGATGGGCAGGAAGATTGTTGTGTATTATTCCGGATGCGAAGCCAGAGACAGCACCACAAATCAGCTTCTCCATCCCGAGATGAATATTTGTCATGATTGTGACTATCAGCACATATTGTGCGACGGTGACTGGTCGCGACGCCGCCGCGCACTGACTCAACGTTATGGAGATCTCGAATTGGTGACGACGCCGGACCTACTCGACTTCTGCCCCGAGGCTATTCATTTTCCCTTCTTCTGTCCGCCTGACGCCATCGTTCCCACACGGCAACGCCCCTATTGGCCCGAGAATGGTCGATTTCGCATCGTCCACGTAACCAACCATCCGGGAATCGAGGGAACGGCCCTCATCCGTGGCGCCGTCGACCGATTGGCCGAGAAGGGCTGGCCAGTGGAGTTCCGGCACCTTTCCAACACGCCTTACCGCCAGGTGCTCCAAGAGCTAGCCGACGCGGACCTGTCGGTGGGAAAAATGAAGATGGGTTACTATGCAAATGCCCAGGTGGAATCCATGCGATGCGGCACCCCGGCGGTCACACACGTCCGCCTGGAGCTGATTACCGAGGATCTTCGCGACAGCGCCCTGCTCCTTACCGACTTGGAAGGGCTGGAGGCCATGTTGGAGCGATTCCTGACCGAACCAGCCGTGCTGGCGGAAAAGCGACAACAAGCATCCTCAAGCATTCAGAGGCTGCATGACAACGAAAGACTCGCAAAGCGCCTGATCGCTATGTATCGGGCATTGGCTGACGGCCGCGATCATCGCTGGATCGCTTCGAATATCCCTGGCGGTCTTTGTCGACCCGAACCCGGCGAACGAGCATGATTCCATCGGAAGGCAACGCCTCATGAAGTCCTCGAAGGTGCGTCTATTGTCCGCGGCGATCATTGGGCTGGGAGCTGTTTTGGCCCTGTTCTCCTTTGTGGCGCCGCTGCTTGGTGCCGGAACCGGAGACGACTTCGTCTTGTGGCGCATCGCTGGATTGTCCCGCGGGTCCGTCGCTCGGGCCGGCGGTACATTGATGGTTGCCGGCTTGGCGATCGCGTTGGCCGGCTTCCGACGCCACCTGTTCCCGCCTGCGCACACCCTTGTCTCCGCGTCCCGGCCGGCGATCTCCTGGCTACATGCCCAACTTGTATTCTTGTCCAGGCTTTGGCACACCATCAACCGCGACTGGGGCGCCACATTACTATTGTTGCCGTTCGCCACCTACATCGTCGTCTTCATGGTCACCGTGCCGCCGGGGCAGCCTTGGATTGCCCCGGACAGCATGACCTACATCGGCTTCAGTCCGACCCGAACTCTGCTGTACCCGACGTTATTGCGCCTTCTCGCCGCCATCTCGGATGACCCGCGCATCCTCTCGGTGCCGTTCCTGATCGCCGGTATCGCAGCAACCATCGCGCTGGCCGAAGCGGCTCAGCGACTGTTCCGCAACATCCTGATCAGCGTTCCCGCCGCCTTGGGCCTGTTCTTTTGTTGGCCCTTGCTGGAACATGCCGGCTTCGTTCTCAGCGATTATCCGTTCTACGCAGCCTATACCGCCACGCTGGCCGCGGCCTTGGTGGCATTCCGTTCGCCGAGCCCTGCAAGTCTTATATGCGTCGGGGTCCTGATCGGCCTTTCCATCGCCATTCGACCGGTCGGCATCATCTTATTCGCCGTCCCGTTCTTTCTTTTCTTCGCGCATCCCGGCCTTTGGCGACGCCAAGCGTTGTTCCTGGTCCTTCCCGTCGCGATCACGCTTCTCACCCAGGCAGCCGCTCACCAAATGGTGTTCGGTTATTTCGGAATCTCGCGCTTTAGCGGATATCCTTGGGCAGGAAACACGGCGCTGATGATGAATGCTGACACACCAACGCCCCATGTCGAGCTGCGCGATGAAATCGTTGACATGGCACGGCCCTTCCTTGCGGAAATCAATGCTGCGCAAACCGCCCAAGACCGCTACATCGCTTTGATCAATACCGCAAACCCATTGATCGGCAATACCGGGTCGCTTGCCATGTCCTATGGCAAGCGCAAGGGAATACTCCAGAACAGCGACACGTCCACCCAGATGGCTTTGGTCCGCTGGATGAACGGGTTATCGACATTGAATGCCGGCCTCGGTGCCTTGCCGGCACAGACATTCGCTCAGTCCATCTGGCAGGACGGCTTTCTGCTTACCCTCGGGCAACAAGCCCACAAGGCCAATCTCGGCGACTTCATCTCTCTGACGGCACTGAAACTGAGATTTTCATGGCAGTCGGTGCTACCCTGGTACGGGATCGGCCCCGACTTTTCGAGCCATCGCAGCTTGGTCCCGGGGCGATCCGACCTTGGCATGTCCGAGCGGGTGACAGCTCCTCCGCTTCACCGGATTCCGGGGGCCGACCTGAGTGGATTCAACGCGTTCGTGGAACGCTTTCAAAGCCTCGCCCGTTTGATTCCGGTGCCACTGGTCGTACTGGCGACAGCCTTGGCTGGACTGGCGGCGAATGCCCTGTACCTGGCTCGTCGTCGACGAGTGCCGCCTGCTTTCGCCGCCGTCGCCATGTTGGGGGCGACGACGATCCTCTACCACCTGATGATGTGCATCGCACAGATTCCCATCGGCAGGTTCTTGGTGGTCGTGGCGGCGGGCCCTGCCCTGCTGCTGTTCTTGCCCCTGGCCGGGTTGAGCGGACTGATCGGGGCCTTTTCTGATCACCGAACATAAGCGTCTGATATTAACCCGGATTTCCCAGACGGCCTCGCGGCTTCGTGACGCTTGACCGTAAATCTGGTAAAGAGATCAGGGCGATGGCGGGAATTGACGAGGCCGTAAATGGAGATGGCGGCGGGTGAAACGGAATCGGCCGATTTGCGGGTCGCTTTTGACCGCCGCCTCAAGCTGGAATTCCACGGCTCCAGGATCACCTCCGACGCCGGACTGCTCGCCTTCCGGGAACTCGATGACGCCCTCGGCCTGACCGAGATGGCTGGGCAGGTGCTGGCCGACAGCCGGACCGGCAGGAACAACCGCCACAGACTGACGGCACAGTTCCGTCAGTCTGTGTTCGATCGGCTTGCCGGGTACGAGGATGTCAACGACGCCGAGCGCCTCGGCCATGATCCGGCGATGCGCTGGATCGTCGGCGGCAGGGCGGTGACCAGGGAAGCCGCCTCCCCGCATCGGCTTCATCGTCACCAATTCGCCCCCCCCTGAGAGTGTCGCCTAAGCCTGGACCGAGAACAGAGGAGAGCCTGTGATGCCCATCCTGCCCCGTCTTGCCCGCTCAGCGGCCAAGGGTGCCGCCTATCTCGTTTTCCTGGTGGTTGTTGTCGCTGGCGGGTTGACGCTGACCGAGGCCGCCTTTCGGTGGATCGGTCCAAAGCCCAGTCGCGATGCCGTTTTGGACCGCATGTTCTTCCGCTACGCACCCTATGTAGAGCAGGTGCAGCCGGCCAACACCGTCCATCGGATCGGACGGTCGGACTTCTGGGTCCCCAACGTCCCGCAAGTGGAATGTGAAGGCCCTGATCGACTTTTAGTCCAATACAACGACAAGGGCTTTCGAGGCGATCGCTTCACCGATCTGGGCCCAAAGCTACCCAACGAAATCCGCGTGGTCATCACGGGGGGCTCTGCTGCCCAAAGTTGGAGGATCGGCCCGAATTGCACTCTGGACGCACGCATCAAAGCAGAACTCGAGCGGCATTTTCCGGATCGGACCATTCGTATTGTCAATCTCGCTGGTGCCGCCTGGAAATCATTCCAGGAATTGATAGGGGTGCAATTGTACGGATTGCCTCTGACTCCGGATCTCGTGGTGGTACTCGACGGCTTCAACGACATCCAGCACGGCTTTGACATGCCTCCCAATCAAGCCTATTTGGCCGGGGCGATCGAGCACGCTTTCGAGCGTTACCACAACGGGGCCTTGCACAATCTTCGTGACCTAGCCGCACAATTGACTGTGGTCGATTACGTGGCGGCTCGGCTGCGCCCTTTGTCAGCCGGAGTCAGCGCGCCGCCACAGCCAACGGTCGATCTTCCAAAAACCGCCGCGATGGCGATCCCTGGCCATATGAGCATCCGCCTGGAGACCCTCCCGGTTGACGTGACCGCTGTCGCGGCTCGTTCGGATTTCGACCCCCACAACAGGCTGGTCGTGGATACCTACCTACGCAACCTTGCGATGATGGCTTCGGTGGTAAGCGCCAGTGGAGCCAAGCTTCTGGTCGTGCTGCAGCCAACCCTCTACCTGAAGGACCCGATGAGCTCTGAGGAATTGGACAAGATCTGGGCCAATTTCCATCATGCGGTCAATTTCGTTGCTCAGGGCTACGTGCGGGCCGGAGAGGGCCTGAAGGGACTTGAGAATACAGCCAAAGGAGTCCACGTCATGAACTCGAGCCATGAGTTTCAGGGCATGGACTGGACCGCTTTCACCGATTACGTCCACCTCACCCCGCGCGCCAATCTGATGTTGGGCGACCGAATTGGACAACGCGCCGCTGCCATTCTTGGCGAACCCGGACGGTGATTCGGCGCGGGAACTTCATCCTGGTTCAGGAAACGTCTGCCGTCGATCCTCATGTCGCTTCATTCAAATGCGATTCCCCTGGGGCAGGCGGTTGCCGGTCCCGGCCATGACGTTCGCCAACCTTTCTCGTGGAGTAATCTGTTGTCGGTGAATCGGCGGCGGTGCTAATATGCAGCGCCCCGCCGTCGGGGTGAGACTCTCGCTAAATCATAGAATTTCAGACGGTCCCATATGAGCAACAGGCGCAGGGCGTTGATCATAGCGGTCTCCGGTCAAGACGGCGCATATTTGGCGCGCCATCTCGATCGACTCGGATATGCCGTGATTGGTTCGACTCGATCCGATTCGGGTGAGGTGCCGCTCAATCTTCGGCGCCTTGGTCTCGAAGATCGTATCGAATTGATTTCTCTGGATCCGGGGTCGGCATCACAAGTCCGGGCCGCGGTCGAGAGGTTCCGGCCCGACGAATTGTATATGCTGTCGGCGCAGTCCTCGGTTGGGGCGTCCCTGGCCGACCCGGATGAGACATTTCGCGCCAACGCCGTGGCGTGTCAGGGGGTTCTCGAGGCGGTGCGCGCATTCCCGGAGACCCGCGCTTTTTTTGCTGGGTCGTCCGAATGCTTCGGAGATACGGCCAGCCCCGCCAATTGCGACACCCCGCTACGCCCGATGAGCCCTTACGCGGTCACCAAGGCCTTTGCCTTCTGGCAGGTTGCCACCTATCGGGAGCTGTATGACCTGCACGTCTGCACCGGGGTTTTGTTCAGCCATGAATCACCCTTGCGCAGGCAAGGATTCGTGACGCCGAAGATTATTTCGGCGGCCTTGAGGATTGCCGGAGGTTCATCGGAACGGCTGACCCTGGGGCCGGTGGGCTCGCTTCGGGACTGGGGTTGGGCTCCGGAATATGTCGAAGCCATGCATCTGATGCTCCAATCAGAGGTCGCCGACGACTTCATCATCGCGACAGGCCGAAGCGTGTCGCTGGAATATTTCGTTGAGCAATCGTTTTCGGTCCTGGGTCTGGATTGGCGCGACCATGTCGACATCGCTGCCGAGAGCGCGCGTCCATCCGATGTCGCGCGGAGTCTGGCAGATATAGCCAAGACACGGGATAAACTGGGATGGTCGGCCCGTACGGATGTCGATGGCGTGGTTGAACGGTTAATCGAGTGCGCAACAAAAGGTGACGCATGATGAGCGGATCGGATGTTTCGGTAGCCACGGTGGCAGAGCCCCAGCGAACCCTGGTGTTTACCGCCACCTACAACGAGCGCTCGAATGTCGACATTCTGCTGGAGAAGATTTTTTCAGCCGGGCCGAACTACGAGGTTTTGGTGGTCGACGACAACTCAGCCGACCAGACAGGCGAGCATCTGGATCAACTCGCCACTGCCGACCCCCGCATTCATGTCGTCCACCGCCCCGCCAAGCTTGGTCTGGGGACGGCACATCAATTAGGGATGCTGTATGCCGTCCAGCGTGGCTATGACCGCTTGGTCACGATGGACGCCGATCTGTCCCATGATCCCGCGTCCATTCCGGCATTGTTGGCGCGCCTCGACGAGGGCGCCGATCTGGTGATCGGTTCGCGCTATGCGCCGGGTGGCTCCAGCGACTATGAGGGCTATCGGCGTTTCGTCAGCGTCTCGGCCAACCACTTGGCACGTCTGCTGCTTCGGATTCCGCTGCACGAATTCACGACTTCGTTTTGGGCCTTTCGAGTCGATATGCTGAGATCCCGGCGTTGTTCCAAGCTGAAGGCCGGCGGGTACTCCTACTTCATGGAAACGGTTTATCGCCTTCATCGTGCCGGATTTCGTCTTGCTGAGGTGCCCATTCAGTTCCGCGATCGCCATTCAGGCATCTCGAAGATTCCAAGATTCGAGGTATTTCGCGGGATTGCCAAATTGCTTCATCTGGCGGGGTCTCGATTGCTTGGCAAGGAATCGGTGCCGGCGGTGAATGTCGAGGCTGTCTGCAACGGATGTGGCTCGACCTATCTGATGGAGTACTTCGCCCCGTCCACCGCCGGTGATCGCGGTGCCGAGGCGTATCGTTGTTCAAGCATGGGGCACACCAGCAAGCCGCAAGTTGCTTTGTGTCTGCGGTGTGGATTGCTGCAGGTCCCGGTCGGATCGCAGCCGAAGAACCTTGATGACCTCTATGCCGACGTCGAGGACCCGTTGTACTTGCGCAATGCCAAGGCACGCGAGATTACGTTCCAACATCTTTTTGATCGAGTTTCACCCCATCTGGGGGCGCCCGGCCGGATGCTGGAAATCGGCGCGTATTGTGGGCTGTTCATGGAAGTGGCGGCGCTCCACGGATGGAGGGTCGAAGGTCTGGAGCCCTCTCGCTGGGCTGGGCGGGTTGCTGCCGAGCGGAGCGGAGCGGTCGTGCATCAGGGCACGATCGAGGACGTGGCCGATAAGCTTTCTCCGCCCTACGACGTCGTGGTGGCCTGGGACGTCCTGGAGCATGTCCGTTCGCCGTATCTCTTTCTGACCCAAGCCAATAAGATGCTGGCAGACAATGGTGTTCTCTGCTTCTCGACCCTCGATGTTGCGGGTTGGTTTCCTCGCTTGTTGGGGCGGCGGTGGCCGTGGCTGATGGATATGCATCTTTATTACTTCACCCGGCCCCTATTGCGGCGATGGCTCAAGCGGGCCGGGTTCGCTGAAATATTTGATGCAGATTATCGGCACTACACCACGGTCCAGTATCTTTGGCACAAGGCCGCGGCACTGTTGCCGGGTGCCCTTGGACGGGCGGTCGCGCCGGTTGGCGAAATTCTGCCGACCCGATGGGCTATTCCCGTCAGCTTAGGCGATGTCGTGCTTTTCGCCGCCCGCAAGGTCGGTCCGGCATCATCCGGGCCACTGGCCGAAGAAGGGGGACGCGGTAGCACCGATTGACAATTTCCGCCGCCAATACTATACAAATTTAGTTGGTTATTTCCATAAAGTTACTAGGGCGATTCCAAAGCATGCCCGGCAGGCATGTTTAGGTTAGACAAGGACGATGGACAGATGAAGATTCTGATGATCAATCCGCCCGACGAGAATACCGTCGTCGAGAATCCCGATTCGCATAGCGAAGACGGCACTTTTCTAGAAGCGGACGATTTTGGAGAGTTTCCCCCACTCGGCATGCTGTATGTCCTGTCCTATCTGGAAAAAAACACCAACGGGCACGAAATACACATCATTGATTGCATCGCCCAGGGAATCCGGCAATCTAAACTGTCCGAGTTGATTGCCGAGATTCGCCCTGACGTCGTCGGGATCACCAGTTTCACCATTTCGATGGTCGATTGCTGCCTGGTTGCCGAAGCGGTGCGGCGGATAGTGCCCCATGCCCACATCTGCCTGGGCGGTCATCATCCGATCGCTTATCCGTTCGAGGCAGCACAATTGCCTCAGTTCGATTCGATCGTGGTTGGCGAGGGCGAGTATGCCTTCACCGCACTGATCAACGCCCTCGAGTCCGGGGGGGATATCACGCAGATCCAGGGCGTCTATACGAAAGCATCCATCAACGCCTGGCGCGACGCTCAGTTTCGGGACAAGCGCTTCCTGGCCAGGGTGTCCGTTCCCCCGGCTTATGTCGAGGATGTCGACGATCTTCCGCCGGTCAACCGCAAATGGATTCGCCACTTGCGTTATCAGAGCATTTTGGGCGTGACCGCCGACCTAGCGACCATTCTTTCGTCCCGTGGATGCCCGTATCTGTGCACTTTTTGTGATGTCCCGTATAAGCGGTATCGCCAGCGCTCAACCGAGAAGGTCGTCGACGAGATCGAGGAATGCTTGGCGCTGGGCTACAAGGAGTTCCGTTTTTACGATGATCTGTTCAATATCACGCCCAAGAAAATCATCGACTTCTGCGATGAATTGGACCGGAGAGGTTTGAAGATCGATTGGGAATTCCGCGGTCGGGTCAACACGGTCACCTATGAATCGCTGAAGCGTGCCAAGTCAACCGGACTGCGCATGATTTCGTTCGGCGTGGAAACCGGTTCCGACGAAGGCCTGAAGGCGCTCAAGAAGGGAACGACCACCGAGAAGGTCAGGAACGCTTTCAAGTGGTGCCGTGAACTGGGAATTCTGACGGTTGCCGACTACATCATCGGACTGCCTCATGAGAAGGGCCCAGACGATGTTCGCCGTAATATCGAATTCCTGGTCAGCCTGGATCCAGATTACGCCCAGGTTTCGGTTCTGAAGCTATACCCGAATACCGAGATGTACGATCAGGGCGTCAAACAGGGAATCATTGAACCCGGGCGTTGGCAACAGTTCGCGCTCAATCCGCACAAGGGGTTCGTTGTCGATCATTGGACCGAGTCCATGTCGCTCGATACGCTCATCGGTCTCCAGAAGTGGGCCTATCGGCGCTTCTACATGCGGCCAAGATACATTGCCCGTAGTGCGCTAAAGACGCGGTCCTTCTATGAACTCTATTCCAAGGCCAAGGGGGGCGATGAAGCTCCTGAAGGCCAACCGGCGCGTTGCGTGATCAAGTGTGATTCAGTCCGCCGGGGTGGATTGATCCGGCTGGCGGCGGGATTGGTGATTGTTTTTGGTCTGATCGTCCTCGCCGAAGGCTTGGCTCGCCTAGCCGGGATGATGGAACGCCTGGAGCTCCCCGGACTGGCCAGTCGTGTCAATGGGCGGATGGCGCTCAATCCCTATCAAGCGCCGTCCGACGAGTTCATCCGGCACTGGCGGCTGCGTCCCGGTTGGTCGTCGCCGGCGGGTGATCTTGCCGCAATGAAGCGGATGTCCGGCCGCGAAGAGGGCGCGCGCTATCTGGAAGACGCAGCAGCCATTGGGTTCGGGCTGCCATTGGTCATCAATGCCGATGGGTTCAAGGGGCCTGAACTCCTTCCAGATCGGCCCTATCCGCGTTTTCTTGCGATCGGCGATTCAGTGACATTTGGCGTTGCCGGCTGGGATTTCGTGCGCGCCATGGAGGCTGCTCTCGCAGAACAGAACCAGCGGGTCGAAGGAATCAATGCCGGGGTGGAAGGGTACTCAGCCCTGAACGCCTTGCATGAGTTGCCGCACCTACGGGCGGCGAAGGCGGATGTTTGTTTGATCATGCTGGGGTGGAACAACCTTTACGGCGAAGACGGCTCCTATGGAACGTTAGAGGCTTATTTCCACTCCATCCGCTTGATACGGCGAGTGGTGAGGATGTTCGCAGAGAGCGATCGCAATGTTGCCGATAAGGCCTTGCGGGAGCGCCAGAAACTTCCCGATCCGAATGCGGAAGACGTGGCTCTCTACGGTGCATATCGGCCGACATTCCTGGACAGCATAGACCAGTTGGGGCTGGCGCTGGAGGCGAACGGTTGCCGTGTGGCCATCGCCACGCTGGCTGGCCTATATGCCGATAGTGGCGAGTTGTCGCCCAAGGCCTTGGCGAACGGCCATCTTCCCGCCTTTACGAGCAACCCTTATGTGTTGGCGGCGATGACCGGCGCGACCAACCGGGCGCTACGCGGTCTGGCCGCCAAACGGGGGTGGCGTCTGGTCGATGTCGCCGTCTGGTCCGACCGGGTAATGACGCCGCGAGCGGACTGGTTCTCCGATGGTGTTCACTTGTGGGCCTGGGGGCTCGCCCGGCTGGGCGAGTTCGTGGCAAGCGAACTCCAGTCAGATCTGGTCAATGCCGGAAGTGCCTCATCCCGGTGAACACCATCGCCAGGCCCTTTTCGTCGGCGGCGGCGATCACTTCGGCGTCGCGCATCGAGCCGCCGGGCTGGATCACCGCGGTGGCGCCGGCGGCGGCGGCGGCCAGCAGGCCGTCGGCGAAGGGGAAGAAGGCGTCCGACGCCACCACCGAACCGATGGTGCCGGGCTGGGCCTGGCCGGCGGCATTGGCCGCCTCCTGGCTTTTCCAGGCGGCGATGCGCGAGCTGTCGACACGGCTCATCTGGCCGGCGCCGATGCCCACCGTGCAGCCGTCCTTGACGTAGATGATGGCGTTGGACTTGACGTGCTTGCAGACGCGGAAGGCGAACAGCAGGTCCTTCAGTTCCTGCTCGGTCGGCGCCCGCTTGGTGACCACCTTCAGACCATCCAGGCCGACGCGGCCGTTATCCTTGTTCTGGAACAGGTAGCCGCCCGACACGGCGCGCAGGGTCATGCCTGCGCTGTTGGGGTCGGGCATGCCGCCGGTCACCAGAAGACGCAGGTTCTTCTTGGCGGCGAAGGCGGCCACGGCGGCCTCGTCGGCCTCGGGGGCGATCACCACTTCGGTGAACAGCTTGCAGATTTCCTCGGCGGTGGCGCCGTCCAGCTTGCGGTTGATGGCGATGATGCCGCCGAACGCCGAGACGGGGTCGCAGGCCAGCGCCGCCTTGTAGGCGCTGACGATGTCCGGGCCGGTGGCGACGCCGCAGGGATTGGCGTGCTTGATGATGGCCACCGTCGGCGCCTCGAATTCGGCGGCCAGTTCAAAGGCGGCGTCGGTGTCGTTCAGATTGTTGTAGGACAGTTCCTTGCCCTGTAACTGGCGGGCGCTGGCGATGCCGGGGCGCTGGTCGCCGGTGACGTAGAAGGCGGCTTGCTGGTGCGGATTCTCGCCGTAGCGCAGGGATTGCTTCAATTCGCCGGCCACCACGACGCGGCGCGGGAAGGTGTCGCCCAGTTCGCGCGCGAACCACTGGCTGATGGCGGCGTCGTAGGCGCCGGTGCGGGCGTAAGCCGTTGCGGCCAGATGCTTGCGCAGGGACAGCGTCGTGGCCCCGCCGTTGGCGCTCATCTCTTCCATCACCCGCCGGTAATCCTCGACATCGACGACGACGGCCACGGATTCGTGGTTCTTCGAGGCGGCGCGGATCATCGCCGGGCCGCCGATGTCGATGTTCTCGATGGTGGTGTCGTAATCGGCGCCCTTGGCGACGGTGGCCTCGAACGGATAGAGGTTGACCACCAAGAGGTCGATGGGATCGATGCCGTGCGCTTCCATCGCGGCTTCGTGCCCGGCATTGCCGCGAATGCCCAAAAGGCCGCCATGCACCTTGGGGTGCAGGGTCTTGACGCGGCCGTCCAGCATTTCGGGGAAGCCGGTATAGTCGGCCACTTCCACCACGGTCAGTCCGGCGTCGCGCAGTGCCTTGCAGGTGCCGCCGGTCGACAGGATCTCGACATTGCGTTCGGCCAGGAAACGGGCGAATTCGACCAGTCCGGTCTTGTCGGAGACCGAGAACAGGGCGCGGCGGATCGGGCGAAGATCGGACATGGACAGGGCTCCGGCGGCGAACGGGACAGGGGTTGGCGGCGGTATAGCACAGCTGGCGCCCGGGGAAAGGCAAAAAGTGTTCTGCGCCATTGACTTGCGCAGCCCCATCGGGCAAGGCTCGGGTCCATTTTCCGAGGATCGCCATGAAGACAGTGGTGTCCCTGGTCCCGCTGGCGATGGAGCGTGATACCAGGACCATCAAGATCGCATCATCGTTCGCCCGGCTGGGCTATCGCTCAGTGGTGGTCGAGGCCTTGCCCAGCCGTCGCCGCGACCATGCCTGCATCGATCTGGTGACGCTGGGGCGCGTCCCGCCGGCCACCGGGGGCACCCCCGCGGATCGCCGGCCGCGGGCCGGCGTCGGTTCGCCGTGGCGGCAATGGCTGGGCGAGCGGCTGCATTTCGCCCTGTTCCTGCTGCGCTATTTCGTGGCGCTGCCGTTGTTGGCGCTGCTGCGGGTGCCTCGGGCCGATCTCTATTACCTGCACGAATATCGCCTGTTCCCGACGGTTTGGTTGCTGCGCCGTCTGCGCGGCGGGGCGCCGCTGATCTATGACGCCCACGATGTCTATGCCGAGGTGTGGGAGCCAGAGCAGCTCAGCCCGTTCTGGCGCAGCCGCTTCGTCCCCCTTCTGCTGGCGATGGAGCGCGCCTGTGCCCGCGAGGCCAGGGCGGTGGTGACGGTCGGCGAGGGCGTGGCCGAAGCTATCGGCCGCTGGCTGGCGGTTGCCCCGGTAGTGCTGCGCAACTGTCACGATGACCGGCTGCGGCAATCGCCGCCGCAGACCCTGCGTCGGCACCTCGGTCTGCCGCCCGATGCGGTTCTGGTGGTGGTGATCGGCCACCGCAAACCGGGGCAGGTGCTGGAGCCTCTGGCCGCTGCCCTGGCCGACCTGCCGGATCATCTGCACGTTGCCTTCGTCGGTTCGTTCTATGACGTCGAGGTGGCCGAACTGGCGGTTCGCCATAACCTGTCGGGCCGCTTGCACGCGCCGGGAGCGATGGCGTCGGAGCAGATGGTCGCCTATGTCGCCGACGCCGACGCTGCGGCCCTTTTATATTGGGGCCATTCCGCGAATACCCGCTATATCCTGCCCAACGGTTTCTTCCAGTCGGTCGCGGCCGGACTGCCGCTGCTGTATCCCGATTTGCCCGAATTGACGCGGCTGGTCGGCGGCCGCAATCTCGGCTGGTGTATCGACCCGCGCGACAGGCTGTCGCTGACGCTGACGCTGACTGCGCTGCTCGCCTTGGATGACGTCGCGCGGCAGGCCGTCCGGGCGGAGGTTGCGGCCGTGGCTTCCACTCTGACCTGGGAAGGTGAGGAATCCGTGCTGGCGTCGTTGACCGAAACCATATTGAAGGAAGACGAGCCATGAAGCAGGTGCTGATCCGCTCCGGCAACGCATTGGTCGAGGAGGTCCCTGCCCCCGTCGCCGGACCGGGCGAGATCCTGGTCGCCGTCGCCGCCTCGTGCGTTTCGGTGGGGACCGAGGCCTCCAGCTTGTCCCTGTCCGGCATGCCGCTGTACCGCCGCGCCCTCAAACAGCCGCAGCACGTCAAGCGGGTTCTGGAAATCGCCCGCGAGCAAGGCGTCCGTGCCGCCGTCGAACGGGTGCGCGGCAAGGTCGAGGCGGGGGCGCCGACCGGCTATTCCGCTGCCGGCACCGTCATCGCCGTCGGCGACCGGGTCGAGGCTTTCCGGGTCGGCGACCGCGTCGCCTGCGCCGGCGCGGGTATCGCCAACCACGCCCAGTTCATCGCCGTGCCTGTCAACCTGGCCGCCCGTCTGCCCGATGGCCTGGAGTTCGCCGACGCCTGCACCGTTACCCTGGGGGCCATCGCCCTGCAGGGAGTCCGCCGCGCCGCACCCACCCTGGGCGAGACCTTCGTGGTGATCGGCCTGGGGATTCTGGGCCTGCTGACGGTGCAGATGCTGCGGGCCAACGGCGTGCGGGTGATCGGCATCGACCCCGATGCCGGGCGCCGCGACATCGCCCGTGCGGTGGGGGCGGTCGCCGCTCTCGACCCCGGCGAGGATGTCTCCGGCGCGGTAGGTCGGCGGACCGGTGGTTTCGGCGCCGACGCAGCGGTCATCTGTGCCGCCTCGCCCTCGCATGCCATCGTCGCCCAGGCGGCGCAAAGCTGTCGCAAGAAGGGCCGGGTGATATTGGTCGGCGATGTCGGGCTGAACCTCGACCGCGCCGATTTCTACGCCAAGGAACTGGATTTCCTGATCTCGTGCTCGTATGGGCCGGGCCGCTACGATCCGGTCTTCGAACAGGGGGGGCAAGATTATCCACTGCCTTATGTACGCTGGACCGAAACCCGCAACATGGAGGCTTATCTGGGTCTGTTGGCTGACGGATCGGTGCGGCTGGCGCCGTTGGCACCGCAATCCTATCCGGTGGAGGAGGCACCGGCGGCTTACCGGGCGCTGAAGGGCGAGGGGGAGAAGCCGCTGCTGGTGCTGCTGTCCTATCCGCCGCAGGGCGATCCCATTCGCCGCGTTTCCGTCCGTGCCGCCCGGCCGGGCCGTTCCGGCGCAGTCGGCGTCGGCATTCTGGGGGCGGGGTCGTTCCTGCAGGCGGTGCATATCCCCAACATGCTGGCGATGCCGGATCGCTTTTCCATCCGGGCCGTCATGAACCGCACCGGCGCCAGCGCCAAGGCGGTGGCCGAGCGTGTCGGCGCCGCCTATGCCGCCACCGACGCCGACGCCATTCTGGGCGACCCCGACATCGGACTGGTGGTGATCGGGACCCGCCACGATATGCACGGACCTCTGGTGCTGGCGGCACTCCGGGCCGGCAAGGCGGTTCTGGTGGAAAAGCCGCTGTGCCTGACCGCCGGAGAACTGGCCGCCATCGAGGAGTTCTATCGCGCCCGTTCCGAGGGGCCGCTGCTGCTGACCGGATTCAACCGCCGCTTCTCGCCTGCCGTTTGCCGTCTGGGCGAGGTTCTGGCCGGCCGCACCACGCCGATTATGGCCAGCTACCGCATGAATGCCGGCTTCCTGTCCGCCGACCATTGGACGCAAAGCCCGGAAGGCGGCGGCCGCAACCTGGGCGAGGCCTGCCATATCTATGACCTGTTCTGCGCCTTGACCGGATCCTTGCCGACCCGGGTCGAGGCGCAGGCTATCCGCGCCGAGGGGCGGCAGTGGCGGTCCGACGACAATTTTTCCGCTACTCTCACCTTCGCCGATGGCTCGGTATGCAGTCTGCTTTACACGGCCCTGGGCACCAAGGAGCATCCCAAGGAGCGGATGGAGGTGTTCGCCGATGGCGTGGTCGCCAGCCTTGACGATTACCGCGCCCTGGCGGTGGCCGGCCGTCGCGTCAAGGGCTGGCAGGGCAACCAGGACAAGGGCCACAAAGCGTTGATGGCGGCGTTGGCCAGGGGGCTGGCCGACGGCCAGTGGCCGATTCCGCTGGAGCACCAATTGGCTGCCACCCGGGCGGCGTTGGCCGTGCAGGATATGATCGGCATGGGAAACGTCTGAAGGGAGGACTTCAAAAACTGAACCGGGTGGTTTAGTTTGGCGTCATGACCAAGCCGCTCACACCCCGTTCCGCCGCCAAGCGGGCTGCCATCCTGGATGCGGCGCAGGCCTGTTTCTGCGATCAGGGCTTCGCCGCCACCAGCATGGACGTGGTCGCCCAGGCGGCGGGTGTGTCGAAGGCCACCATCTACAGTCACTTCCGCGGCAAGGACGATCTGTTCGGCGCCATCATCTGCCGGCGATGCGACGACCATGCCGAGGGCATGGGCCCGATCGCCGCCGGGGCCGGCGACGATGCCGCCTCTGTGCTGGCGGCGATGGCCCGGACCCTGATGGACCTGCTGATGGAGCCCGAGGTCCTGGCCATGTACCGCATGGTGGTGGCCGAGGCGGCGCGCCATCCCGATCTGGCCCGGATCTATTACGAACAGGGGCCGGTGCGCGGCAAGCAGCGCATCGCCGATGTCCTGGCCGGACTGGATCGCCGGGGATTGCTGGCTATTCCCGATCCGTGGCTGGCCACCGACCTGTTCGTCAACATGCTGCGCGGCGAGGTGTTCCACCGCGCCCTGCTGGGACTGGACGGGCCGGCCCGGTTAAGCCTGGACGGCACCATCGCCGAGGCGGTCCGCGTCATGCTGGCCGCCTATGGTCCGCGCCCATAGGGCTTCGGCTGCCGCCGTCACCTTGTCCACCGACAGGTCCAGCATCAGGCAGTCCCGGCTTTTGTAGTCGTAGTCCGGCGCGTGGCAGATATCGGTGAAGGAACGCGGGCCGCGCA
>Ga0172373_10005451_pt1 | contig 17428 bp, 18 predicted proteins | sample Lak10m_2_FD_114546 | JGI IMG/M metagenome (GOLD analysis project Ga0172373, IMG submission 114546) | Freshwater microbial communities from Kabuno Bay, South-Kivu, Congo - kab_092012_10m | ecosystem: Environmental > Aquatic > Freshwater > Lake | place: Democratic Republic of the Congo...
CCGTGTGGAGCGTCAATTTCGGCGTAACTCACATCGCGGCCATTTGCGATCAAGCCCTGCACCATCTCGCGGCTGCGCGCCGGAGAAAAGCGCCAATCGGTGGTGAAGCTCACCAACAAGAATTTGCACGTTGCACGCGCCAGCGCCGCACTCAAGTCGCCACCAAAAGCGCGGGCCGGGTCGAAGTAATCCAGCGCACGGGTGATCAGCAAATAGGTGTTGGCGTCAAAGTACTCGCTGAACTTGTCGCCTTGGTAACGCAGATAGCTCTCGATCTGGAATTCCACATCTTGAGTGGAGTATTTGTAGCCCGTCGGGCTGTTGACCGCAGAGCGCAACTCGCGGCCAAACTTTTCGTTCATCACATCATCACTGAGGTAGGTGATGTGACCGATCATGCGTGCAATGCGCAAGCCGCGCTTGGGCACCACGCCGTGCTCGTAAAAGTGACCCTCGTGAAAATCCGGGTCCGTCACAATGGCGCGGCGCGCCACTTCGTTGAAGGCAATGTTCTCGGCCGTCAGGTTGGGCGCGCTGGCTACCACCACTGCGTGGCGCACACGCTCAGGGTACTGCATGGTCCATGAAAGCGCCTGCATGCCGCCCAAGCTCCCACCCATCACGGCGGCCAGTTGCGCAATGCCCAGCGCATCCAGCAAACGGGCCTGGGCGTTGACCCAGTCTTCCACCGTCACCACCGGAAAGTCGGCGCCATACACCTTGCCCGTGTCCGGGTGGGTGTGCATCGGGCCGGTCGAGCCAAAGCACGAACCCAGGTTGTTCACCCCGATCACGAAAAACCTGTTGGTGTCCACCGGCTTGCCCGGGCCAATCATGGTGTCCCACCAGCCCACGTTTTTAGGGTCGTCCGCATACACCCCCGCCACATGGTGCGAGGCGTTGAGCGCGTGGCAAATTAACACCGCATTGGACTTGTCCGCGTTCAGCGTGCCATAGGTCTCATACGACAAGGAGTAGTCGCGAATCGACGCACCGCTTTGCAACAGCAGCGGCTGCTCAAACTTCATCGACTGGGCAACAGCAACAAAACTCATGGCCTGAAACAAAAAACCCGATTACGCCAAAGAAGCGCAACCGGGAAAGCGGGTGACCTCTTTAGCAGCATTTCTTGGGGGACATCCCCGCGCCCGCAAGCTGTGAACACATCAAATCGGCGCCCGCACAGTATAGGCCATGCGGCTTGCCTTGGACAGGGGTGCTTTTGAGTACTGATTTACATACTCTGGACAAAAAATCACATCCGTACTCAGGGAGACGCACGAAGTCGCCAAAAATATACAGCTCATGGCCGCTGCATGTTTGCTCACTCCGGGTCAGCCAACTGCAGCGCAGCCTGTACCCGACGCCGGGCAAGTCACCGTTTCCGGGCGCGCCTTCGAATTCCGGTGTTGGTTTATTTTGAAAACTGAGCCACGGGGGGTGCGGCTTAGTTTGATGGATGAATCAACAGCCAAGGGCGAAAACTTCGCCGCCTGCAAACCAGAGCGTAACGCTGGGGTGGCGAGTTTTGCGCAGGCCGTCCCAGACGATCAGGGGCATGATGAAGTACATCAACCCTGCAATGAAGTAGGCGGTGCTGACGTCCAGGAAGCGGAGCATGGGGCGAGACTTCAGTGGCCTTCGAAGCTCAGCAGGGTAAAGAGCTGGAGTCCTTCGGCCCGCAGGCGTTGGCTGCCGCCCAGTTCGGGCAGGTCCACAATGGCGGCGCCTTCGCAGATGCTGCCGCCCAGGCGCTCGATCAGGCGTTTGCCGGCCATCATGGTGCCGCCGGTGGCGATCAGGTCGTCAATGAGCAACACGCGCTGGCCGGGCTGGATGGCGTCGGTGTGCAGCTCGACGGTGGCGCTGCCGTACTCCAGCTCGTAGGTTTCTTCAACGGTGGTGAAGGGCAGCTTGCCTTTTTTACGGATGGGCACAAAACCGAGCCCTAGTTCGTAAGCGACCACAGAGCCCAGAATGAAGCCGCGTGCGTCCAGTCCGGCCACGATGTCGGGGCGCAGGTCGGGGTCCATGTAGCGGTGGACAAAGGCGTCAATCAGCACGCGAAACACGCGCGGGTTTTGCAGCAGCGGCGTGATATCGCGAAACTGCACCCCCGGCGCCGGCCAGTCGGGCACGGTGCGGATATGGCTTTTAAGGTAATCGTGAACGCTTTGTTGGTGCATGGCTTGTTCAGTTGATGCAAGGCTGCTCGTTGGATTTGTTCTGACGGCGCTGCAGGAGCTCTTGTGCTGTCAGTCGTACATCCCGTCCATCCTCTGAGACGATCAGAGGGGTATCGGTTTTGATGGCCAGATCTTCTGCTGCACGCGCAGCACGCAACATGGCGGCATAGGAGCCTGCCAGATCAGGATCGGCAGATTTTCTGATGTCACTTGTATTCATTTTGACTCCAGTCCACAAGTTGTGGGGGATGGACATAACTGTCATACAACGCCCATGAATCAACGATGTGTTTGTATGTGCTGTGGAAATTCTCCAGTCCGGACGCAAACCTTCTGCGAATAACGGATTCAGGCACATTGTGCCCTCCCTGTACCACGCGAACAGCGACCCGACTAATGGCAACTTCAGCTGAATGCAGTGCAAGAAACCAGAGCTTGACCTGATAACCCAACTGTCACCAAAGTTTGATTTTCCGGACGTAGCTGACACCCGAGAGCGTAGTTTCAAAAGCGAAACTTTGTCCAGCAATGACGCACTCATCTATTTTTCAAGCATCAATCGACCTGCTTTGATGGCCGCGGACTACGGGTTGAATGGGGCAAAGCCGGCAGCGATCAAATCGGCGTTGATGAATTTGAGTGTGTGAGCCTCACCAGGTAAGAAGTCTCTGACAAAAGTGGTCTTCCCCGCGCCGTTGGGTCCTGCAATGATGATCACTTTCTTCACGTCAGCCTCTCAAAAATTTTTGTTCAGCCAGGGCCAGTGCTGCGGGTTTGCCCGAAAGCACCAGGATGTCGCCAAAGCGCAGTTCGCTGTCTTCTGTCGGGGCTTCAGTGGTGCCGTTGATGCGGCGCAGGCTGACTACGCGTACGCCGACGGCGTGCAGGGCCAGCGCGCCCAGGGGCTTGGCCAGCCAGGGGCAATCCAGCGGCAGGCTGATGGTGGCAAAGCGTTCGTGTTCGAGTTCGTCAAAGCTGCTGTCGTCGGCGCCATGAAAGTAGCCGCGCAGCATGCTGTAGCGGGCTTCGCGTTGGTCTTGCACCATTCGGAACACGCGGCGCACGGGCACGCCGACCAGGGCCAGGGCGTGGCTGGCGAGCATGAGGGAGCCTTCGAGCGCGTCGGGCACCACTTCGGCGGCGCCTGCGGCCTGGAGTTTGTCGAGGTTGGCGTCGTCTTTGGTGCGCACGATCACGGGCACTTGCGGGGCGTGGCTGTGGGTGTGGCCAAGGACTTTGAGGGCGCTGGCGGTGTCCAGGTATGTGATGACCACCGCGCTGGCGCGGGCCAGGCCGGCTGCGGCCATAGACTGCAGGCGGCTGGCGTCACCAAAGACGACCGAGTCGCCCGCGGCTGCGGCCTGGCGCACGCGGTCGGGGTCGAGGTCGAGGGCCATGTAGGGAATGTTTTCCTGCTCCAGCATGCGCGCCAGGTTCTGGCCGCAGCGGCCGTAGCCGCAGATGATGACGTGGGCGCTGGTGTTGATGGACTTGCGCGCAATGGTGGTCATTTGCAGCGATTGCTGCAGCCATTCGCTGGCGACCAGTTTCATGACGATGTCGTTGGCCCGCATGATGATGAAGGGCGTGGTTAACATGGACAGCACCATGCTGGCGAGCACCGGGTTCATGAGTGTGGGGGGCACGAGTTCGTTGCTGTTGCTCAGGGTCAGCAGCAGAAAGCCGAATTCGCCCGCTTGCGCTAGGTACAAGCCGGTGCGCAGCGCCACGCCGGTGCTGGTGCCTGTCAGGCGGGCGATAGCCGTGATCAGCCCCAGCTTGAACAGCACCGGCAGTGTGACCAGCAGCAGCACCAGGGGCCAGCGCTCGAGCACAAGCCGCCAGTCGAGCATCATGCCGATGGTGATGAAGAACAGGCCCAGCAGCACGTCGTGAAAAGGGCGGATGTCGGTTTCCACCTGGTGTTTGTATTCGGTCTCGGAAATGAGCATGCCAGCAATGAAGGCGCCTAGTGCCAGGCTCAGGCCGGCCAGCTCGGTCAGCCAGGCCAGGCCCAGGGTGACCAGTAGCAGGTTGAGCACAAACAGTTCTTCGCTTTTGCGTCGGGCCACCAGGGTGAGCCACCAGCGCATGATGCGTTGCCCGCCGGTGAGAAGCAGGGTGATGAGGAGCACGGCCTTGATACCAGCTTTGCCCAGTTCCCAGGCCAGCTCTTCAGGTGGTGCGCCCAGTGCGGGAATCAGGACCAGTAGGGGCACCACGGCCAGGTCTTGAAACAGCAGCACGCCGACCACGCGTTTGCCGTGTTCGGTTTCCAGCTCAAGTCGGTCGGCCATGAGTTTGATGACGATGGCGGTGCTGCTCATGGCCATGGCGCCCGACAAGGCTATGGAGGATTTCCAGTCCAGCAGCCACCAGGTGGGGGCCATGGCGGCCAGGAATGCTGAACCGATGGTGACCACGGCAATGGTCAAAACCACTTGCATGAGCCCCAGCCCGAACACGTGTTTGCGCATGGCGCGCAGCTTTTGCAGGTTGAACTCCAGCCCGATGACGAACATTAAAAACACCACGCCAAACTCGGCCAGGTGCTGGATGCCAGTGGTGTTTTGTGCCAGGGACAGGGCGTTGGGCCCGATGACCACGCCCACGGCCAGATAGCCGAGCATGGGCGGCAGTTTGAGCGAGCGACACGCGACCACGCCCAGCACGGCGGCCAGCAGGTACAGCAGGGTCAGCTCAAGGGAATTCATTGCCCTATCGTAGCAGGGCCGTGCGTCAGCAAGGGCGACGCAAATCAGGGTTTGCGTGGGGCCAATTGCGCCCGTACGTCGCCTTGCAATTGGTACTCGCCGGTTTTGGCGTTGAAGTCGAGGATGTTGCCAGTGAACACGTCTTTGGCACGTTCGATGCGCACGGGTTGCGTGGATTTGAGTTCCTCTTTTTTGGGCCAGGCCACCAGTTGCTGGCCTTTGAGGGTCATGGCCGGCGAGGTGCCCAGCGCTTCGCGCACGGCCACGGCGTTGCCTAGCAGGGTGGCGCGCTCGCCATCGCTGCTGGCCATGCCCAGTTGGGCGTGTGCGTTCATGCGTGCGCCGTTGTCAGCCCGTCCACGAAATTGCACCTGTTCGATGTGGAGCTCGTCGGTGTTGGGGTAGTGGTGGCCTTGTGTGCCGAGCACTTCGCGGTAGAGGGTGCCGTCCGGTCGAAAAGCCTGGACCGAGAAGTTGCGCAGGGAGTAGTCGGGGTCGGAGCGGACCACTTTGGGCACTTGTGGGCCGCCCAGGTCGGGCAGACTGCGCACCAACCACCAGCTGGCCAGCGCCAGCACGCCCATGACGACCACGGGGGTGTACAGGCTCAGGCGGTCCAGCGTGCGGGCCAGGGGCGCAGGCAGTTTCATGCGGAGGGGCCTTTGTGGGCGCGGTTGGTACCGACATTGTCCAGCAACTGCACATAGCGTCCGCTGGCCACGAGCAGCAGGTCGCACAGCTCGCGCACGGCGCCTTCACCGCCGCGTGCGCTGGTGATGTGGTCGGCCAGGGCTTTGGCCTGGGCGTGCGCTTGTGCGGGGGCGCACGCAAAAGCCACGTGTTGCAGGATGGGCAGGTCCGGCCAGTCGTCACCCATGGCGGCGGCTTGCGACCAGTCCAGGCCCAGCTCCTGCAGCATGGCGGCGGCGGCGGGGTGTTTGTCTTCGGTGCCAAAGCGCACGTGTTCTATGCCCAGTGCCTTGAGGCGCAGGCGTAGTGGCGCGGAGTCGCGCCCGGTGATGACGGCAGGGATGATGCCCGCTTGTTGCAGCAGCTTGAGGCCTTGGCCGTCGAGCACGCTGAAACGCTTGAGCGATTCGCCATGTTCGGAGAAGTACAGCCCGCCATCGGTCATGACGCCATCGACGTCAAAAAACACGATACGAATGCCTTGGGCCTTGAGCAGCAGTTCGGGCGCAAAGTGCACGGCGGGCTCGAGGGGGCGCAGGGTGCTCATGGCTTAGATGACCTTCGCACGCATCAGGTCGTTGGTGTTGATGGCACCAACCAGTTCGCCTTGTGCGTCGACCACCAGCACGCTGGTGATGCGGTGGGCCTCCATCAGGTCTGCGGCTTCGGCGGCCAGTGCGTCATCGCGCAGGGTGCGGGGGTTGGCGTGCATGACCTCGCTGGCTTTGAGCTGGCGCAGGTCCAGGCCTTTTTCAATGAGGCGGCGCAAGTCGCCGTCGGTAAAGATACCTAGCACCTGGCCTTGTGCGTTGACCACCGAGGTGGCCCCCAGACCCTTGCGGCTCATTTCCTGCATGAGTTCGGAAAAGCTGGCTTCGGGGGAGACGCGGGGCACGTCGGTGCCCTTGCGCATGATGTCGCTCACATGCGTCAGCAAGCGCCGGCCCAGCGAGCCGCCGGGGTGCGAGCGGGCAAAGTCTTCGGGCTTGAAGCCGCGCGCGTCCAGCAGGGCCACGGCCAGCGCGTCGCCCATGGCCATTTGCGCGGTGGTGCTGGCGGTGGGGGCCAGGTTGAGCGGGCAGGCTTCTTTGGCGACACCGGTGTTGAGCACCACATTGGCGTGACGCGCCAGGCTGGACTGTAGGCCGCCGGTCATGGCAATGAGGGGTACGCCCAGGCGCTTGATGACGGGCAGGATGGCGACCAGCTCGTCGCTCTCGCCGCTGTTTGACAGGCCTAGCACCACGTCGCTGGCCTGGATCATGCCCAGGTCGCCATGGCTGGCTTCGCCGGGGTGCATGAACATGGCGGGGGTGCCGGTGGAGGCCAGGGTGGCGGCAATCTTGGTGCCCACGTGGCCGCTTTTGCCCATGCCCGTCACCACCACGCGGCCTGTGGCCTGGAGCACCAGCTCGACCGCTTGCACCAAGCGATCGTCCAGCCGGTCTTTCATGGCCAGCAGGGCTTGGGCTTCAATGTCCAGCGCTTCGCGCGCCATGTGCAGGGTGTGGGAGGCGTTGAGTTGCATGGCGCAATTTTATCGGGCGAGCTTGGCTTGTGCTTAGTCCAGACCGCGCACGATCTGCATGGCTTCTTCGATACGCTCGACGCCATGCACCTGTAGGCCTTTGAGGGCGGAGTCGGACTTTTTGGGCAGGTTGGCCTTGGGCACGATGGCTACCGAGAAGCCCAGCTTGGCGGCTTCCTTCAGGCGCTCCTGACCGCGCGGTGCGGGGCGTACTTCGCCGGCCAGGCCCACTTCGCCAAACGCAATAAAGCCCTTGGGCAGAGCCTTGCCACGCAGGCTGGAGGTGATGGATAGCATGACGGCCAGATCGGCCGCAGGCTCGCTGATGCGCACACCGCCCACTGCATTCACAAAGACGTCCTGGTCCATGCAGGCTACGCCCGCGTGGCGGTGCAGCACGGCCAGCAGCATGGCCAGGCGGTCGCGTTCCAGGCCGACCGACAGGCGGCGCGGACTGGGGCCACCGTTGTCGACCAGGGCCTGGATTTCCACCAGCATAGGGCGCGTGCCTTCCAGGGTGACCATGACACAGCTGCCGGGTACGGGCTCGCTGTGCTGGCTCAGGAAAATGGCGCTGGGGTTGGTCACGCCCTTGAGGCCCTTCTCGGTCATCGCGAACACGCCAATTTCGTTGACGGCGCCAAAGCGGTTTTTGATGGCGCGGATCAGGCGGAAGCTGCTGTGCGTGTCGCCTTCAAAGTAGAGCACGGTGTCGACCATGTGTTCGAGCACGCGCGGGCCGGCCAACGCACCTTCTTTGGTGACGTGGCCGACCAGCACGATGGCGGTGCCGCTGGCCTTGGCGGCGCGGGTGAGGTGCGCCGCGCATTCGCGCACCTGCGCAACCGAGCCGGGTGCACTGGTCAGTTGGTCCGAATAAACAGTTTGAATCGAGTCAATGATGGCGACTTTGGGTTGGCGTGCATGCAGCGTGGCCAGGATTTTTTCGAGCTGGATTTCTGCCAGCACCGGTACCTGCGAGTCCAGCAGGCCCAGGCGGTGTGAGCGCAGCGCGACCTGAGCGCCGCTTTCTTCGCCAGTGACGTACAAGGTGTCCATGCCTGCGCGTTGCAGGGCGTCGACGGCTTGCAGCAGTAGCGTGGATTTGCCGATGCCGGGGTCACCACCAATGAGCACCACGCCGCCTTCGACCATGCCGCCGCCGAGCACGCGGTCGAGTTCTTCCTGGCCAGTGGGGTGGCGTTGAACATCTACCGCTTCGATTTGCGAAAGCGGCGTGACTTCGGACGCAGGCGCCAGCCCTTGCGCCAGGGCGCTGCCGAAGCGGTTTTTGCCTGCAGCGCCGGTGTCGGCGACAGATTCAATCAGGGTGTTCCAAGCACCGCAGCCGGGGCATTTGCCCATCCAGCGCGGGCTGCTGGAACCGCATTCGGTGCAGCTGTAAGTCGTCTTGTCTTTGGCCATGACGCCAAGTGTGCCTGAAAGCTGGCGGTTTACAGCGTCACGACAAAACGGGCACCGCCGCCTTCGCGGTCTTCGCAGCGAATGCTGCCGCCGTGGCGCTCGGTAATCGATTTGACTAGCGACAGTCCCAGGCCCACACCACCCACGCGTTCGCTGGCGCCGGGTAGGCGGTAGAAGGGCTCGAAGATGCGTTCGCGCAGTTCGGGCGGCACGCCTGGGCCCCGGTCGCTGACGCGCAGCACGGTGCGGCCGTTTTCGCTGCGAAGCGACAGTTCAATGTCTGGCTTGTCGCTGTGGGTGGCAGTGGCGCCGTAGCGTTTGGCGTTTTCCAGCAGGTTGCGCACGAGGCGGCGCAGCAGTTTACTCACGCCCTGCACCTCAAAGTGGAACTGGTCCTCTGGCACATCCAGATGAGCACCCACGCGGGCGCACTCTTCGGCGCACAGGCCCACCAGCTCGACCGGTTCGATGGTGCCCATGTCGGCCTCTTTGGCGTGTAGGCGGCTGGCTAGCAAGATTTCGTCAATCAGTTGGTCCAGCTCGGCCATGTTGCGCAGCACTTCGGCGCGGGTGCGTTGGCGCACAGCCTCTTCCAGCTTGGGGGACTCCATGAGTTCCATCGCCATGCGGATGCGCGCCAGCGGCGAGCGCAACTCGTGCGATGCGTTGGCCAGCAATGACTTTTGCGAGCTCATCAGGTTCTGGATGCGATCTGCGGCTTCATTGAAGCGGCGTGACAGGTCAGCCACTTCGTCCTGTCCCTGAAAAGGGAAGCGCACGTTCAGGTCGCCCTCGCCCCAGCGCTGAACGCCGTTTTGCAGTCGCTCGAGCTGCAGCGTCAAGCGGCGGATGACCGGGTACAAAGCCAAAGCTACGACCATGCCGACCAGCAGCAGGGTCCACAAAAAGCCATAGGGTGAGCGTGCCCACCAGGGCGGTAATGCGCGCTGGGGGGGCGGACCGCCTGGCGTGGTGCGCGGCACTTGCAGGTAAAACTCTTGCCCGTTGGGCATGACGACCTGAAATTCGTAGCCTTGGCCGCGGCGCGGCAATTGGGGCGCAACGGCGAGCACGTCGCCGTCGGTGTTGCGCACGATCAGCATGCGCGAAATGATGGGGCCGCTGCTGCGTTCGCGGTCCCGGTCGCGTTGCTGGATATGCCAGGCCACGCCAGCGAGCACCATGACCAGCGCCAGGGCCAGCACAGCGGCCAGCCATACGCGCAGGTAAAGGTGTCGGGAAGGCGTGCGCATGGCCGGTTCAGTCTTGCTGGCGTGCAAACACGTAGCCGACGCCACGCACGGTCAGAATGCGCTGGGGGTTTTTGGCATCGTCTTCAATGGCGGCGCGAATGCGGCCCATGTGCACGTCAATCGAGCGGTCGAAGGCTTCGAGTTCGCGGCCGCGCACGGCTTCCATGATCTGGTCGCGGCTGAGCACGCGTCCGGCGCGCTCGGCAAGGGCAACCAGCAAATCGAACTGGTAGGAGGTGAGCTCGCACTCCTGGCCGCGTACGCTGACGCGGCGCGCATCGCGGTCAATTTCAAGGCTGCCGAATTGCATGATGTGGTGCGCGGTTTCGGCATCCATGACTTTGCGGCGCAACACGGCGCGGATGCGTGCCAGCAACTCCCGGGGCTCGAAAGGTTTGGGCAGGTAGTCGTCGGCGCCCATCTCCAGGCCGATGATGCGGTCCATGGGGTCGCCCTTGGCGGTCAGCATGAGCACGGGTGTCTGGCCTGTGGCACCTGGCAGGGCGCGGATGCGTTGGCACACCTGCAGGCCGTCCATGTCGGGCAGCATCAGGTCCAGGATGACCAGATCCACCGTGTTGCTGGCGAGCTGGTTCAGGCCGCTTTGCGCGTCGGGCGCGTGGGTGACGGTATAGCCGTTGGTCTGCAGGTAGTCCGAGACCATGCTGGCCAGGCGGGCATCGTCTTCGATCATGAGGATGGATTGCATGCGTGCCATGATGCTCGGGTGCCTCTAAGTGGGGTTGTCTGCTGCGTAAAGTTGGGTAAACCGCTTTATTGTTTGGGGTGCACCCGTGCGGCCAGTGCCACCAGCAACAGGACCGGTACGCCTAACCAGGCGGTGGCGGTAAAGAAGTCGGCGTAGCCGTGGGCGTTGACGTAGTCGCCACTGAAGCCTGCAATGAATTTGGGCAGGAGCAGCATCATGGACGACAGCAGTGCGTACTGGGTGGCGGAGTAGCGGATATTGGTCAGCGAGGACAGGTAGGCAATGAAGGCGGCAGACGCCATGCCGCTGGACAGGTTGTCAGCCGAGATCACCCAGATGAGGGCATTGAGGTCGTGCCCCACATGGCTGAGCCAGGCGTACAGCAGGTTGCTGGCGGCGCTGAGCAAGGCGCCCACAAACAAAATGCGCATCACGCCCAGGCGGGCGGACAACACGCCGCCCACAAAGGCGCCGACCAGCGTCATGATGACGCCGAACACTTTGGTGACGGCGGCCACTTCGTCCTTGGTGAAGCCCATGTCTACATAAAAGGGGTTGGCCATGATGCCCATGACCACATCGCTGATGCGATACACCGCAATGAGGGACAGCACCAGCACGGCTTGCCAGCGGTAGCGTTGCCAGAAGTCGGCGAAGGGTTCAATCAGGGCGCCGTGAAGCCACTCTCCAACTGAGCGTGCGGGCTTGAGAGGGGCGGGCGCAGGCTCTGGCGAGGTGAGCACCGTCAGCATGCCCGGCAGCATGCTGGCCGCCATGATGGTGTAGGCCCATTGCCAGGCGCTTTGCGCGTAGCCTGTGTCTGCGCCCTGGGCATAGGCGGCCAGCCACAGCACGCCAGCGCCCGACCAGATCATGGCCAGGCGGTAACCGGTCTGGTAGCTGGCGGCGAGCACGGCCTGTTCGTCAGCTTGGGCCGATTCGATGCGGTAGGCGTCCAGCGCAATGTCTTGCGTGGCCGAGCCAAAAGCGACAGCCACAGCGCACCACACCAGCGGCGCCAGGGCCTGGGTGGGGTCGTAGCTGGCCATGCCCAGCAGGCCGGCAGCAATGCCCACTTGCGACAGCAGCAACCAGCTGCGGCGGCGGCCCAGACGGCGCGTCAGGCCTGGCAGAGGCAAGCGGTCCACCAAAGGGGCCCAGACCCACTTGAATCCGTAGGCCAGCCCGACCCAGCTGAGGTAGCCAATGGTGCTGCGGTCAATGCCCGCTTCGCGCAGGCGAAAACTCAGTGTGCCCAGAACCAGGAGCAGGGGCAGGCCAGCCGAAAAGCCCAACAGCAACATGCGCAAACTTGCAGGCTGCAGGTACAGCGCAAAGGCGGCCAGCCAGGAGCGTTGGGGGGCGGGGGATGGAGTGTTCATGCCTGCATTATCGGTACCGTCATCGGGTGACAACTTTAAGTTTATTATTCGCTCATCATGTGCTGGCTTTGTGAACTCAAAACTTCTTCTTCGACACCTTCGCGCGTGTGGGATGCGCGACGTGGTTTTTTACTCGCTGCAGGTGCGGCGGGTGCGGACTCAGCGCTGGCGCAGGTGAATGTGGGCTCGTCTTCCCAGGTGCGCAACCTGGTGCCGGCCGAGACGCTGGAGAATTCGGCTCGCCAGCAATACGGCCAGACTCTCAGCGAGGCACGCGCGCAGCGCGCTTTGGCGCCGGACACGTATCCGCAACTGTTGCGTATTCGGCAAATTGCAACGCGCCTGATTCCGTTCACCGCACAGTGGAACCCGCGTGCACGGGACTGGAATTGGGAAGTCAACCTGATTGGCAGCAAGCAGCTCAATGCCTGGTGCATGCCGGGCGGCAAAATTGCGTTTTACACAGGCATCATTGATCAACTCAAGCTCACGGATGACGAGATTGCCATGATCATGGGCCACGAAATGGCCCATGCCCTGCGCGAGCATGCCCGCGAGCGGCTGGCCAAAAGTCAGGTGACCAACATCGGTCTGTCGCTGGCTTCGCAGCTGTTGGGTTTGGGGCAGTTGGGCAATGTGGCAGCCGACTTGGGCACACAACTGTTGACGCTCAAATACAGCCGCGATGACGAAAGCGAGGCTGACTTGGTCGGCCTGGAAATTGCGGCGCGCGGTGGCTACAAGCCCGAGGCCAGCGTGCAGCTGTGGCAAAAAATGCTGGCGGCTAACGGCAACGGCGGACCGCAGTTTTTATCGACCCACCCCAGTGGCTCCAACCGTATTGAAGAGCTGCAGTCGAACCTGCCCAAGGTACAGACCTTGTACGAGCGGGCGCGCCAGCAAGGCTGATCAGAGGTCGCGCACGTAAGGGTTGCTGCGCCGCTCGCGGCCAAATGTACTTTCCGGGCCGTGGCCGGGAATGAACACCGTCTCGTCCCCCATGGGCCACAGGCGAGTGCGGATACTGTCGATCAGGGTATCGAAGTCGCCTTGCGGAAAATCGGTGCGGCCAATGCTGCCGGCGAACAGCACATCGCCCACAAAGGCGCGGAAAATTTCTGGCGAATGAAACACCACATGGCCGGGCGTGTGACCCGGGCAGTGGCGCACATTTAGCGTGTGTGCACCGAGCGTGACGGTGTCGCGGTCTTGCAGCCAGCGTGTGGGCGTAAACGGCCGCGCGGGAGGGAAGCCATAGTTCATGGCGGCTTCGGGCAGGCCATCAATCCAGAACAGGTCGCCTTTGTGCGGGCCAATGATGGGCAGGTCCAGCTGCTCGGACAAATCGGCCGCGCCGCTGCAGTGGTCAAGGTGACCGTGGGTGACCCAGATTTGCTCAAGCTTGAGGCCGAGTTTGCTCACGGCGTCAAGCAGCACATCGAGATCGCCGCCGGGGTCGATGACCGCAGCCTGCAGGCTCTGGTCATCCCAGACGAGCGAGCAGTTTTGCTGAAAAGCGGTGACGGGAATGGTGAGGTACTTCAACATCGCTCAAACACCGTAGCGGTCGCGGTAGGCCTGCACGGCGATCAGGTGCTGGCCCAGCTCGTTGCCGGTTTGTGCGCCAAGATAGGCCAGCAGGTCTTCGAGTTTGGCGATGGCGCATACCTGCAGACCTAGCGTGTTTTGTACATATTGCACGGCGCTGTGGGGCACGTCTTTGGTGGAGCCATCGGCCTGCTTTTCGGTGGCCATTTCCTGGCGGTCCAGCGCAATGGTCACCGCATGTGCGGTGGCGCCAGCGGCCTGAATCAGTGCAATCGATTCGCGTGCGGCGGTGCCGGCGCTCATCACATCGTCAACGATCAGCACACGGCCCTTGAGCGGCGCGCCGACCAGCGAGCCGCCTTCGCCGTGGTCCTTGGCTTCCTTGCGGTTGTAGGCAAAGGGCACGTTCTTGCCCAAGCGGGCCAGTTCCACCGCTACGGCGGCGCCCAGCGGAATGCCTTTGTAGGCGGGGCCAAAAATCATGTCGAACTCGATGCCGCTGGCGATCAGGGCCTGTGCATAAAATTGGGCCAGTCGGCTGAGCTTGGCGCCATCGTCAAATAGCCCGGCGTTGAAGAAGTAGGGGCTCATGCGGCCTGCTTTTGTCTTGAACTGACCAAAGCGCAGCACGCCAGCGTCTACGGCAAATTGCACAAATTCTTGTGCCAGGGCTTTTGTATCGACAGTGCCTGCGGCATGACTCATGGGGAAATTCCTTGTTCAAACTCACCAGCCTTAACCTCAACGGTATTCGCTCGGCCACGACCAAAGGGGTCGAGGCCTGGCTGGAGAAACATGCTCCGGATTGTATTTGCGTGCAGGAGGTCAAGGCGCAGGCTGCAGATGTGGCAGGCAAATTTGAAGAGCTGGCTGGCATGAAGGGCCATTTCCAGTTTGCCGAGAAAAAGGGCTATTCGGGTGTGGGCGTTTACAGCCGCCACGAGCCCAGCGATGTGGTGGTGGGCTTTGATGGTGGCGAGTTCGATGCCGAGGGTCGCTATGTCGAGGCGCGCTTTGACACCCCTGCGCGCAAGCTGTCCATCATCAGTGTGTACTTTCCCAGCGGCTCGTCCGGCCCCGAGCGGCAGGCGGCGAAGTACCGTTTCCTGGACAAGATGTACCCGCACCTGATGGCCCTCAAGGGCGAGCGTGACTTCATCATTTGCAGCGATGTGAACATTGCGCACAGGGAGACCGACCTCAAGAACTGGAAGGGCAACCTCAAGAACAGTGGTTTCCTGCCTGAAGAGCGTGCCTGGATGACGAAGCTGACCACTGAGGGCGGGATCGTTGATGTCTACCGCAAGTTGCAGCCCGACACCACGGACGCTTGTTACACCTGGTGGAGCAACCGTGGGCAGGCCTATGCCAAGAACGTGGGCTGGCGCCTGGACTACCACCTGGCTACGCCCGCCCTTGCAGAGCGAGCCCGGACTGAAGCCATCTACAAGGACGACAAATTCTCTGACCACGCACCCATCACGATTGAGTACGACGTGTCCTTGTGAGTCGCGCCGCTCAAGGGGTTTGGAACATCACCTTTTCGAGCTCGGCAAGGTGAAAGGGTTTGAAGAGGCAGCCAACGCCCTCAGGATGGGGCCATGATAGGCACGCTCTTCGGGCATGGCGGCCGTCATGATCACCATGCCGTAAGGCGGGGGCCATTTCGCGCAAACGGTGGGCTAGGGTAACGCCGCTGATGCCTGGCAGGTTCAGGTCCAGCACGGCGAACTGAACCGGTAATTTGGCGTGTTGGCCTTGTAGCCAAAGCTGGCCATCGCGCAGCTCTATGGCTTCGAGCATGGCTTCGGCCGAAAGAAAAGCGACCGACTCAATGTGTTGAAGTTCCAGCAGCAAGCACAGCGCGCGGCTAATTTGTTCCTCGTCGTCCACAATGGCGACCACCCCACCCCACCCCACCCCGCATGGCCTCTGCTTGCGTGGGCAATGGTGCGGCCGGGTTTGTCATGGGCGGATCATGGCTGTCCAAGCTTCATTGTGGGCATGCTATTTGCCGATACAAAATTTGGAGAAGATCACGCCCAGCAGATCGTCGGCGCTGAATTCGCCGGTGATCTCGCCCAAAGCGTTCTGGGCCTGACGCAGTTCTTCAGCCAACAGATCCAGGCTCTGTGCCTGAGCTTGCAGGTGCTCATCGGCCAGCGCCAGATGCTCGTTGACGCGTTGCAAAGCTTGCACATGTCGCTCTCGGGCGATGAAAAGGCCTTCGGGCGCTTGTTGCCAGCCAGCCTCGTGCAGAAGGCGCTGGCGCAAGGCCTCCAGACCCTCACGCGTTTTGGCTGAGAGCACCAGACCTCCAGCCTGGGAAGGCATACTGGCGGCATCGGCCTTGTTCCAGAGATCAATCACGGGCACCCCAGCGGGCAGGCGTTGCTGCAGGGTGTGCGCAATGTCGGCGTCGGCCTGCTTGTAGTCTGGCGATGTCACACGCGTGAGGTCGTGCAGAAACAGCACCGCGTCGGCTTGCTCAATCTGTCCCCACGCCCGCTCGATCCCAATTTTTTCGACCTGGTCCACATCCTCGCCTTCGCGCAGGCCTGCGGTGTCGATGATGTGCAAAGGCACGCCCTCAATCTGGATGGTTTGCTGCACCACATCGCGCGTGGTGCCTGCAATCGGCGTGACAATGGCCAGCTCGGCGCCGGCGAGCGCATTGAGCAAAGAACTTTTACCAGCGTTGGGCTGGCCGGCGATGACCACCTTGATGCCCTCGCGCAGCAAGGCCCCTTGGCGTGCGCGTTGCATCACTTGTTGCAGTTGCTGGCGCAGGCGCGACAACTGGCCTTGTGCATCGGCTTTTTGCAAAAAGTCGATTTCCTCTTCCGGAAAATCCAGTGTGGCTTCGACCAGCATGCGCAGGTGAGTGAGGGCGTCGCGCAGCGTGTGGACCTCGCGCGAAAACTCCCCCGCCAAGGATCGGCTGGCGCTGCGTGCGGCGGCCTCGGTGCTGGCATCGATCAGGTCGGCAATCGCTTCGGCTTGCGCGAGATCGATTTTGTCGTTCAGAAAAGCGCGTTCTGAAAACTCGCCGGGCTCTGCGACGCGCAAACCCGGCAGGCAGGTTTTGGCCAGCTCAAGACAGCGTGCCACCAGCAATTGCAAGACCACTGGCCCGCCGTGCGCCTGGAGCTCCAGCACATCCTCGCCCGTGAAGGAGTGCGGGGCCGCAAAGTACAGCGCCAGGCCGTGGTCGATGGGGCTGCCGTCTGCGTCGGGGAAAGCAAGATAGGTGGCTTCGCGGGCTTTCAGCTCGCGTGCAAACAGCGCTTTCACCAAGGGCTGCAACTGCTTACCTGACACGCGCACGATGCCCACCGCACCGCGCCCCGGGGCGGTGGCAACAGCAACGATGGGGTCCTGATGTCTGGCAAGCATGATGTTGGATATGAAACAGGCCGCTTGAGCGGCCTGTGGAGTCAAAGCGTCGGGCTTACTTGAACTTGGGCAAGTTGAACTCGGGTGGCACACCCAGGCGGGTGTTGATCATCCACTGCTGTGTAATGGTCAGCACGTTGTTGGTGATCCAGTACAACACCAGACCAGCCGGGAAGAAGAAGAACATCACGCTGAAGGCCAGCGGCATGATCCACATCATCTTCGCTTGCATCGGGTCTGGCGCAATCGGATTCAGCGCTGTTTGCAGCACGGTCGTCAAGGTCATGACGATAGGCAGGATGTAGTAAGGGTCTGGGGCCGACAGGTCGGTGATCCAGCCCATCCACGGTGCATGACGCATTTCCACGCTGGACAGCAGCACCCAATACAGCGCAATGAACACTGGAATCTGGATCAGCATCGGGAAGCAGCCACCCATGGGGTTAACTTTTTCCTCGCGATAGATGCGGAGCATTTCCTGCTGCATTTTTTGCGGGTCGCCTTTCAGGCGTTCGCGCATTTCAGCCACCTTGGGATTGATGGCCTTCATCTTGGCCATGCTGGCATAGGCCTTGGCATTGAGCCAGTAAAACGCCA
>Ga0172373_10005454_pt1 | contig 17422 bp, 10 predicted proteins | sample Lak10m_2_FD_114546 | JGI IMG/M metagenome (GOLD analysis project Ga0172373, IMG submission 114546) | Freshwater microbial communities from Kabuno Bay, South-Kivu, Congo - kab_092012_10m | ecosystem: Environmental > Aquatic > Freshwater > Lake | place: Democratic Republic of the Congo...
AAACCGAAGAACCCCAAAATGAATTACCTCATAAATATTTTCTTTTTGGTCATCGGATGAAATAACAAGAATATCTATTTCCGGGTACTTTTGTCTCAAAAATGGTATCGTCTCAATTTGGAAGCTTCCGGGTTGCTGATAATCTATGACAATAATATCAGGTATATTGATTTCCAGTGATGCTATTAGTTCCGCTTCGTTTTTTACTTCTCCTGTCACCTCAAATTGATCCATGCCATTAAGTAATTCCCTTAAGGCGAATCTTATCAGGAATTGCGCATCCGCAAGTAATACGCTATATTTTTTCTGGTGCATCTGTCAAATTTAACGCTAATTTAGATTAAGTTCAGATAAAAATAAAATGATTGCTCAAAAGATAAGCCTAAAAGTGATATTTTTGACGAATTGATATAGATTTAAGAGATGATGTATCCAAACATTACCCTTAATCTGGGTGGAAAATTATTAATGCTGGATAATCCAGTCATAATGGCTGTCATAAATGTAACCAGCGACTCATTTTATGAGCAAAGCAGATTTTCTGACGTAAATAAATTGTTGGAGTATGCAGAAAAGCAATTAACTGAGGGAGCAACTTTTCTGGACTTAGGCGGCATGTCAAGCCGGCCTGGTGCTCCAGTTTCCGATCCAAAAGAAGAAGAAAAAAAAATGATTCCTGTTATAAAGGCATTAAAAAAAGAATTCCCGGATGCATTTTTATCTGTAGATACTGTTCATAGCTCAGTTGCCAATGCGGCAGTAAACGAAGGAGTCGTATTGATAAATGATATTTCTGCGGGTACTTTTGATCCTGAAATGTTCCCATTTATTGCTAAAACAGGAGTTCCCTACGTTCTTATGCATATGAAAGGGGTGCCAAAAAATATGCAAAATGATACACATTATGATCAAATTGAAGTCGATGTGCTTGATTTCCTGATATTGAAATATCAGGAATTAAAAAAATATGGTGTTAAAGATATTATCATAGATCCTGGTTTTGGTTTTGGTAAAAGCATCATGCAAAATTATATCCTATTACATAAATTAGCTGTTTTTAACATCCTCGAATGTCCTATTTTAGTTGGTTTATCCAGAAAATCAATGATTTATAAGATTATTGAGGGATCTCCTGAAGATGCCCTGTTTGGTACTACAGCCCTTCACTTTTATGCATTGCAGCAAGGCGCTTCAATATTAAGAGTGCATGATGTCAAACCTGCTATGGATACTATTAAGGTTTGGAATGCGCTAAAAACAGCAACCTCATAAAGAAAGATATATGCCTATTATTGATCTGGATTATAACCCACCGGCTATTTTTAAAAATGCTCATATAAACACCATATTTGCCGCTCTTTTCAGAAGGAAAAAAGGGGTTAATTACCAAAGGCAGCGCTTTATTTTGAAGGATGGTGATTTTATTGATCTGGATTTTATCCTCACAGGAGCCGATAAAATAGTTGTTTTATTACACGGCCTGGAAGGCAGTTCTGACAGAGCCTACATCAGGGGAATGGCAATGAAATTTTCTGATGGAAATTTTGATGTCCTTTCTTTTAATTTCAGAGGATGCAGCGGCGAATCTAACTTAACTATTAAAGGATATCACATGGCAGCAACCGAGGAATTGGATGAGGTAGTTCATTATTTGCAAAAGGAAAAAAAATATGCTTCTATCTATTTTATTGGCTTTAGTTTAGGAGGAAGTGTTGTGCTTCGGTTCCTGGCCTTAAATGCGCAAAATCCTGCTTTTACCTCATTGAAAGGGGGGGTTGCCTTCTCAGTCCCATTACATTTGGCAGAGGCAAATAAAGCTATTGATAAGCGGGAAAATTCGTTATACAGGCTTCGATTTTTGATGAGTTTGAAAAAGAAATTGAAAAACAAACAAGCACAGTTTCCGGATCAAAAAATATGGCCCGATAAATGGGAATATAATTTTACATTTTTTGACAATTTTTATACAGGGCCTGTTCATGGATATAAAAATGCGCTGGATTACTGGCAAAAGGCAGGTCCTATAAACATTATAGATCAAATAAACTTACCTTGTTTGCTGGTAAATGCAGCAGATGACTCTTTTTTAAGCCAATATTGTTTTCCTGAAAAATTAGCTGCTGAAAAGCCCGACTTTTATTTTTGTAAGCCAGACTGGGGAGGACATGTAGGGTTTTTACCAGCAAATAAAAATGGATTTCTCTGGAGTGAAGAATTAGCCTATCATTTTTTAAGTGAAATACACGAAAAAGGGAGCTACCATCGTTAATAAAATGTTGATAACCAAATTATAAGAAATGACAACACAACCGAATACCCCTGAAAAGGCTGGTAATCAGGTTCGTATGATAATTTTCCTGAAAAAAACAGGAAAATGGTTTGGATGGCTACTGGGCTTCCTTTTTCTTATGTTTATTCTTTTTAATCTGTTTTTACGGATTCCATATTTTCAAAAATCGGCTGTATCTACGCTATCATTTGCAGTTTCAACCATCGTAGGTACCCCAAATAAAATAGAAAGCATTTCTCTTTCGGGCCTTACAGAATTCAAGATTAATAAATTTTATCTGGAAGATCCGGATGGGGATACCTTGATTTTTGCTGATAAAATTTTTGCCAGATTACATCCTAATTTATTAAAAATATTTAGCCAGGGGCTGATTATTCATCAGGTAAAAATAACAGATGCTCAGGTTTATGCCAGAGAATTAAAAGATTATGATTTTAATTCCCTGAACTGGTTGTTAAACCTGTTTCCTGATAATAAGAAATCCTTAAAGGTTAAATCATTTAAGGTTCATCCGGAATTCTTTGATCTCAAAAGAATTTCATTCATTCAGGATGAACCACTAAAACATCGTTACCATAAAATTTTTCTGCCCCAGGTAAAGCTTCGTTTAAAGCGGCCTTTTGATAAAAGAAATGGAATAACGATTCAGGATATAGATATGTTAAATCCGGATGTCCTGATTAAATCATGGAAAGAAAAAGACACGCTAAAACCGGAAGATCCCTTTGTTTTACCATCGCTTTCATTTTCATGGGCTAATTTAAATATTGTGAAAGGTCAGTTAACCTTCATTAATAAACGAAATCAACACAGGCTGAGTAATCTAAATGTTGACATTAAAGATGCTTGTTACTATAATGGTATGGCCGAAGCTCAGGTAAAGCATCTTTCGTTTGTAAATAAAAACATACCTGAACTAAAGGGATTATCCATTACACAATTTTCTTTACTGGAGAATAAACTAATGGCGAAGGATCTGTCTATGCAATGGGGTAATTCAAATTTTGAGGGTGATTTTACCTTTTCTGCAGCTCATTTATTTGATTTCAAAAATTTAAAGGATAATTTACAGATCGATTTAAAACTTGAAGAAAATAATTTAAATGTTCGGGATATAATAGTCTTGCTGCCGGAAAAATTTAAAAAACAAGCTTTTGGTTTAATAAAAAATGAAAATATCAGGTTTTCAGGAAATGTTAAAGGTAATGCTAAAAAACTGGCAGCCAACAATTTAAAAATCAAATTATCAGACGGAAGCGCTTTTGACGGAAAATTAAACCTACGTAATCTGTTTATTCCAAAAGAAGAGATTATTAATTTAAAGTGTAATAATTTATTTGTTGCCCCTCAAACCTTTAATAAAGCGATATCTGCTTTTAAACTGGATAGTTCTTTAACAAAACTGGGTTATTTAGGGTTTACTGGCTATTTTGATGGTTTTTTAAATAATTTTGTATCCTACGGAAATATAAAATCAGGTTTGGGAACAGCCAGACTGGATATTCAGTTGAATGTTTTAGGTGGTAAAGAATTTGCAACATATTCGGGAAATATTCAGATTAATGATTTTAAATTAGGAAAATTTTTAAATCAATCTGATATTGGCAATATTTCTCTGCAAGCAGCCATATCAGAAGGCAGAGGTTTTGGTTATAAATCGGCTACTGCCAACATATCAGCCATCATAAAAGAAGTAGATATCAAAAAATATATATATAAAGACGCCAGGTTAGCAGGTACCTTAAAAGCGAATAAATTTAACGGCAAGTTTAATATAAACGATGATAATATTGATTTTAATTTCGATGGTTTAATAGATTTTACTGACCAGAAAGTTCCAAAATACGAGTTTGTCATGGATTTAAAAAAATTAAATCTGCAAGCTTTACATATTTCAAAAAATCCCTGGAATATCAGCGGTTCGGCCGATATCAGTGTAAAAAATAAAAAATGGAGCGAACTGGAGGGTTTGGCGGTGCTTTCAAGGTTTAAAGTGCGCAATGATACTTCAATATACCAATTAGACAATCTTTCTTTGTTTTCAAAAATGGATGGAGATGGTAGGAAAAGAGTAGAAATTCAATCGGAAATCGTGGAAGCAGATTTTCAGGGCGATTTCGATATTGAAAAAATTCCTGGTGCAATTAAATTATTTTTAATGGAGGCATTTCCAGGTTTCTCAAAATCGCTGGCATTAAAAAAACCAAAAAATATTTCAGATGCTTTTAATATTACCTTTCAGGCAAAAATAAAAAAAAGTGATGGCTGGGAAAGTTTATTATTTCCGCAGTTATCAAAAATTGACGGATCTGAATTAAAGGGTGAAATTAATTACAGGAAAAAGATTTCAAACGTTACCCTGAATATACCGACTATTTTTTTTAGGGATGTTCAAGTAAATGGAACCTATGCCAGACTTTATTTGAATCGGGGTGAAGGTCAGTTGGATGCCTCTTTTTCGGGAATCAATATTGGAGAAAAGATAGCATTACCGCCCTTTGTTTTTATTAGTAATGTTAATAAGGAAGAAATAAATTTTCAAACCAGACTCGGTGAAGATCAAAAATCCAGGAACGCGCTACTGGAAATGAATGGAAAAATATTTACCACAGGAAATGATAAAATAGCTATTAGGTTTGGATCGAAATCTTTTAAATTTTTGGCAAATAAATGGAAAGTAGATCCCAAAAATCTCATTTTGATTTCCTCAGAAAATTATGACATTCAACATTTATCTTTTTTCTCAAATGATCAGGAATTAAAATGGTCCACATTCAGGCAAAAAGGATTGAAAGTCTCTTTTAAAAATCTTGCCTTATCCAGAATTGACTCTTTAATTAAATTTACCATTAAGTTTTCTGGAAAGTTAAATGCTGAACTTAGTTTCGATGATTGGAAAGGTTTCAAAAATCTATCATTTAAAGCCCAGTCTGATGCCCTTTTAATGAATAAAAAAGATTGGGGAAATCTGTTAATTAAGGCGGAAAGACCAACAGAAAATCATCCGCTAAGTGCACAATTTTCACTCATAAAAGGCAATGCAAGTCTTCATTTGAGTGCTTTTTATAATATAAAAGATTTTGATAACAATACAGAGAAACAAAAGGGTTACTTTGATTTACAACTAAATGCCTATAATTTTCCAAATCATTTTGCCGCCTATTTTTTAGAAGGGGTTATGAGTAATATTCAGGGTAAGTTTGATGCAGATATTCATTTTGATGGTAAATTTCCTGCTTTGAATACTAAAGGGAATATCTATCTTTCTTCGGGTGGCGTAACGGTAGATTATTTAAAAACCAGATACACATTTAAACCAACGACAGTTCCTGTCAATAATCAACTATTCGATTTAACCGGCGGTATTCTTTACGATAAGTATAATCATTCAGCACAAATAACAGGAGGAGTTAGTCACAATTATCTGAAAAAATTTGGGTTTAAAGCCAGAATTAATTCTAAAAGGTTTCTGTGTTTAGATACTCAGAAAAGGGATAATCCTACCTATTATGGACAGGCAATGGGAACAGGGGATGTATTTTTTAGCGGAACATTCAAGCTTCCTGATATTTATGTCAAAGCCTCTGTGTCAGATAGCACCAGCGTTGTAATACCCATTAGTAGCGAAGTTGCAACTCAAAGTATAAAAAATATTCGTTTTGTAAACAAACGGAAGGAAGGTGCTGAAAATAAAAATGCAAAAGTTAAACCCGCTTTAAAAGGTTTAAGTTTCGATATGGATCTGGAGGCAAAAGCAGGGGCTGTGCTGGAAATGGTGTTTAATGAACAGACAGGAGATATTTTAAAAGTAACAGGTCGGGGAAGTGTCAGATTAAGTGTTTTAAGAAATGAACCTTTCAAAATGTTTGGAGATATTTCCATAGATGAAGGTTCTTACTTATTTACCTATCTTGCCATTAATAAAGAGTTTAAATTAAGACCCAGAGGAACAATTTCATGGAATGGAGATCCATATAAGGCAATTATAAATATTGAAGCAACTTACGAGGATATTAAAGCATCCACCTCGGTACTAATTCAGGAATATTTGGTTACTGCGAGCCAAAATATTAAAAGTGAAGCCTCACAGAATACTCAAGTCGTACTTATTCTAAAGTTACAAGGTGATCTCTTTAAACCAGATATTACCTTTGATCTTTTTTTCCCTTCCTTACAAGGTGCCTTGAAGAATTATGTGGACAGTAAATTAAGGGTACTTAAGCAAGATCAAAATGAATTGAATAAACAGGTTTTTGGATTAATTATAGCTGGTCAATTTTTACCGGCTATTTTTTCTATGTCGGAAACGGCCATTGTTTATAATACCGTAAGTGAGTTTGTTTCAAATCAATTTTCACTCATGGTGAATAAATTGATCGCTAATTTGCTGGGAGAGGAAGGTAAAAATTCTGGAACAAACTTTGACATTGCCTTCAACAGAAATCCTAATTTTGTTATCACAGACTTTAAAGCAGGTAATGAACTACAAGTCAGTTTGAAACAAAGTTTATTTAATGACAGGCTTACCGTTATGGTTGGTGGAAATCTCGATAATAATTTTTTTGGCAGTTCTTCTCAATCTACTACCTTCCTTGGGAATGATGTAGTGGTAGAATATAATTTAAGTAAGGATAAAAGTTTAAAATTCAGGGTTTATCAAAAATTGCAACCCGATTTTTCAGGCAGAAGACTCCGTTTTGGGGCCGGTATCAGCTATAGAAAGGAATTTGAATCTTTCACTGATTTTATTAATAGTTTGCAAAAAAATGATTAAATTAAGCCATTAATTATAAAATACCTGCAATGGCTAATTTTGACAAACTTGATTTCATCGTTGTTGGAGCAGGCTCTGCCGGATGCGTGCTGGCAAACAGACTTACTGAAAATCCATTATGTAAGGTTTTATTAATTGAAGCCGGAGATGCCAGGCAACCCCTGAACGTAAAAATTCCTGCTGCTTATTCAAAATTGCATTATTCAAGTCATAATTGGAATTTTTATACAGCACCGCAAAAACATGTTCTTAACAGGAAAATGTATCAACCCAGAGGAAAGCTTTTGGGCGGATCAAGTGCAGTTAACTGTATGGCTTATATCAGGGGAAATGCAGCGGATTATAACGACTGGAGTCATTGGGGTAATGAGGGCTGGGGGTATGCTGAAATGCTTCCTTATTTTAAAAAATCTGAGCAAAACCGAAATTTTGATAATGCATATCATTGTACCGAGGGACCTCTGACTGTTTCTTTTAACCGCTATGAAACGCCATTAACAAAGGCTTTTATCGATGCAAATGATGAAGTGGGAATTTCCTATAATCCCGATTTTAACGGGGAAATACAAGATGGTGCAGGTAAGTTTCAGTTTACGATTAAAGATGGAATGAGGCATTCTACTTTTGAATCATTTGTAAAACCTGTGTTAAAAAGACCAAATCTAAGCATTGCCTCTAATGTAATGGTTGCCGGATTGGTTTGGGAAAATGATAAGATTGCTGGCATTGAAGTTTTTAAAGATGTTAAAAACAGGATAAAAGAAATGATAAAAGCTCCAGAAGTAATTCTGTGTGCCGGTGCATTTCAATCGCCACAACTTTTGATGTTTGCTGGCATCGGGGATCAGCTATATTTGAAATCAAAAGGCGTAGTACCCCGTCACCACCTGAATGGAGTGGGCAAAAATCTGTCAGACCATTTATTTGTCAATTTGAACGTACTCTGTAATCAAAGGATAACCTATAACAAGGTTGAAAGATTGCCCTGGGTTATACCCAATGTAATGCAATATCTAATTAATAAATCAGGGCCCTTATCTGCCAGTCCCCTTGCAGCATGCTCGTTTTTACGAACCTTACCAGATTTAGACAGACCAGATATTCAATTTCACTTTGCTCCAGTTGCGGGTTCAGACATTCATGATTATCCGTCTTTACCTAAAGAAGAAGGATTTACCATTTTACCCACTTTGCTCAAACCAAAAAGTCGTGGCTTTGTAGGCCTACAATCAGCTGATGCTGCAGAAAATCCCTGGATAGATCCCCAATATTTAAGCGATAAAAATGGGGATGATTTGAAAACCTTACTGCGCGGTCTTAAATGGGCTGAGGCACTGCTTTTATCCAATGCATTCGACGATTTTCGAACAGATAAAAAACTAAATTTCCCCGGTATGTTCAATAATGATGAAGAGCGAATAGCGCATATTTTAAAAATATGTGAAACCGTTTATCATCCTTGCGGAACCTGTAAAATGGGCATAGATGAGGAATCTGTCGTTTCCCCATTATCATTGAGAGTTATCGGTTTAGAAGGATTAAGAGTCGTTGATGCGTCGGTCATTCCTGAAGTCATCTCAGGTAATACAAATGCACCCGTTATTGCTGTCGCAGAAAAAGCGGCAGATTTAATCATCCACAATCCCTAATTATCTAAACATTAAATCGGAAATGCATGATATCCCCGTCCAGCACTACATATTCTTTGCCCTCCACTGACATTTTTCCAGCTTCTTTTACCTGGGCTTCTGATTTATAATGAATAAAATCATGGTAGTGGATTACTTCAGCACGAATAAATCCTTTTTCAAAATCTGAATGTATCACCCCTGCAGCACCAGGTGCTTTTGTTCCCTTAGTTATCGTCCATGCTCTGACTTCTTTTTCACCGGCTGTGAAGTAGGTCACCAGGTTAAGTAATTGATAACTTTTGCGAATTAACCGGTTTACACCTGGTTCTTCAAGTCCCATAGCTTCCAGAAATTCCTTTCTTTCCTCAACAGATTCTAATGCTGCTATGTCCGCTTCTATGTCTGCACAAATAAGAATAATTTCGGCTGGTTCCCCTTCGATGGCTTTTTCGAATTCCCTGGTTAATTGATTCCCATTTGGAAATGATGCTTCATCAACATTACAGACATACAAAATAGGTTTATTTGTTAAAAGCATCATTTCAGTCAGTATCGCATTACCCTCATCATCCGTTTCGAAACTTCTTGCAGGCTGACTGTTTTCAAGATGTTTGAGTAAAGCAGCACAATGTTCAACCGCTCTGACATCCTCCTTGTTTCCACTTTTAGCTTGCTTTTTATATTTATCCAGTCTCTTTTCTACCGTTTCAATATCTTTCAGTATTAATTCCATATCAATAATTTCCTTATCACGAACCGGATTAACACTTCCATCCACATGAACTACATTATCATCTTCAAAACATCGGACTACATGTAATATAGCATCAACCTCTCTTATATTTCCAAGGAATTGATTACCAAGACCCTCTCCCTTACTTGCACCTTTAATCAGACCTGCAATATCAAGAATTTCAACATTGGTTGGCAGTACATTTCTTGGATTAATCAGGGCTGCCAGTTGATCCAGTCTCTCATCAGGTACTATAATCATACCTATGTTAGGTTCTTTTGTCGCAAATGGATAATTCGCTGCCAATGCTCCAGCGGAAGTTAACGCATTAAATAAAGTTGATTTTCCAACATTTGGCAAACCTACAATTCCACATTTCAAACCCATGATTTTGTTTTTTGAGAATGCAAATATAGAAATCATAATCAGAAACTAAATTGAATTCTTTACTGTTTATGCAGTTTATTCTCTTAAGTATGAATTATCTGGCACATGCCTTTCTGTCAGGGGAAGATCCTGAATTTCTTCTTGGTAATGTCACCGCTGACTTATTGAAGGGAAATTTCCATAAAAGCCTGTCTGAAAAAATTTCAGCGGGGGTATTACATCACAGGAAAATAGATGTTTTTACAGATAATCATCCTGAATTTCGATCCTGTTTACCCATATTATACCCTCAACACGGAAAATATGCCTCTGTAGTATTGGATATATTATTTGATTATTTTCTGGTTAAAAACTGGCATTTGTTTAACGATCATTCCCTGGATACCTTTTGCGAAAAGACCAATTTATTGTTGTTATCGGGCATCAGCCTATTACCCGCAAACGTCGAAATTCAGTTAAAGTCAATGATTCAGGGAAACTGGTTATATCATTACGGACATCAGGAGGGACTTACTTATTGTTTCCTGCGTTTGACGAAAAGAGTGGCACAACCTGACCGAATAACTAACTGGCAGGAAACCCTGGATAAGAAAGGGGAATTCCTGGCTGCATCTTTTCTCAACTTTTTTCCGGAATTGATAGCTTATTCAAAAAATGAGGCTAACCTTCAAAATGTAATGATATCGTAAATGTTCTGGAAAGAATTTTTTCAAGAATCGTAGATTCTGTAAGATTTTTGTTGTAGATCAGGGTGTTTCCCATGCCCTGAGAAAATTTTAGCTCCGGTGAAAATATAAAGAAAGGTAAAAATATCTGAAATCCAACACCTGTCTCAAAGGCAAAATCATTCGGGGCAATCCGAACTAATGTTTCCGCCTGTTTTGTGCGGGAATCACTCGCTACGTCAAACGAATATTTTAATCCTGCCAGTAAAAATAATCTGACATCATGATAAGGCTCCGATTTATAACGAAATTGAAATGGTAGCTCAACAAATACAGATTCTACTTTCCGGTTGTTTGCATAACCAGGATATTGATATTTAATTCTTTTTTCTGCAAAAGACAGGGTTGGTAAAAATCTGAAATCAAAATAATTACCCATTTTAAGGTTAGATACTATGCCAACGTTGAATCCCGGACCTCCCAGACCATTTACAATTTTAACACTGTCATGCTTAAGAAAATCATTGGATTGATAAGTCCTGAATCTGGAATTATTAATAGCAAAAGTGAAACCAAAATAATAATCATTTTGATTAAACTGCTGGTAATTAGGATTATGTACACTGCCTCTTTGTCCAACCAGCAACAGTGGAATAAAAGCAATACAGAGGGTTATTATTTTTCTGCCAGATAAACAGAGCAGATGCCAACAGTTAATGGGGTACATTGAACAGGTTTAAAGCCATTTTTACCTAAAACATCAAGGAATTTATTTCCCGATGGAAATGCCTGGACTGATTCATATAAATACTGATATGCCCTTGGGTCTTTCGATGTTAAACGACCAATAAAGGGTAAAATGTATTTAAAATAAAAATTAAATATGAATTTAAATAAAAAAAAGGTCGGCTGACTGAATTCAAGGACAATTAATTTGCCTTCCTTTTTCAATACCCTTTGCATTTCAGATATACCTTTGTCCAGATTTTCAAAATTTCTTACGCCAAAAGCTACGGTAATAGCATCGAAATAATGATCAGGAAAAGGAATGTTCTCTGAGTCTCCTTCCAGCAAAGTAATACTTGGCGTCAATCCTTTTCTGTTTATTTTTTCCCGGCCTATCGCCAGCATTTCAACAGAAATATCCAGTCCGGTTATATTACTGTCAGGATAGTATTTATTCAGCGTTAAAGCAACATCAGCAGTTCCCGTTGCCATATCGAGAATCTTTGGGTATTTACCATGACCTAACATGGAAATAGCTTTTTTCCTCCAATATCGGTCTATCCCTAATGATAACAGATGATTTAAAAAATCATAATAAGGGGCTATTCTATTGAACATCCTGGATACCTGACCTTTTTTAGCTTCCTCCTCGGAGTATGGTTTTATTTCCATAATCATTTCATTTAGGGAGCAAATATAATCAGATTAAATGGCCCGCAAAATGGAATTTTTTTGTGTTAAAATAGTCGGGAATTTTCTTAAATTTGTACCTTATTTAATTAAACCGTGAATAGCGAAACCCTGATTTTAATGCATCATAATAATTTAAAAATCAGGATAACCAACTGCTGTAATGACTTCAGAAGACCGAATAATCCCTATTCAGATAGAGGATGAAATGAAATCAGCATACATTGATTATTCAATGTCTGTAATTGTATCCCGCGCGCTGCCAGATGTAAGGGACGGCATGAAACCCGTTCAGAGAAGAGTGCTTTATGCTATGTCAGATCTGGGTCTGACATATAATAAGGCTCACAAAAAATCTGCGCGTATTGTCGGTGAAGTTTTAGGTAAATACCACCCCCACGGCGATACTTCTGTGTATGACACCATGGTAAGAATGGCTCAGGACTGGTCTCTTCGGTATCCGTTGGTTGACCCGCAGGGTAATTTTGGTAACATTGATGGAGACGGACCCGCAGCAATGCGTTATACAGAGGCCAGGCTAAAGAAAATAAGCGATGAGATTTTAGCTGATATCGATAAAGATACCGTTGATTTTACGCTTAATTTTGATGATTCCCTGGAAGAACCGACCGTATTACCAACTAAAGTGCCCAATTTGTTGATAAATGGAGCTTCTGGTATTGCCGTAGGTATGGCCACTAATCTTATGCCTCATAATTTAACAGAAGTTATCGATGGCATCGTGGCAACACTGGCAAATCCAGATATCGATGTGGAAGGCCTCATTCAATATATTAAAGCCCCGGATTTTCCAACTGGTGGAATTATTTACGGTACAAAAGGGGTAAAAGAAGGTTTCGCAACGGGAAGGGGAAAAATTGTTTTAAGAGGAAGAGCCGAGATTGAAACTTCTCCTTCAGGTAAGGAATCAATTATTATAACAGAGATTCCATACCAGGTTAATAAATCAATGCTGGTAGCCAAAATTGCTGAATTGACTATCGAAAAAAAGATACCTGGTATCTCTGACGTCAGAGACGAGTCTGCCAGACAAGGTATGAGGGTAGTTATTGAAGTTAAAAGGGATGCTATGGCTAAGGTGGTGCTATCTCAGCTTTACAAATATTCACCCTTGCAAACCTCTTATGGTATAAATAATGTAGCGCTCGTAGATGGCAGACCAGAAGTATTGTCGCTGAAGGATATGATTGCGGAATTTATCAAATTCCGACTGGAGGTTATCATTAAAAGAACCCAGTATGATCTTAAAAAAGCAAAAGAAAGAGCACATATCTTAGAGGGTATATTGATAGCACTCGATCATCTGGACGAAGTTATTGCACTCATCAGGGCAAGTAAAAATGTAGAGGATGCAAAAGATGGCTTAATATCTACGTTTGGGCTTTCAGATATTCAGGCTAAAGCAATCCTTGAAATGAGACTTCAGCGATTGACCGGACTTGAAAGAGATAAGGTGAGAGCTGAATATAAGGAGGTGATGGAAAAAATAGCTTATTATGAATCTATTTTGGCCTCCGAAGACCTCCAGAGAGGTATTGTCAAAACGGAACTTTTAGAAATAAAAGAGAATTATGGGGATGCCAGAAAAACGGAAATCGTTGCCGCTGAAGGTGATATTAATTTGGAAGATTTGATTAAAGAAGAGGAAGTAGTCGTAACTATTTCCAACCTGGGTTACATAAAACGAACAGCTGCTTCCGAATTCAGAACCCAAAGCAGAGGGGGTAGGGGAGCAAAGGGTACCAGGACAAGAGATGAAGATTTTATAGTGAATATGTTCGTTGCAAATTCACACAATTATTTATTATTATTTACTGAATCAGGAAAGTGTTTTTGGTTGAGGGTTTTTGAAATACCTGAAGCAAGTAAATCGTCCGCCGGCAGAGCTATCCAGAATATTCTGAATATTGCTCAGGATGATAAAGTAAAGGCATATATTAATATTCCGAACCTGAATGATACAGAATTTGTCCAAAATCATTATATTATCTTTTGTACACACCTTGGTATTATTAAAAAGACAGCTGTTGAAGCTTATTCAAGACCTCGGGTTGGAGGCATAAATGCCATCACCATAGCTGAAGGCGATATGTTACTATCAGCAACACTGACTGGTGGTGATCACCAGATTTTCCTTGCAAGTCGTCGGGGTTATGCCGTTCGTTTCCATGAATCAAAGGTGAGATCAATGGGAAGAAATGCAACCGGGGTTAAAGGTATGGAGTTGTCCGGCGAATCTGATGCGGTTGTAGGTATGGTCTGTATAAATCCAGAAGAGAGTGTTCAGGATACTATTTTGGTTGTATCAGAAAAAGGCAATGGTAAACGTTCTGAGGTCGAAGAATACAGATTGACAAACAGAGGTACCAAAGGGGTAAAAACGATGCAGATTACCAATAAAACAGGCGCTTTAATAGCGATAAAAACGGTTCAGGATGATGCTGACCTTATGATTACCAACCGTTCGGGTATTATAATCAGAATGGCCGTTTCTACTATGAGGGTGATGGGTAGAGCTACCCAGGGAGTCAGGGTAATTCGTCTTGATGAAGATGATGCTATCGCAGATGTAGCGGTAATACCGCATTCACCGGATGCCGAATCTATGGAATTAGATGAAACGACAGGATTATCGGGTGAAAATATTGAAACAGATGCAGATTCTGACGATAATTCAAGCCTTGAAACTGAAATTCCTGAAGAATTATAATATTTTTGCAAAACAATATGTTGAAGGTCTGAATTCGTTATTCAGTCGTGTCAAGTTTACCAAACAAACCTTAATGAACCATGAAAAAGTCATTTTTGTTATCCTTTCTCTTAGTAGGAACTATAGTTTTGAATGCACAGGATTTTAAATCAGAGTTTTCAAATGCTAAAAAAGCTTTTACCGCTTTCCAATTGGATATGGTCGGAAATAAAGCAAAATTAAATGATGCTGTTACCGCAATATCAAAAGCAATTACCTTTCAGGAAGCTACCTTATCGCCGGATGCGTGGTTGAAAAGTGGTGAAATTATGGCGGAAGTAGCCAGTCAGATTGTTACTACCAAACAATTAGGCGTGGGAAAAGTTGAAGATTTACCTCAGGTTCCTTCACCTGAACTTACTGCTTTTGAGCATTTTATGAAAGCCATGGATATGGCTGTAAAACCTGCTGAAAAAAAGAAGACCCTTAAACTGATTGGCGGTCTTCAGAATTCGTTAAGTAATATTGGTGTTTACAATTACGATGAGCAGAAATATGACGTAGCTTTTAAAGATTTTTCAACTGTATTAACGATTCATGATATGTTGAAAAGTGCAGGAGAAACTTCTACCCTGGATGTGGAAGCTGATTACCTGAACCAGATATATATATCTGGTTTAGCTGCCATAAATGGTGGTTTTGATGCAGAAGCAGAAAAATATTTCATGCAGCTGGCTGATAAAAAATATGATAAACCAGCAATCTATGAGTCATTGTATAACCTGAAATCTAAGAAAACATCTCCAGAAGAGGCTTATCCAATTCTTGAAAATGCACGGAAACAATTTCCAGACGATTTATCTCTGCTTTTCGCTGAAATAAATCATTATCTGAAATTGCAGAAAATGAATGAGTTGATAACAAGGCTTGAAACAGCCATTAAAATGGAACCTACCAATGTTTCACTTTATTCAGTAATGGGTAATGTCTATGATAATTTACACCAGAAAATAACTAAGGATGGAGGCGATCAGGCTGAAGCAGATGGTTATTTTACCAAATCCCTGGAATATTTTAATAAAGCTATTGAATTAGATCCTAAAAATGTAGAGGCCCTGTATAGTATTGGCGCTCTTTATTATAACAAGGCAGCGTTGACTTCACAAAAAATGAATGCTTTAAATGAGGATTATTCAAAAGAGGGTTTAAAGAAATTTAATGACCTTAAAGCATTGGTATTCAAGCAATTCGATGAATCTTTACCCTATTTTCAAAGGGCAGAGGCTATCAATCCAAATGATATGAATACTTTGATTGCCTTGAAAGAAATTTATGCTAAAAAAGATCAGCTGGAATTGAGCAAAGAATTTAAAACAAGACTTGAATTGGTTCAGGGTGGCGGGAAAAATGACAAAAGTTACTTTCCAAAAAATTAACAGATAAAATATTTCCTGACAGACCGCTTTCAGCATATTGTTGAAAGCGGTCTTTTTTTTTTGATTTTATTCCTTTTTTGCGTACATTTCCGACCTATTTATGATCCCCCCAAAGTAATCTTAATATTATGAAATTCATTCACTTGTATATTTTTGCATTAGTTATTTGCTGCTCGATTCAGATTTCATTGCTTTCAGCTCAATCTACTTGTGAAATACCTTGCTCAAGGAATGAATGTGGTACGGTCAGCTATGATGTATCACCTCTTGATTCTATAGTTTGTGAGGGCTCTATCTTAAGATTTAAAAATAATACAGCTGTTCAGACCTATACAGGATTGGTTATTCGCTGGGGGGATGGTAAACAGGATACAGTATATCAGTTAAATGATTTTTACCATAAATATGACCTCCCTGAATCGTTAAAAGCCTCTTGTCAGAATGATACCATTTTAAAACTTACCGTTTGTATTACTGCTTTTAAGCAATGTAATGAAGGGTTTACCTGCAGTCAAAAAGTACAATCTTTTCAGGTTAAAATTGCCCTAAGACCTAAAGCATCTTTTACTTCCTCAGCAACAACCGCCTGCGTTGGTGCCCGGCTGAATTTTCAGAATACAACCTGTTTTTCAAACGGCGCTTTTTATTCCTGGAGATATTCTACTTTTAGAATTACAAATATTAAAGATATTAATCTGGATTATGACTTACCCGGTCAATATGAGGTAGCCCTGACAGCAAGAAATAGCTGTGGTGCCGATTCTGTAAAACAAGTCATTACGATATTACAAAAACCAAAAGCCACTGTGCTTATAGACACCCAGCAATTCTGCTATCCCGTAGTGGTCAGATTGAAAAATAATCAGTTTAATACATCGGATGGCGTCTGGAAAATCGTTGGGGATACCTCAGTTTGGGAACAAGTAAATACTTTTGCCTCGGGTGATTCCAGCTGGATCAGATTTAAAAGGTTAGGTGCAATAGATATTAAATTGATTACAACGAATGGATGTGGTACAGATTCTGTTACGGTACCTTTTATTCTTAAATCAACGCCCTTTTTTAAAACTGATTCAGAGGTGAATTTTTGTCAGGAGGGTTTTGTTTCCCCTGAGTCCTTACTTTTTACGTATGATAAGCAAAAAATAAACTCGCTGATCTGGAAAATCAATAATGAAAATCCAATAACAGTCCTGGGACCTGCTTTTCAACCCGCCTACTTTAAGAAAAATGGGACTATAGATTTACAAACGACAAGCCAGTGCGGGACTTTTAATCACATCATCAGAATTCAGGTTTTTCCTAAAGATACCTTGAGCATTCCAAATAAGGAAATTTCCTTTTGTACGAATGCAGCGCCCATTCAGTTATCAGCTAGCC
>Ga0172373_10005455_pt1 | contig 17421 bp, 14 predicted proteins | sample Lak10m_2_FD_114546 | JGI IMG/M metagenome (GOLD analysis project Ga0172373, IMG submission 114546) | Freshwater microbial communities from Kabuno Bay, South-Kivu, Congo - kab_092012_10m | ecosystem: Environmental > Aquatic > Freshwater > Lake | place: Democratic Republic of the Congo...
CATCAAGTTCGACATGGAACCGGGCGAACGATACATTTCAAGAACTCGATCCATCGCCAAGAGCCCGATTCAAGATATTTTCGATCAAATTAATAATCGCTTCCGTCAAATTTCTCAAGAAGATAAGGCCCGTTTGAAAGATGTCCATTATTTGAAAAAAAATGCAGGTTTTACAGGAGAGTTATTTCTCGGTCACCTTCGCTATGGCACTTTTGGCAGGAACTCAATTGAAAGTTGTCATCCTTTTTTGCGACAAAATAATTGGATTACGCGAAATTTAGTGGTGGCGGGAAATTTCAACCTCACAAATGTCGATGAACTATTTGATGTGCTCGTAAGAATTGGGCAACATCCTAAAGAACATTCTGATACCGTAACGGTGTTAGAAAAAATTGGACATTTTTTAGATGTGGAAAACGATGAGCTGCATCGTCATTACAAATCTCTTGGCTATGATAATAAGGAAATCTATTCGCGGATTGCAAAAGAATTGGACTTAACCAAAATTTTAAAAAAAGCATCTGAAGATTGGGATGGAGGATATGCGATGGCGGGATTACTTGGTCATGGTGATGCTTTCGTTTTGAGAGATCCTTCAGGAATTCGCCCAGCCTTCTGGTACGAAGATGAAGAAATTTGTGTTGTTGCTTCTGAGCGACCTGTAATACAGACCGCTTTTAATTTAAAACTCGATCAAGTTAAGGAGCTTCAACCAGGCCATGCGCTGCTTATTAAAAAAGACGGACAAGTAACCGAATCACTTATAAATACCCCGCGCGTTGCGAAAAAATGCTCCTTTGAACGAATTTATTTTTCGAGAGGGTCAGATGCAGCTATTTACACGGAAAGAAAGGCTTTGGGTCGACTTATTGTGCCCCAAGTAATGAAATCCATAAATTACGACTTCGATAATTCCGTTTTTTCGTTCATCCCGAATACAGCGGAAGTGTCATTTTACGGTTTGATTAAAGGATTAGAAGAACACCTGAATGAACAAAAAATTGCGGAGATAATTGCCTTAGGAAATACGGATAATCACGAAAGAATAGCGGAAATCTTACACCGGAGAGCTCGAATTGAAAAAATCGCTATTAAAGATGCTAAACTCAGAACTTTTATTACGCAAGACGATTCAAGAGACGATTTAGTGGCTCACGTGTATGATATCACCTACGGTAGTGTACGAGCACATACAGACAACCTCATTGTGATCGATGACAGTATCGTTAGAGGAACAACTTTAAAGCAGAGTATCTTGCGCATTTTAGATCGGTTAAATCCCAAAAAAATTATCGTGGTATCGTCAGCACCTCAAATTCGTTTCCCCGACTGTTACGGTATCGACATGGCAAAAATGGGAGATTTTATTGCCTTTGAAGCAGCTATCGCCTTGTTAAAAGCTACGAATAGAGAACATGTAATTGAGGAGGTATACCAGAAATGCAAAGAACAAGAACATCTTCCCAAGGAACAGGTAAAAAATGTCGTAAAGGAAATATATGCAGCCTTCAGTGATGACGAGGTCTCAAAACAAATTGCTAAGATGCTTACGCCAAAAGGAATGCAAGCTGAAGTAGAAATTATTTTTCAGACAGTAGAAAATTTACATAAAGCTTGTCCGAATAATCTTGGCGACTGGTATTTTACAGGAGATTATCCAACACCTGGAGGAAATAAAGTGGTGAACAAGGCCTTTATAAATTGGAAAGAAAATAGAAACGAAAGAGCCTACTAACCTTAGTTCGATTTATAAAATTGGATTCAGTTTACTTAGAAAAGAAAGCTAGAATTTTTTCAGTTGCACCTTGTTGTTGTGCAATAAAAGATTGAATTCCTGCGCTAATGTCATCACTTTGATTTTTCATTTCATTGATAAAATTTAACAGATCTTCACCCGTTTCGATTTCTTTTGCGAAGTTGTGGTCTAAAAAAGTAGCCGCTTCAGGAAATTTTGAATGCTTCGGACCAAAACAAATGGGAAGTCCATATACTGCCGGCTCCAGGATATTGTGCAAACTTCCGTGATAACCGCCACCTACAAATGCAAGTGAGCCATGTGCGTATGCATTTGCCAATTGACCAATGGTATCCAAAATTAACACGTTCTTTCTTGGGTCTAGGTTTTCTTCCGAGTAGCATATTGCATCTGGGAACTGTCTTTTTAAGCGTGCAATTGATGTGGTATTTACTTGGTGAGGTGCAATAATTATTGTTTCATGTTGAAGTTTTTCTAGGCATGAAGCCAATATTTCGGTCTCTTTTTCCCATGCGCTACCTAAAATAACGGCACGTCTATTATTTAAAAAATTTACCAACTTTTCATCTGGAATTCGTTGAGCTTTTCGAGCGATAACAGTATCAAAACGTGTATCGCCAACGAGCGTAAATTGATGGCAATCAATAGATTTTAATAAGGTGTTTGTCTCTTCGTTTTGTGTGAAAAAATGGGTGACTTTTCTAATAGATTTGCGAAAAAAAGTACCATACCATTTGAAATAAAGTTGATGTGGTCGTAACAAGGTTGCCAAAGAAAAAACAGGAATATTTCGCGAGGATGCCTCCTTGATAAAATTAGGCCAAAATTCATATTTTATGAGGAAAATTCGAAGTGGTGCAGCTAATTCTAAAAAATCCTGCATATTCCTTCTGGTATCGATTGGCAAATAACATACCCCATCGAGCTGAATGCCTCTTTTGTGGTAGTGTTCCATTCCGGATGGAGAGAAAAAACTCACGAGGATCTTCTCATTTGGAAACTTTTTCCTCCACGCTTGAATAACAGGTACTGCCTGGTCAAATTCCCCTAATGAGGCACAGTGAAAAAGGGTTGAGTTTTTGGGTAATTTTTCAATATTTTGGCGCCAGTTCTTTCTTCCATCAATCCATTTTTTTGCTTTTTCATTTCCGAATTTTGAAGATAGAAAAATGGCAAAGTTAAAGACGTAAATAAGTGCCTGATAAAACATTATTCAAAATAATAATCTCTGGGTTCAGCTTTGTAAAAAGGTATATACCATCCTAGTCGTATGCCAAATTGCAAATCCAAACGCAAATCCTTGGAAACTGGAACATCTGGTTGATCGAAATTTATTGTTCTTCTGTTATATGTATATCCTTGCTGCGCATAGAATCCCGCAAAAAATTGATAAAAACCTTCTTCTGGCAAAAATGCATAACCAATAAATTGACTGGTATTTATTCCTGTAGTGAAGCGGTCGTAACCTTTTCGGTAATTCGTTTCTATTTGCGGAATAACTTGGCTGTTGGTCTCAATTCGAAATCGGTGTTGAAGGTATCCGGCTCCAACTTGAAGATGAAGATGAGAGGCTTTCTTTTTGGCAGATAGTGGTATGTATTTTCCCAAACACGCATTCGCATAAAAACCCCTGGCATAGGTCATCACCACTGCTATATCTCCGTTGATATCCGTTATGTTGCCTTGTGAATCGGTTAAATGAGAAAAAACGGAATCAAATTCTGATTTAAATTGATTGCCAAACAATAAAGACGATTCAATAGAAAAAGTTAAGTTTTTAGGAGTCCGCAACAGCATGCCACCACCAATATGGTTTAGAAATCCATAGCGTTTCGCTAAATCACCAGCAGGGAGGTTTGCACCATAATGTACTTGAAACATTTGACTGACGCTCTGCTTCGTGGACTGAGCAAAAAGGCTGCAACAGACGATTAAGAAAGTCAAAAAAGTTAGCCATCTCATTGGCACAAAGTTAACCGAAAGAAATTATATTGATAGATAACCTGAATTTAAATGAAAATTTCACGGGAATTGACGAATAAAAATTGGGTAAAAGGGCTTAATTTCCTTAACTTTGCCACCTAATTGTATGTCAATGAAGAAAATCCAAATGGTGGATTTGGTTAGTCAATACGAAAAGATTAAACCAGCAATCGATGAAGCGATCCTAAATGTCATTCAAAATGCGCATTTTATCAATGGTCCAGAAGTAACGGGATTTAAGGAAGACCTCGAACAGTATCTCCACGTAAAACATGTAATTCCTTGTGCCAATGGTACCGATGCCTTACAAATTGCGATGATGGCATTAGGTCTTCAACCTGGAGATGAAGTTATTACACCATCTTTTACCTACATTGCTACTACGGAAGTGATTGCCTTACTTGGACTGAAGCCAGTTTTCGTGGAAGTAAATAAAGATACGTTTTGTATCGATGAAAACGAAATAGAAAAAGCAATAACCCCAAAAACAAAGGCAATCGTTCCGGTACATTTGTATGGTCAAGCAGCCAATATGAATGCTATCATGGAAATTGCCAGAAAACACAAGTTATTTGTCGTGGAGGATAATGCCCAAGCCATTGGATCTAATTATCATTTGACTGATGGAACGGTTGTAAAAACTGGAACGATTGGCGATATCGGTTGTACTTCATTTTTCCCATCGAAAAACTTAGGTTGCTATGGCGATGGTGGCGCGCTGTATACTAACAACGACGAACTTGCAACCAAAATAAAAATGATTGCAAACCATGGTCAAAGTAAGAAATATTACCACGATGTTGTCGGGTGTAATTCAAGACTAGACAGCGTTCAAGCTGCTGTTTTAAGAATAAAGCTCCGTCAACTAGAAAACTACATTGACGCCCGTCGTGAAGTTGCGGCCTATTATGATGCCTTTTTTGGTCCAATGAAAGGGGTACAAATACCGTTTCGTTCACACGACTCTAAGCATGTTTTTCATCAATACACCTTAATTTTGGATGGTCCAAACAGAGATGGACTTAATGAATATTTGGCATCAAGAGATATTCCAAGTATGATTTATTATCCTGTTCCCGCTCACCGTCAGAAAATGTTTGCCTCTTTTGGCTCGGGAAACCTCAATTTACCGGTAACAGATTGGTTAACAGAACGTGTAATTTCTCTGCCTATTCATACCGAAATGCAAGAAGATCAGTTGGCATACATTACCAAAACTGTTGAAGAATATATTGGAAAGTAAAAAATCAATCAATACTACACACTCAAATGAATAAAATCGCCGTTGTTGGAACTGGATATGTCGGACTTGTTACTGGAACTTGTTTCGCAGAAACGGGAAACCAAGTAGTTTGTATCGATATTGATGCAAACAAAGTTGAAAAAATGAGAAACGGAATGGTTCCAATTTATGAACCTGAATTGGACACCCTTTTTCATAGAAATGTCAAAGCCAATCGTTTGTCTTTTACTACTTCTTTGGAAGAAGGTATCTCCGACGCAGAAATCATTTTTCTAGCCTTACCAACTCCTCCCGGGGAAGATGGAAGCGCCGATTTGTCATACATCCTAGGAGTGGCAGATCAGTTGGGAAAAATCATGAAAGAATACAAAGTGATTGTGGACAAGAGTACAGTGCCCGTAGGAACGGCTGAAAAAGTGCATCAAGCCATTGCAAAAAACGCCACCACTGACTTTGCCGTTGTTTCTAATCCAGAATTTTTAAGAGAAGGATTCGCTGTGAGTGACTTTTTAAAGCCAGATAGGGTTGTGATTGGGACATCTGATGAGCGTGCAAAAAAAGTAATGGAAACGCTTTACAAACCTTTTGTTCGTCAAGGAAATCCTATTTATTTCATGGACGAGAAGTCTGCTGAACTCACCAAATATGCTGCTAATTCTTTCCTAGCGACAAAAATCACCTTTATGAACGAAATCGCGAACTTTTGCGAACTTGTAGGGGCTGATGTTGACAAAGTAAGAATTGGTATTGGATCGGATTCTCGAATTGGGAAACGTTTTCTTTTTCCTGGCATCGGATACGGTGGGTCTTGTTTTCCTAAAGATGTACAGGCATTGGTAAAATCCGGAAAAGAGAAGCATTTCGATTTTGAAATATTAGACGCTGTGATGCGGGTAAACGAGAAACAAAAAACTGTATTGTTTCCGAAAATCAATAATTTCTTTCGAGGAGATTTAACAGGAAAAAAAATTGCGATTTGGGGCTTAGCTTTCAAACCAGATACCGATGACATTCGAGAAGCACCAGCATTGTATATGATAGATGAACTTACTAAGGCAGGAGCCGTAGTTGTGGCATATGACCCTGAAGCAATGGAAAATGTAAAACGCCTTGTCGGAGATAAAATTAGCTACGCAGCGAATGAATACGAAGTTCTCGAAAATGCCGATGCTCTTTTGATTTGTACGGAATGGGGGATTTTTAGAAACCCAGATTTCAATAAAATGAAAAACCTTATGAAGGATCACGTCATCTTTGACGGAAGAAATCTTTACGAAATGGACGAAATGACAATGCGTGGGTTTTACTATGCGAGTATTGGTCGAAATTTAATTCAACAAGCATGAAAAGAATTCTCATCACAGGTGCTGCAGGATTTCTAGGTTCACATTTGTGTGACCGCTTTATTCGCGATGGTTACCATGTAATCGGAATGGATAATTTAATTACAGGTAGACTAAAAAATATCGAGCATTTATTCGGTTTAGAACATTTTGAATTTTACCACCACGATGTATCTAAGTTTATACATGTTCCTGGAAAATTAGATTTCATACTACATTTTGCTTCTCCTGCAAGTCCAATTGACTATCTGAAAATTCCAATTCAAACCCTTAAAGTAGGTTCCCTCGGTGTACACAATTGCCTCGGGTTAGCAAAAGCAAAAGGAGCACGTGTTTTAATTGCATCAACATCAGAAGTTTACGGAGACCCAACTGTTCATCCTCAAACCGAGGAATATTGGGGAAATGTCAACCCGGTAGGACCTAGAGGAGTTTACGATGAAGCCAAAAGATTTCAAGAAGCCATCACCATGGCTTACCACAATTTCCACGGATTAGAAACTCGAATTATCAGAATTTTCAATACCTACGGACCACGCATGAGACTAAACGACGGTCGAGTGTTACCTGCGTTTATTGGTCAGGCTCTTCGAGGTGAAGACTTGACAATTTTTGGTGATGGAAGTCAAACGAGATCATTTTGTTATGTCGATGATTTAGTTGAAGGTATTGTTAGACTCCTGCATAGTGATTACGCTTATCCCGTAAATATTGGAAATCCTTCAGAAATTACCATCGGCGAATTTGCAGAAGAAATTATCAAACTCACCGGAACAAATCAAAAGGTGGTGTACAAAGATTTACCTACTGATGATCCAAAACAACGCAGACCAGATATTACTAAGGCGCGTGCAATTCTCAACTGGGAACCAAAAATTGATCGTGCCGAAGGATTGAAAAGAACTTATGCCTTTTTTAAAACCTTGACTCAAGAAGAGCTCATGGAAACAGATCATTATAATTTCGATAAATACATAATAAAATAATATGAGTTATTACGCCCACGAATCTGCTATCATTGATGAAGGATGCCAAATTGGAAACGGAACCAAAATATGGCATTTTTCTCATATCATGCCAAATTGCAAAATGGGCGAAAACTGCAACATTGGTCAAAATGTCGTCGTATCACCCGATGTGATTTTAGGAAATAACGTTAAAGTACAAAACAACGTATCTATTTACACTGGAGTTATTTGCGAAGATGATGTATTTCTCGGCCCATCAATGGTATTCACCAATGTGATAAATCCAAGAAGTGGGGTAAACAGAAGAGGGCAATACAGTAAAACAACTGTTAAAAAAGGAGCGAGTATCGGAGCAAATGCTACAATAGTTTGTGGTCACGACATAGGTGAATATGCATTTATAGGTGCAGGTGCAGTGGTCACAAAACATATCCCTGCCTACGCGCTAGTCGTTGGAAATCCCGCAAGACAAATAGGTTGGATGAGCGAATTCGGTCACAGACTAAATTTTGATGCCTCCGGAATTGCCATCTGCCCAGAGAGCCAAGAAAAATATAAATTAGAAAATAATAACGTAAGTAAAATCGGATGACGAACGATACTAAAATAAAGTTTGCTGTTGTTGGCGCTGGTCACATTGGAAAAAGACATGCAGAAATGATTCGCCGTGACAACGAAGGAGAATTAGTGGCAATGGTAGACATCCACACCAAGGAGGAATGTGGGGCTCAAGATTTCGATGTGCCATTTTTTAGTAGTATTGAAGAACTTCTTTCAAGTGGGTTATCATTTGATGTTGTCAATATTTGTACACCCAATGGATTGCACGCTGAACAGTCTTTGAAAGCTCTAGAAGCGAAAAAACATGTTGTTTGCGAAAAACCAATGGGCTTAACAAAAACAAGTTGCGAAGAAATAATTTTCAAAGCTTTGCAAGTTTCAAGACAAGTATTCTGCGTGATGCAAAACAGGTACTCTCCCCCTTCGGAGTGGATAAAATCAATTGTATCTGAAGGCATTCTTGGGGATATTTATATGGTGCAATTAAATTGTTATTGGAATCGCGACGAGCGCTACTACAAACCCGGAGGATGGAAAGGAACAGAAGATTTAGATGGGGGAACGCTATTTACACAATTCTCACATTTCATTGACATCATGTATTGGTTGTTTGGTGATATTGACAACATTCAAGGGAAATTCGCCGACTTTAACCATAAAGATACCACAGCTTTTGAAGATTCGGGATTTGTTAGTTTTGACTTTATTAATGGCGGAATGGGCTGTATTAATTATTCAACAGCGGTGGCCAACCAAAATCTTGAATCTTCCATGACCATTGTTGGTAAAAATGGAAGCGTGAAAATCGGTGGACAATACATGAACGAAGTGGAGGTTTGCAACATAAAAGATTACGAAATGCCAACACTGAAACCATCAAATCCTGCCAATGATTATGGCCCTTACAAAGGATCAGCGGCAAATCACAATTACGTAATTTCCAATGTTATTGATACCTTGAAAGGTAGAACATCTCCAACCACAAATGCGCTAGAAGGCCTTAAGGTTGTGGAAATTATCGAAAGAATTTATAAAATACGAAACAATCAATCAATCTACACTCACTAATATGAATAAACTAATCTACGAAAGGCTGGTAGACCACGAAGCAAAACTCGCTGTTATCGGTCTTGGATATGTGGGACTTCCCATAGCTCTTGAATTCGCAAAAAAAATAAAAGTTGTCGGCTTTGATATCAATCATCAACGCGTTGACTTGATGAAAAAGAATATTGATCCGAGCAATGAACTTGAAGCTTCTGCTTTCGAAGGTTGCGACATTTTATTTAGTGCGAATATCGAAGATTTACGAGATGTAAACTTTTTTATCGTCGCTGTGCCTACACCAATTGATGAAGCGAATCTTCCCGATCTCAAACCGCTTTTAGGGGCCAGTAGAACGGTTGGAAAGGTTATTAAACAAGGAGATTATGTCGTATTTGAATCGACGGTATACCCGGGATGTACAGAGGAAGATTGTATTCCAATATTAGAGGAAATGTCAGGTCTCAAATTCAAACAGGATTTTAAAGTTGGGTATTCACCAGAAAGAATTAATCCAGGAGACAAAGAGCATACCCTCCAAAATGTCATCAAAGTAGCATCGGGTTGTTGTGACGAATCGCTAGATCAAATTGCAAAAACATACGAATTGGTTGTGAAAGCTGGCGTTCACAGAGCTCCAACGATTAAAGTTGCCGAAGCAGCAAAAATCATCGAGAATACACAACGTGACTTAAACATTGCCCTCATCAATGAACTATCTGTTATTTTCAACAAATTGAAAATCAATACGTTTGATGTGCTTGAAGCTGCAGGGACTAAATGGAACTTTCTTAAATTCACACCAGGATTGGTGGGTGGGCATTGTATTGGCGTAGACCCTTATTATTTGACTCATAAAGCCATGCAGGCTGGATATCATGCACAAGTGATCATGAGCGGACGAAAGATTAACGACTCCATGGGGGCATATATCGCAGAACAGACAGCAAAAAAAATGATTAAACAAGGTAAGCATATCCAAGACACCAAGGTACTAATCATGGGTGCTACGTTCAAAGAAGATGTTAGCGATATCCGAAATTCTAAGGTGATTGACATCGTTAACGAATTGAAAACATATGAGGTGAATGTTCACATTGTTGATCCACATGCCGACTATAACGAAATGCTTCATGAATACGGTGTTGAACTCAAAACACAATGCGATGACGACTACGACGCAATTATTGTTGCTGTTAATCATAAGGAATACCTTGGCCTCAATGAATTCTACTTTAAGGGAATAATGAAAAATGAAAAAGGTGTTTTCATCGATGTTAAAGGGATTTTTAGAGGAAAAATTAAGGACTTAGAATATTGGAGTTTATAATGGAAAATTTTGATCGAAAAATTCTAGTTACAGGGGGCGCAGGATTTATAGGCTCACATGTAGTGCGACGCTTTTTAACGAATTACCCAAACTACTTAATTGTTAATGCAGATAAGTTGACATATGCTGGAAACCTTGCCAATTTATCAGATGTGGAACATCTTCCAAACTATCGCTTCGAGAAAATTGACATAGTGGATGCCGAAGCTGTTAAGGGAGTTTTTAATAAATACGGAATCACTGATGTTATCCATTTGGCTGCTGAATCCCACGTTGATAGGTCAATCGAAGGACCAATGGAGTTTGTGATGACAAATGTAGTTGGAACAGTAAACCTATTGCATTCAGCGAAAGATGCATGGAAAGGTGAAGCACACGTTTTTCATCATGTTTCTACTGACGAAGTATATGGAAGCTTGGGAGACACTGGTTTATTCACCGAGGAAACTCCTTACGACCCGAGAAGTCCTTATTCGGCATCAAAAGCTTCTTCCGATCATTTTGTAATGGCATTTTACCATACGTACCATTTACCTGTGAAGATGTCGAATTGCTCCAACAATTATGGAAGTCATCATTTTCCTGAGAAGTTGATCCCCTTGATGATTCATAATATTCAAAACAAAAAGCCATTGCCAATTTATGGCAAAGGTGACAATATTCGAGATTGGCTGTGGGTGGTTGATCATGCAAGTGCTATTGATGCAATTTTTCACAAAGGAAGAATTGGTGAATCTTACAATGTTGGTGGCTTAAATGAATGGACTAATATTGAATTAGTAAAATTCCTTTGCAAAGTTATGGACGAGAAACTTGGTCGGGAAACGGGAGAATCGGAGTCGCTCATTACCTATGTGACAGATCGCGCAGGTCATGATAAACGATATGCTATTGACGCCTCTAAGTTGGAAAAAGAATTGGGTTGGAAACCATCTATAACGTTTGAGGAAGGGCTTTCAAAAACGGTTGATTGGTATTTATCAAATCAAGAATGGGTGGAAAAGGTTACCAGCGGATCTTATCAAGAATACTACGAAACAATGTACGGAAATCGCTAATGGGTATTTTCGATTTTTTCAAGAAAAAAGAAGTTTTACCGCCATTTAATTTGGCGCAAATTGGTATCGATCTACACAGTCATTTAATACCAGGCATAGACGATGGATCACCAACGATGGACCACACCATTGCCATGCTTACAAAATTCAAGGAATTGGGTTATAAAAAAGTAATAACCACTCCTCACATTATGTCCGACGGATTCCCAAATACACCAGAAATTATATTGGGTGGCTTAGCCAAAGTAAAAGAAGAAATCACCAAACTCGGTCTAGAAATTGAAATCGAAGCAGCTGCAGAATACTATTTTGATGAAACGTTAATGCCGAAAATAAAGAATAAAGAACTTCTTACTTTCGGTGATAATTATGTGTTGGTTGAATTTGCATTTCATTCCCCGCCTCAATTTTTAGATCAGTTATTTTTTGAACTACAATCAAAGGGTTACCGTCCTGTAGTCGCTCATTTTGAACGCTATATTTACTATTTAGGAAGCATCGAAAAGGCTGAAATGTGGCGAACGAAAGGCATTAATATTCAAATTAACCTTAACTCGCTTACCGGACATTATGGTCCCGACATACGAAAACAAGCCGAACGACTGATTGATGCAGCAGCCTTTGATTTTGTTGGAACCGATTGCCACAGAATTGAACATTTGATGTTACTCCAGGAGCACCTACACCTGCCCTATTTTCATAAATTAGGTGCATTTTTATTGAAAAATAAAGTTCTGTGATTCTACACCTTCTTCGTCATGCTAAAACGGAAAAACACGCTGTTTCCGGAAAGGATTTTGATAGAAATCTTGCTGAAAAAGGCCTACTCCAAATACATTGTTTAAAAGAATACTTTGCAAAAGAAAAGATGGGCGTTTTCTCCCTCTTTGTAAGCGCCGCAAATCGAACCTTACAAACTGCAGCTGGTGTTTTTCCGGACGCTCATCCACACGTTTACAATGAACTTTACTTAGCAAGTGGCGCACAGTTGCTGAAGTTTGTCAACGCATTTCAAACCAAAGAGGATATATTTCTTATCGGACACAACGAAGGTATATCTGAATTCGCTTCATTACTTATTGGGGAATCTGTTCACCTTCAAACCTCTGGATATGTTGCCATAGAATTCTCGTGTAAAAACTCTGCAGAAATATCATCACAAACCGGGAGGATAATTAAATCTTTCAGACCTGAAATTTTAAGCTAAAAGCGTACCTTTACGGCATGGGGGAAGTTTATGACGCGTTAATACTTAGATTGGGTATTCCCGAAAAAATAGATTTTAATGGAGAAGAACTGTTACTTTTTAAGTCAAAAGAGCAGCCACTTTCTTCCATCTTAATGACGAACGGATTATCTGATTGCGCCATGAATACGCACGAAAAACATGTGGACGAGGCGCACAAAGAATTGTACTTTATGTTGCCCAGCTATTGGGAAATTCAAGACCTCAACAACCCAAAATTCAATTGGGTGTTACATTGGTTGATTCGCTTAAAAAACTATGTGATTACAAACAAAACGTGGCTTGGGCACGGTCATACAATGCCCTGCGGAAAAGAGATGAAAGCGCTGTCTGAAACCATGCGGCAAAATCATTTTATAATTAGCAGACCCATCGCCCTTCCCAACGATTTAGCTCCAATTAAATTGGTCGACCGAGAAGTTGGGTTCCTTGCTGTTATTCCAATTTTTGGAGATGAAATGGATTTTAAACAAGGTAAGGGAACGGTAAAGTTTTTTAGAAAATTGGAAGGTGCAAAAATTTCGGAAAAACTTGACGATTTTCGAAAGACAGCATTGCGTGCTAAGTGGCGTTTCTTTGGTTAACATGAAAGATAGCAAGGCTCATCTGGCATTATTGTTTGTGAATGTATTGTACGGAGCAAGTCATGTGCTCGCAAAAGGTATAATGCCTAATTTCTTGAGTCCAAATGTGTTCATTTTATTCCGAGTTGTTGGTGCCACCTTTCTTTTTTGGTTATTGTTAATTTTTATTCGACGTGAAAAAATTCTGAGGGAAGATTTTATTCGACTAGCTTTCTGTGGATTATTTGGAGTAGCCGTAAATCAGCTTTGTTTTTTTCATGGATTAAATTTATCCTCCTCTATTAATTCAGGAATAATAATGGCCTTAAACCCCATTATGGTACTTATTTTATCTTATTTTTTACTTAAAGATAAACCTACAGCTCTTAATACTATTGGAATTTTTATTGGGGCTGTTGGTGCTGTTCTTCTCACATGGAAAGGCGCTACAGGTTCTACGGATTCTTGGAAAGGAGACATCTTTTTGTTTTTGAATGCGCTGAGCTATGCCATATATTTAGTAATCGCCAAACCACTGATGCTTCGTTATAAACCATTGACCGTAATAACTTGGGTATTCACCTTCGGATTAGTGTTTGTCCTCCTATTCCCACCGACGGTAAATGACTTAATGTTAACTTCCATGGAATTTCCAACTTTGATTTGGCTCAAAATAATCTACGTTATCGTTGGGGTGACCTTTCTCACTTATTTGCTAACGATGTACGGCTTGAAGTTTCTTTCGCCATCCGTTTCTAGTGCTTATATTTACACCCAGCCTATTTTGGTAATGGCCTTTACTTATCTTTTTGCCTCCTTAAATTGGTCTGAAGATTATCGCGACAGCATCAGTATTGAAAAAATCGGCTTTATGTTAATCATATTTGTTGGTGTATATTTGAGCACACGCAAACCGAAAAAAATTCAAAAGGAACATGAGTAAAAATCAATTTATCACATTAATCTTCTCATTTATAAGCTTAATGCTTTTCTCGCAAAAAAAAACAATTGACCATAAAGCTTATAAGGAATGGAAAAGAACTGAAAAAGTACAATTATCCCACAATGGTAAATTTGTAGCTTACGAAAGAAATCCACTCATTGGTGACGGTTATCTCTTCATTTACAACACAATGGATTCCCTTATAGATTCGTTCGCTCGCGGTAAAAATGTCTTGCTTCCAAAAAATGAATCATTTATAGCACTTACCATTACACCGGGATACGATACACTCAGATCTTGTGAAATCAACAAAATTGAAAAGAAAAAATGGCCTAAAGATTCTTTATTAATCTATTCTTTGGAGGATGATTCATTGACGGTTGTCCCTAAATTAAAGTCCGTAAAAATGGCGGAAGAGGGATCTGTAATTGGTTACACAACCGAAAAAGTGCCTGCTGCAGTATCTAAGAAGAAAAAAAGTAACTTCAAACGAAAAGATAAAACTCCAAAACCTATTGAATCAAACGGTTATCCTCTAAGTGTATACACCTCAGAATTTACATTTCGAAAACCAAACGTAACAGAATTCGAGTTTGAAAAATCGGGAGTGTTTTTGGCTTTTATTCAACACGAAAAAAAGGAAGATGCCGATTCGTTCCACCTGCAATTGATGACCGTCGAAGAGGTTCCTGAATTAATTTTCGAATCAAGGAATCATACCTCCATTCAATTGCCTGTTTGGAATTCAACTGCAGATAAATTTGCCTTTTTCGCAACGAAAGACACCAGTGAAAATAAGCAATTTGATCTACATGTTTTTAATTTAAATAATCAAGAAATGTGGGTGTTAGGCGACACCGTAAACTATGACTTTGATACCACATTAGGGGTTTATGAAGCTGGTGAATTGGCCTTCATTGAGAACTCTGATTATCTATATTTCCAAGTAGCCGATCGTGTCAAAAATGAAAAAGACACCCTAACTGATAATGAAAAAGTTCACGTGGATATCTGGTATTACAACGACAAATACATTCAACCTCAACAGCTTGTTCAGTATGATAGAGATGGGCCAGCGACAAAACTATTTGTTGGTAATTCAAGAGATTTAACTTTATTTCCACTTTCTAACGACACATTAGATGTTTCTATTGAGACGAAATTAAAAGGAACAAAACTTATTGCGACTTCCAATATGGCTTATGCTGTTAGCGCGCAATGGAAAAGTCCTGCATTAGAAGATGTTTACACCATTGATATAACAACAGGGAAAACAAACTTAGTAAAATCAGGTGTGTCCTATCATAGTGGAATTTCACCTAAAGGAAAATACTTTAGTTATTTTGATCCAAATAAAAAACAACACTTCATGCTGGATCTTAATTCTTCAAAAGAGACTTGTATTACATGTAACCTCACAGATGTCGTTTGGACAGAAGAAATGAATGGTCAACCAATGCTTGCAGGTCCAATGGAGACATACGGCTATAATCACGATGAGACAATCTATTACTTTCAATCGCAATATGATATTTGGGGATACGACATTCGTGCAAATAAACTTCTTTCCTTAACAGAGCGAAAAGGAGAAAAGAGAAAGACACAGTTTTCATTGCAAAAATGGAATGCTGATTCAATATATATCAATTTGAAGGATGTTTACGTCACGGGGTTCAATGAAAGTGACAAAAGTACGGGCATATACTCCTTTTATGAAGGTGACGACTTTGGACTTTATCCGAAGAAAGTGGGAGATTTTAAGTTTTTTGGTATCGATAGATCTCGTAATGCTAAAGTACACATGGTTCGGACAATGTCTGTATCAATGTATCCCGAGGTTTCAATTTTAGATAATGCATTTAAAAACGAAAAGGTCATTTCCAAAACGAATCCACAACAAGATGATTATAATTGGGCCAAAGTTCAATTAGTAAAATGGAAAGCACATGACAAGTTGCCTTTAGAAGGTCTACTTTATTCTCCTGAAAATTTTGATCCCTCTAAAAAGTATCCTTTACTCGTTTATTTTTATGAGTTGAACGCTGATAATTTGCACAATTACAATTCTCCTAGACCTTCAGCCAGTACGATAAATCCCATTGAATATGCTTCAGCAGGTTACTTTGTGCTGATTCCAGATATTCGCTATACCTATCCAGGTAAGCCTGCCAAATCTGCTTATAATTGCATCGTAAGTGGAACAGAATTCGTCATGAGAAACTTTCCAATTGATTCCTTCAAAATAGGCTTACAAGGGCAAAGTTGGGGTGGTTATCAAACAGCTCAGTTAATCACAATGACAAAGAGATATGCAGCTGCGATGGCCGGAGCTCCAGTATCGAATATGTTTTCTGCGTATGGAGGCATACGATGGGGTTCGGGTTTAAACCGACAATTCCAATATGAATCTCAACAAAGTAGAATTGGAAAAACTATTTGGGAGGCACCGGAACTTTACAGAGAAAATTCTCCATTATTTCATCTACCCAACGTCACAACACCACTTTTAATTATGCACAATGACGAAGACGGCGCCGTACCTTGGTATCAAGGAATTGAACTTTACAACGGACTAAGAAGACTTCAAAAACCTTGTTGGATGTTGAATTATAACGAAGAAGATCATAACCTAACCCGGGTTGCAAATAAATTTGACTTGAGTATTCGAATGCGCCAGTTTTTTGACCACTACCTCAAAAATGAACCAATGCCAATTTGGATGAAAAAAGGTATTCCAGCAGAAAAAAAAGGCAAAACCTTAGGTTATGAAAATTCCGAAGATCGTTAAGGCCAGTATATTTTTTTGTGTCGCTTTTGGGATTGCAATTTTGAGTTTACTCCCGCCAAAACAAGTAGAACTTGGAAGTTCTGATAAATTATCCCATTTTATCGCCTATTTCATTCTTATGCTTTCTTTTGGCATTTGGAGAGAAAAGAACAAACACCTATTTGTAGGGATACTCCTAATGGTTGCGTATGGAATTTTGCTTGAATTTCTTCAAGGTCTTGTGCCTGGAAGGGTACCCTCTTTTCTCGATGCCATAGCAAATACAGGCGGGGTAGTACTCGGTGCCTGCTTGTTCTATTTTTTAACTAAGCGTCGGACTTAAGTAATTGTTCGATGACTTCCTCGATTTGACTCAACAGAGGCAAGCGGTTGTCGTTTATTATTTCATATGGGCCGAAACTCAGCTTTTTATCGTCCGACCACTGTGCTTCCATACGATCGCGAATTTGTTCTTCGGAAATTCCATCTCTCTTCATCACCCGAGAAATGCGCAACGATAGAGGTGCCGTAACCAAAATAATTTCATGAAATTTTTTATACGCATCCGTTTCGTATAGAATAGCTGCCTCATTAAATACCAGTGGTTTATTTTGAC
>Ga0172373_10005456_pt1 | contig 17417 bp, 11 predicted proteins | sample Lak10m_2_FD_114546 | JGI IMG/M metagenome (GOLD analysis project Ga0172373, IMG submission 114546) | Freshwater microbial communities from Kabuno Bay, South-Kivu, Congo - kab_092012_10m | ecosystem: Environmental > Aquatic > Freshwater > Lake | place: Democratic Republic of the Congo...
AAAGGAGAAAAACGAAATGCAGAACATTTGAACAACAATTTTCTTCCGATTTTCAAAGCACGACAACCTGCAAGTAAATAATTTGAATACTCCAATGGAGGTGCGCATTGGCCGCACCTCCTACTTGTTTAGCGATATTCAGTTCTTCGCTAATTGCAGGAAACAATTCAATTTCTCAACGAAACATTTCTGCTTTGCCTTCTCATTTGAAGTATTCCGATCAAGTCGCCTTGATCATCAATCGAAGATATTGGCATACAATAATGCTCATTGGGAGTATTCTTTACGTCGTTTTTCGAGCAATCCGCGGCGATCTAATTTGCCACAGATGTCACAAATAATCGCAGAAGATTTCCAAGTGCGAATAATCTGAGCAATCTGCGCAATCTGTGGCGATCTAATTTGCCACAGATGACGCAGAAAATCGCAGATCAGTATGAAGGGCCCGGACCCTTGGAGGGCGTGCACCGTTGGAGAGTGTGAACCCTTGGAGGATGCGTACCCTTCCGCGCAAATCCGTTTTTTCTTCTTCAGCGTAAAATAAACTCACGTAATCTGCGATATAATTTGCCACAGATGGTGCAGAAAAGCACAGATGATTTACGCACGCAACGAATCTGCGTAATCTGCGAAGAAGGTAGCTCAACTTCTTAACGCAGATTTCGCAGATTAAACTGTTTCTGCATTTCGGAGTTCTTTTGCCTCAGATGACGCAGAAAAGCGCAGATCAATATTAAGGGTCCGGACCCTTGGAGGGTGTGAACCCTTGGAGGGTGCGTACCCTTCCGCGTAAATCCGCTTTATCCGCAAAATCCGCGTACTAACCTCCCCCATAAATTTTATCCGTTTGCTCCCGACTAGCGCCAAACACTTTTCTCACATTTGGCCCCTATAGCGAAAAACCCATGAGAGCGCTTCTCGTTTTTCTTTTAACCCCGTTGCTGTCGCTGTACCTGCATGCGCAAAACTGGCCCGTGCAGGTCAGCACACAACTCGTGCCGCCGTTCTCCGGTTATCTCAACGATTACTCCTCGCCCAACAACGACAACCTGCGCATCTATCTTACGTTAACGGATTTCTCTCTGCCTTCCTACAACGTAAAACTGAAATTCAAACTCACCGGCAACAACATCACCTTACAGAGTAAATCGTGGTACTACGCGGGACCATTCACGCTCGAACCCGGTGTGCCTTTGCTCCTCACAGGTTCTGATCTTTCCGGAATGCTCAATCAGAATAATCTCGATTATGCAGGCATCACCACACAGCAATACAATCAAACCAAAGTATTGCCCGAAGGATTTTACACCATCTCTGTAATCGCTTACGATTTTCAGAATCCGCTCAACGTACAAGTGAGCAACGAAGCCACAACACAAGCATGGATGATGCTCTGCGATCCTCCGCTCATCAGCCTTCCGCTATGCGGCAGTGAAGTAACGATTACCAATCCGCAGCAACTCACATTCTCGTGGTCGCCGTTGAACATGAGTGCGCCTTCTTCTGCGCTCGGACACGAATACCTCTTCGAACTCTGGGAAGTGATGCCGCCGAACAACGCACCCGGCAACGTTGTGGCTTCCACCGCGCCGATTTATTCCACAACAACCACACTCACCATTCTCAACTACGGAATTGCAGAACCTCCTCTGCAAACCGGTTGGACCTACGTGTGGCGTGTGCGTGCATACGATCTCGAAGGACGCGAACTCTTCCGCAACAACGGTTACTCGCAGATCTGCACTTTCACTTGGGGCAACAACAACAATCTCCTAGGCAATCTCGCGAACCTCACACTCACGGCACAAGCGCTCACGCACCGACAGGCTCGCTGCATGTGGGACAGCAACGCGGTGTACACATCGTATCATCTCGAATACAGAAAGATCAACACAGCAAACTGGTTTCCTGTAAACACTACACGATCATCAGAGCGCATCACGAGTCTCGAGCCGCAAACCACTTACGAAGCACAAGTGCACGGCATTTTCTCCAATGGCGATGACGGTCCGTGGAGCAACATCGTTACGTTCACCACTCCTGCACAAGCGCTGCTCAACTGCGGAGAATCCTCGCCGCCTCCATCCATTCAGAATTTTTCTCCGCTCACACAAGCCACCACAGGCATGCTGTGGCAAGTCGGGCAATTTGAAATGAGTGTTACTTCTCTCAGCAACATGTCGCACCCCAACGGACTTTACACCGGCATGGGCAAGATGATCATGCCGCTCGGCATCACACTCAACTGTTCTTTCAGCAACATACAAATCGGCACGGACATGGTGATGTACAATGGGGAAGTGAAGGCGGTGACGGAGGGAGTTGGTAGTTGGTTGACGCAATGGCAATACACTTTCAACTCCTATGAAGCTGTATCCGTAGAAGTGAATGAACCTGTAGACACTGTATTTACTAATACATTGGGCGAAATCGTTATTGTCAATTCTAATGGAGACACAACGATTGTTAGTAATCCTTCGAACGGAAACAACAATATTGTAGTCACTGATATTGATGGCAATGCTTGGGTCGTTGGACCAAATGGCGGCGTTACATTTATTTCTGCCCAAATAAGTAATATAATCAAAATTGCTCTGCAGCAAATAAATGCAGAGCATTCAATGGTAATGCAAAGTCATGAAGCAGAAATCAATCAATCAATCAACACACTGACATCCCTTGGAGACACAACAGTTGATGTAATTCCCAATGATATTGACTTTGGAATAATATCCTCTGATACAAACGTAACGAGTAATATCCCATCATCAGAAATGTCTTATGCTAACGCAAATAAAAATAGGAAGTTAAATTCCACCGGTTATTTCACACAGAGAACTTTAGGTATTCTATCGACTACTTACCTCTCTAACGAAACATGGGCGGAAATAGGTTTAACTCCAATGAATAATTCCACTCTTGCCGCCCAACTCCAAATAAAAATTAACAGCGGACTCTCGCAAACTCAGTTGGTCAACTACTGTAAAGACTCAATTCAAAGTTATGTAGGCGAGCTTACATACAAATTCATGTACTCAAAATGAATCGCATCGTATTTATTCTCCTCGGTTGTCTCTGCATGCTGCCATCGGTCAGTTATTCTGAGAATTGGTTCACTCAAGAAAGTTGCACTCAATTCCTACCTTCTGGAGGTAACGATTATTTCTCCGAAAACTACAAGAATGGGGGAACTCCATTTTTCACTGATCAAGCAAAGCGTAATCATGTCAACGCACAACTACAGCTGTTCAACGACTCGTTCAATACAAACCTTCGTGTTTATTGCGGTCGATATTTCTTAAGCTATGATGCACGATGGAATTGGGACACATCACTTTACTCAATGTTCAGCCCCGCGCTACGCGCTGCTTATTCGAACTACACTAATCAATACGGATCTCAATCAACTTCCAAATCCGTTATTGAAATATTTTACCCAACATACAAACAATACATTGAAACTTCGGGCTCCAATTTGCTTGTTGTATATCTGGAATGTCACTTTTATCTGAACCAAGATACAACGACTGAGGTTGGTACGATGGAGGTTTTAGGACTATTGAGCCGAGGAATAAGCGGTGATGATATTCTTCGAATTAGCTACTTGAAGAGTGACCGAGTAACTCAGGCAATTAATTCACTTGAATCGCCCCAAGATAAAATCAGCACTTACGTTGACAATATTGTGAATGAATTTTTCACGCCCGTACAAATTCTGAATCCACATTGTCCGGAATGTCCTCTTCACCCTAATGCCGGCGATTCATATTGGGATGAAGCCGGAAGATTATGGACATGGATGGAAGGAGCAGATCACAATCTCAAGTGGATGGATCTTTCCTATGAATTTCCGGAAGAGGGGCAAGGATATGATCTAAGCTGGAAAACTCAAATTCCCAATGCGGTTCAAGAGTATCATCGCGCTCTGTATCTTGACAAAATCAATTTCCTTCGAAACGATCCTTTGCAACGATCTCTGGGAGGAGTTCCACCTGCTCTTGAAACCGAAATCTGGCGCGCAACGCAATTTGCAGCTGTGACTGCAATGAAGGAGCGGTACGTCAATCAAAACATAGCAATCTGGGAAAACTTCATTCCTGTGTGGGGAAACGCACGACACGCGTATTATGCATTCAATGTCGCCAATGGCGATTTAACTTATCAAGTGAGTGGAACAGTTGGAATAATAATGACAGCGATGGACATTATTCTCTGCGATGGTTTCATTCACGAAGGTTTGATGGGCGCTCTGCGATCTCCAATGAATTTTGTCACGAAAGGTTTCTCGTTTATAAATAACCTTGGTAGTCGGATAATTGTTTATGGAAGACAATCGGTAGTTAAAATTTCATTGATACTGGCACTTAGGAATGCTCCGGAAGCAACAGTTACTTTCTTCCGCAATAGAAGTTTCCAGCGCGCAATTGAAATTTTCGATCAGAATGCCCAGAGATACATCAAACATAATCCGGATGATGGCAAAACGATCGTTGCTAAATACACGGAGCAGTTGGATGGGACGAGTTCATTGACTTATGAGCGGGAGTTGAATATTAATCCTTCAAATTCAACTAACGAGCAAAGTATTGTCGATAATGTGATTATCAAAGTTGCTGAAGATGCTGCAGGTCTAAGTTTCAAAATTGGAGACCAAATCGCCGGCAAATCAATTCAGAATATCCGGTACGGAACTAATGGTAAAATTGCAGTAATTGGAAGGAAAATGTCCGACCACGTTGAAACAGTCGGGTCGTCACTTTCTTCGACTGGTCGAGATGTTGAGCTTTTCAATAGTCAATATCAATCAACGAAAACTTTCACAATCAAAGGACAAAACTACACATGGGCGGAAATTGAAAATGATTTTCTTAACTTAAATAACCAATACGAAGTCGAACCAAGTGGTTGGATAAAGAGCACTGAATTACCAAAAACGCTAATGTATCAAGCCAATGAAATTTGGGCCAACAAGTTGATTTCTGAAGGATACACCGTGATTGACATTGGATTCCCTCCTGGAGTTACAACTCCAAGCTCGTTTTACTCAATGGAAATATCAACTATTTTTGGACCGTGAAACACAAACTTGAACAAATATTAATGATGTTGATAAATCAGATGAATTCCTCATTAGGCAAACATCTGTTCAGTATTAATGAACACCGCCTTAGTGATTCCTTTAGAATAGAGTGCATTGTTAATGGAAATTCATTTATCATTCATTTGTCGCTTCATCATCTTGACCTGCCTTGGGAGATTAAAGTTCTTAAGTCTAACCATAAGTCGATTCAAGGTTTCTCAGACCCTATACATGTGTTTCACAACATCAATAATGAACCGCTATATTTAACTCCTGCCATATTAAATGACGATGATAAATTAAAACAGATAATTACGAAAGTTGTTGAGTTAATCCAATGATACATATTTCAATTGTATAGTGACTAATCCTCTCCACAAATACGAACAAATCCTTAGCACCTTCAGCCTCATTCGGCATAAGTCCTATGATTCGCAGGAGAATCGTACGCTTGAGATCAAACTGCTCCTCACTAAAATTGAAGAACTTCGATTTGAACTTGCACATAATAAAGCTATAGAAAGTATCACCGGGCACATAGACCGAACTTTGGCTCACATGGCATTTAGCATTGCCTCGTTAATATACGAAGGTCGCGAGCTGATAAAATATATTGAAGGTGTATTGTATTATGAGAGGGATGAAATGATTGCTACAAAGTTCAAGGATTTACTTGCACAGAACTATCAGGCGGGCGATGCCGAATCAGTCACCGCTCTTTATAATGAATTGCGTAGAGAAAGAAAATATCTGAGAATGTTTGAGATGCTTAATCAAGCAACACAACATTGTCTTTCCGGCTCGAGCAATAACCCGAAAGATGTTCAAAATTTAGTAATGCTAAATGTTGATCTTCTGGAGCTGCTGGGCGCATCAAAGCAATATGAAATGGAATTTAGTATGCACAGTCAACTTATCCGAAATAGAAATGCACTGTTCAGAACCTTGCTCAGAGACAACCCTACTGTACTAACTTTGTTTGATAAAATTATTAAGGGTCCGAAATAAGCGATCTAACAATTCTATTTGCAGTTTAGCTGTATCGCTTTTGAATTCATTCTTACCCTCCCAACTACGGCAACTCAATACCCGACACCTACACCACAGCCCACTAATATTATTACACACCTGATTTCAAGACTTAGCAATGAAGAACCTGATTCTTTTACTAGTTACATTTTGGGCCTTCAACGTGAATGCTCAGATTGAGTTTCAATTCTATCAATACAAGTGGGATTCTACAAAATACTCCAATCTTAAATGGAATGGCATTCTTAAGAATGGCAAACGTCATGGATTGTGGACAGCCAAGTGCGGAAACATAGATACTGTTATAGTTGCTAAGTATGAGAACGGCAAGGCGCATGGTAAATGGAAATATTATTCCATCTATCGTCAACTGATGCAGGTCGAAACATACTCTCATGATCTTTTAAATGGCATCTGGATAAACTACGCTTTAGGTGACACAACAATCATTGCAAACTATATTTCAGGTAAAAGAGAAGGAGAATACTCAGAGTACTACGTTAAGAAAATACTCAGAGTTAAAGGAACTTATCACAACAACTTGAAGGAAGGATTATGGACATTTACAAGAAGTGACGCGCAACATACAGGATCTAAAACAATATATACATATCTCCACGATACATTAAACGGATTATACTCTGAGTACTGGGACAACAAATTGTTACGCACATATACATTCAAAGATGGTGTTAAGAATGGTGCATGTTCTGAGTATTTTGAAAACGGCAAGTATGTTCAAGTCGGCACGTATTCAAATAACCTTAAAGTTGGAGATTGGATACAAACTGACACAAAAGATAATCGTGTAATTACTTCAGAACATTATTCCGGAAATAACTTCCCAGATTCAACGGTTGAGTTTGGCTTTCATCATGATACTATTAGGACTTACTACAACCCAAAAGACGGGAAAGTTTCTTCGAATATTATATTCTTTCATGATGGAAGTATAGAACAACGGGCTTTTAACGACACGACAATAAATGGAATTATCAATCGCTCTGCATATGTTATAATTTACAACAAGCGCGGGCAACTGAATTCTCGAGGTCGGGAAATATACTCTGATGAAGGGAGAAGAGAAGTCGGAGTTTGGATTTACAATTTCCAGGACGGGGAATTACACGCACCTGCGTCTATTAAGGACAAAACGTATACTTGTACATGGTATCGAAAAGACGGCTCTATTTGGGCAACCGCAAATGTTTTAAATGGCCTGATACAGGGGCCTCTGACCATATACAACATCAATGGCGACCCAATTCCACAAAACTCCACATCATACGCTGAAGATCAATCTAAGCTCATATGGGTAGGTTGTCCAATTAGGCTACCTAAATAATGTCTCTCTTAAAGTTTAGACTACTGGCCAATATAGTTTGTACAGAAGTTTCTGTTTTACTCAGCTTAAGAAACTGAGTTCATGATAAACATGGAAGTCATTCACGTGTTCATATACTAACAACAATGACCACTCCTGATAACTTTAATCGCGTTAATGTTTGCGAACCGATCGCATCACTGCTTTCTATACTGATTACGCATAATGGAGTTATTGTGTCTCAAAAACTTGCAGACTATCACTTCTCCGAACTCTACTTCGAAGTCGCGGGTGCTGAAGTGCCGCTAGCTTCCGAACTACCACAAGGAATCACGAATCCCGAACAAGGTGTCTATTGCTGCTCATGTCATTAGAGTATAGAGTGGTTTATTCTACAGCGAGTGTGCGATTGAACCCTAAGAACAGTAAATACGTTTTTAGTGGGCATTACGACGGAAGCGAAGCACAATACAACAGAAATCGTAAAAACATACCAATACACTTCTCGTTAAATTTACGGAATAAAAGTGCAATATATTGCACTTTCTGCTTGAATAGTTATTACATTTGACATAATAAACAATTAATCAGCGGGGGCAATGCTATAAATTGTGCAACAAGAAAATAACACCAAACAAACTTGGACAAGTAGCAAATTTTCACAATGCGCTACCAGACGAGAACGCTAACCAACTTTATCTGGTGTTAGAAATACAAGAAGACGTTAAAACACCAAGAGCAACCATCAATGCATTAAACACAGGACTTTCTTTCCCTCCGATTAATATTTTTTTCTTGACGATTTAGATGTTGTAAAAGTTGCTAAATCCGACCTCGTAGGATTTAAAGTTACCATCGACAAAATAGACTTTTCACAAGCTACAGGTAAAGTAGTGGAAATTAACGATCAAAAAATCATGCTTAACTTAACCAAAGCAGTAAAAGGAGTTGAAACAAATGTGTGGCTAAATGTTCACGAGGAAAGTGGCAAAGAACAAACAGGAACTCTTTTTATAAATTAAAAACCGGTTAATGAAAATGGCACTAGAAAGCAAAGATAAATTCATTCAAAATTACCGGATTAAAATTGGTGAAGCCATTAAAAATATTCGTGAGAAGAAAGGTTACAGCCAAGATGAACTTGCCGAAATAATGAAAGTCAATCGTTCTACAATTTCAAAAATAGAAACCGGCAAATTCAACTTGAGTATTGACTACCTATCTAAATTTTCTTGGTTTTTAGATTTTGAATTTCAACTAAAAGAAAATAAAAACAATAAATCGTAAATCAAATATGAAGGAATTAAACTACATCGATTTATTCGCTGGTGCTGGAGGACTTTCTGAAGGTTTTATACGGGCGGGCTTTAAGCCTATTGCACACGTCGAAATGAATAAAGATGCTTGTGACACTATTAAAACCAGAACAGCATACCACTGGTTAAAAGAGAAGAAGAAAACTAGAGTCTATAATAGCTACCTTAAATCGGAAACTAAAAACAAAGAGGAGCTATGGAAAAATGTGCCCACAAATTTAATCAATTCAGTAATAAACAAAGAAATTTCAGAATACACTTTGCCTGATATTTTCAAGAACATTGACAAGGAATTGAATGGGAAAAAGGTTGATTTAATTAATGGAGGTCCGCCTTGTCAGGCATATTCTATTGTTGGTCGTGCAAGAAAAGATATGGAAAGCGACCCGCGCAATCATTTGTACAAACATTACGTTAAGTTTCTAGAAAAGTACAAACCAAAGATGTTTGTTTTTGAGAATGTCCCTGGTATACTTTCAGCAAAAAATGGAGAGTATCTGAGCAAAATTTTCAAATCTGTTAAAAATGCTGGTTATGAGGTAAGCCTTCCAAGCAACAAATATAAAGTCCTTAATGCAAAAGATTTTGGAGTATTGCAGGACAGAAAAAGAGTTATCATAATTGGGTGGAAGAAAGAGTTAAATTTAGAGTACCCAGAATTTGAAACAATTGAACATAACTTTCAAATTTTAAAAGATTTGTTTTCTGATTTGAAGCCATTAAAAAATGGACAAGGAAGTCTACATGCAGTTGAATATGCAAAGCCAACAACAGAATATTTACAGAAAACAAATATTAGAAACGGTTTAGACTTTGTAACGCAACATATATCAAGACCCAACAATAATAACGACTTAGAAATATATCAAATTGCAATTGAGCAATGGAACAATGGCAAAAGATTGAATTATGCAGAATTGCCAAAAAGACTAATCAAACATTCAAATATAGATTCATTTGTAAATCGCTTTCAAGTTGTGAATGGCCTAGGCATTTCACATACTGTTGTTGCTCATATTGCGATGGATGGCCATTATTACATCCATCCTGATAAAAAACAAAATCGTTCAATAAGTTTAAGAGAAGCTGCAAGAATACAATCTTTCCCTGATGATTATTTCTTTGAAGGAAGTAGGACATCAGCCTTTAAACAAATTGGTAATGCAGTTCCTCCATTGATGGCTCAGAAAATTGCAGAAAAAATTAGGGAAATGATATGATACATTGGCAATTCTATCCCAAAAGCAGAATAATACCTGAGCACTTGCACAATGTTTTAGGTGTATTTGAATTAAACGAAAGTGCAATTACTTCTGATGTTCACAACTACGGTAGCAATGAAGTATTGGAAAATGTAAGAGTCAAATTAGAAATATTAGACTTCCAAATTGAAAAGAGTAAAAAGTCCAATGACAAAATCAAAGTGCCTGTTTTATTTGGACAAAATGGAAAACTAGAAAAATACTTTGACGCTGACGGATATTCTAAATCCACTAAAACGGTCATTGAAGTTGAAGCTGGTAGAGCCGTCACTAATTATCAGTTTTTAAAAGATTTGTTTCAGGCCTGTATGATGTACGAGGTTGATTATTTAGTAATTGCACTAAGGAAAAATTACAGAGGCAATCCTGACTTTCAGAACGTCATTACCTTTTTTGATACTCTTTATGCGTCAGGAAGATTACAACTACCACTTAAGGGTATTTTAATAATTGGCTACTAAATGATATGGAATATTTAAAGGCCGAAATCGCTAAGCCAAATCCTAAATCTACTATAAACTCATATAGGAGTTTTGGCTATAATCTATCTACTGCTATATCAGACATTATTGATAATTCTATATCAGCAAATGCCAATGAAATAAGATTAGAGTATAAATGGAACGGGCAAGATTCATCCATTTCAATTTGCGACAATGGTATAGGAATGAATCAAAGTGAACTTGTTTTGGCTATGACCCCAGGAAGTAAAGACCCAGAGGAAGAACGCAGTGAAAAAGATTTGGGTCGTTTTGGAATGGGTTTAAAAACTGCATCATTTTCACAATGTAAACGCCTAACTTGTATTACAAAAAAAGAAAGTTACGCATCAATAAAACGCTGTTGGGATATAGATTACATCAATACAGAAAACGAGTGGCAGCTTATAGATTATGTTTCTGACAATTCTTTTCTTGAAAAAATTGAAAATCAAAAATCAGGCACTTTAGTGCTTTGGGAAAAATTAGACAGAATTGTAGGCAAGGCAGAAGTTAAAAATGAAAGCGTTAAAAACGCTTTTTATCAAGAAATGATAAATGTAAAACATCATTTAAGTCTGGTGTTTCACAAATTTATTGAGAGCAAGCGAATAAAATTATTTTTTCAAAACACAGAGATTCAAGCATACAATCCGTTTTTACTCAACCTAAATCCAAAACCCGAAATGGGTCAGCCAGAGAGTTTTGGCAATGTGGAAATAACATACTTCATACTCCCACATATGTCAGAAATCGGCAAGTCTGATTATGAAAATTCAGGTGGTTCACTAGGTTGGTTTCAAGAACAAGGTTTCTACATTTATAGAGGTGACCGCTTACTTGTTGCTGGTGATTGGTTGGGACTTGAGAAAAAACGTGATTACTCAAAATTGGCAAGAATTGCAGTCAATTTTACAAATGCAAATGATTTTAACTGGCATTTAGATATTAAAAAGTCAACAGCAACACCACCTATTGAAATTAGAAAAGAACTTTCACGAATTGCAAAAATCGCAATTATGAAGTCTGCTAAAATCTATAATTGGCGAGGGCAAAAAACAGTTTCGGAGAACGGCAATACAAATCACGAGCCATTATGGACTGATGAAAAAACAAGAGAAGGAATTAAGAAATATAAAATCAACAGAAAGCACCCGATAATAAAATCATTACTTATAGAAAACAACAAATTGGCGGGCAAAGCATTGAAATTACTGGAAGACAATGTTCCAATTGAATTGATTTTAAGCAATCAAAACGAAGACCCGGCATTTCACGAGCTGGAAAAACAAACTGAAAAACCAAGTGACGATTTAATCAATTTGGCTGTTGAACTTTATAAAATAAATGTATCGCAAGGAGTTCCGAAAGAATTGGCAAAACAACAAATTATGAGTTCAACGCCTTTTAATTTATACCCACTAATCAATGAGTATCTAAAATGAGTTTATTACAATCAGCAAGAGCAATATCACATACTTTGTTACAGGCACATCAGGGACAAATCACTGATGAAATTCTTTTATCTGTAATTGAAAAAGTATCTGCAATCAACATAGTTGAAGGACAGACTTATGACAAACAAGAATTGTTTGAAATCTTGCGTGCTGATTTTAGCATTGGGAAAGGTGCAATAACTGAACTTTATGATGAAAATGTTACGCCTTGGCTAAACGATGAAAAGGCAAAAATCAATTTTGAGTTGTGGAACAGATACAAATTGTATATGGCGAAAAATGACCCGTCATTTCCCGTTAACGATTTGGACGATTTCACTGATAAAATTCTTGACAAATGTGTTAATCCAAAGGAAACAAAATCTTTTGACAGGCGTGGAATGGTTGTCGGACACGTTCAGTCTGGAAAAACTTCCAATTACGTTGGACTTATCAATAAAGCCACTGACGCAGGTTACAAAGTAATTATCATAATTGCAGGTACAATTAGTTCACTTCGCAGACAAACACAAGAAAGAATTGATTCGGGTTACATTGGAAGAAACAGTTCTGCATTTATCAGAGAAAAGGAAAACAAAATTGTTGGCGTAGGAAATTACACAGTTGGAACAGATATTTATTCGCTTACTTCTGCATACTACAAAAGTGGAGATGAAGGCGATTTTAGTCAGGCAGTAGCGAACAGATTAAACATTCCAATCGGAAATAATCCTGTTGTTTTCGTAATCAAGAAGAACAAAAGTATTCTAGAAAATTTGATTGATTGGTTTTCAAAAGATGTAAACGCAAAAGTTGTGGACGGAACACCAAAACTGTTTGATGTTCCTGCATTGATAATAGATGATGAAGCCGATGCCGCTTCTGTCAATGCTTCCAGAGATATAAACGACATTAAAACAATCAATCGTTTAATCAGAACTTTGCTAAATATTTTCAATCAAAACACTTTTATCGGTTATACGGCTACACCTTATGCAAACTTGTTTATTTCGCAGGATTACAATGAAGAACAAACGACAGTAGTAAAAAACAAGACATACAAAATTGGCGAAGATTTATTTCCGAGAGATTTTATCATCAACATAAAAGCACCGACAAATTACATTGGTGCGGCTAAAATATTTGGTTACGAAAATGCAAATCCCGAACTTACAAAAGAACCGTTGGATATTTTCAGAGAAATCAATGATTTTGACCCGCCATTTTTCAGAACAATCAACAGAGAAAATAAAGATATTTTACCTGAATATCTTCCGCCAAGTTTGGAACGTGCGATAAAATCTTTCATTCTTACTTGTGCCATTCGCAGAGTGAGAGGACACGAAAACAAACACAATTCAATGCTGGTTCACGTTGCTTTGTTGGTGCGTTGGATTGACAGAGTTGCGTATTTGGTAAACGAAAAAACAAAAGAATACAAAAACGCAATTCAAAGTGAAGATGAAACTTTGCTGAACGAATTGAAAGATATTTACGAAACAGACTTCTTGCCAACTACGCAAAACGTTTTGGAAAATTTGGATTACACCGACATCAGAATAAAACAGCACACTTGGGAAGAAGTCAAAAAAGAATTGAAAAATGCAGTTTTGAAAATTGACGTTCGTTCTGTTCACGGCACACGTTCAACAACAAATTTGGAATACCACAACATTGAAGAAATTGACTATAACCGACACGAAAACGGTTTGTCCGTTATTGCCGTTGGTGGTAGCCGTTTGTCAAGAGGAATCACATTAGAAGGATTATCAGTTTCTTATTATATACGAACAACCCGGATGTATGATTCGCTTATGCAAATGGGGCGTTGGTTTGGTTATCGTCCAGGTTACGTTGATTTGTGCAGATTGTACACAACCAACCAGATTTTTGAATGGTTTAACCATATCACAATGGCAACCGAAGAAATGCGAAACAACTTTGATGAAATGACCGCAACACATCAACGTCCAAAAGATTTTCGTTTGAAAGTGCGTAATCATCACGGCTTGCTGACAATTACAAGTTTGAACAAATTGCATTTTTCGGAAGATATTGAAATTTCTTTTTCGGGCGAAAATCCACAAACGTATTGCTTACTCAAAACAAAACCAGCAATTGAAAACAACTTTAATGCTTTAAAATCTTTAATCAGTTCAATTGGTTTTCCAACAAAAGAAAACAGAATTGAAAACAAAGGCAAAACAAGATATTTGTTTTATCCGAATACAAGCATTGATGCACTTTGCAGTTTCATTGATGCGTACAAAATTGAGCAACCAAGTATTAACAACGCTACATTAAGCGATTACATCAAGACACAAGCAAAAGGCAATAAAATCCAAGAATGGAGCATTTGCATTGTTTCAAATTCTGACGATAGAGTTTTTATTGACTACAAAGGAAAAACACCAAGAAACGAACGACAAGCAAACGAAGATGTTGCTAAATATGACATACAACATAATAACGAAGTTATCACTTTAAGTTGTAGTGTGCGTAATCAACAAATTGGGCGTGGTGGCGAGTTTTATTTGATTTCAAAAAATCAGATTGACCAAACAGGCGACAGATATATTGATTTAACAAAAGACAAAGACTATTCAAAAATGTCTTACGCTGAAATTAAAGAACAACGTAAAGCAGAAAAAAAAGGACTTCTATTAATTTACGCATTAGACGAAAGAGGAACACCAAATGTAAAAAATGATATTCCGATTGTCGGGTATAGTTTACATTTCCCTAGAATTGAAGATGAAACAAAAGTTTCGTATACAACTACAATCAAAAAGGATTTTGACAACGAAGTTATGGACGATGATGATAACCAAGAAGCCGAATAACCAATGATAAACATAAAATCAATTTGGGAAAATCAAAAGCCAACGGGCGAAATCATCATCAAAACAAGAGTTGATGTAATTTCGCATTTGAATTGTTTTGCGGCTACAAACCACATTACAGGGCAACATTTGTACATAATGGCTGTTGCAAAAAATGTGGCAATTCCTGAACTCAAATATTATCGCTTTAAAGGCGTTGAAATCTATACTTTGCCAAGTGAAACCGAAAACAAAATTGAACTTTACATTTATCTTATAGATAACGATTTGAAAGATATTTTTTCTTTATTCATTCAAAACATTTTGGAAGAAATTGAAAAAAGCGTTACCGAAAGTGAAGCAATAAAAACAACCTTAGATGTAGTTTCAAAATGGAAAAAACTATTTGATAAAATCAACTTTAATGGCTTATCCCTAGAACAACAAAAAGGTTTGATTGGTGAATTATTGTTTCTCAATACTCTTTTAAATAATGAAAAACCAATTGCAAATACTGTAAACACTTGGACAGGTGCAGAACAAGATTTTCAAGCGAAAGATTTTACATTAGGCTCTGTTGGTGTAGAAGTAAAATTTACAGCATCAAATCAGCCAAGAATTAAAGTTTCTAATGAAAGACAATTAGATGCTGAATCTTTGAGCGATTTGTTTTTGATTCTATATTCAACAGAAGCCGTAAAAGAGAATGGTATTTCGCTTAATTCAATTGTTGAGCAAATACGACAAAATATTTCAACCGAAGAAGAACGTAGCCTTTTCAATGCGAAATTGCAATTGAACGGATATTTTGATGACGACAAGGAACATTACGGAAAAATGTATTCGCTGAAAAGAACGTTTGTCTTTAAAGTAACTTCTGACTTTCCCAAAATTGTAAAAGGTCAATTGCCATTAGGAATTTATGATACTTCTTATTCAATAGAAATTTCAGCAGTGGAATATTTTATTGTAGAACCCGAATCCATATTTGAAAAGTTCTAGTGAATGGAAAGAGTCTTAGAAAACTATATTGAAGAATTAAAGTCTGACGTTGCTTCACGAGTTTATTCAGAAGGCGAAGGAGCGAGTTTTGAAGATAAATTCACAGAGTATTGCATTGAAGTTCTAGAATCTATCGGAAAATCAGAAGGAGCAAGAGTTTTGTCTTATGTTCATCCAAATAGTCAGGGTGGAATTGATTGGAAAATTAATGGCTATTGCCTGAAAGATTTAGCCAAAGACGAGAACAAAAAAGAGTACTATGAAACACTTGATTTGTTTATTACCTTTTACAAGAATGAATATGATTACAACATCACAAAAGACGATTACACTAAGTCGCTTAACCAGATAAAACGCTTCATTAATTCAGCTTTAAAACGCCACATTGATTACATTGATAATGCTCACACAGAATTGTATCAATTGATTGGTACAATCGGCAAGCAAGGAAAAGAGTTTGACCGTATCAATGTTTATTTTCTAATAAACGGATTTTCAAATCACGAAAAAGAAAAAATAGAAATTGCCGATGCAGATGTTTTTGTTCATACTTGGGATGTTACACGTTTGTTCAAAATCAATGAATCAAACAGCGTTCACGAACCTATAGAAATAGAGTTTGATAATTTTACAGAAGACGGAAAAGGTTTGCAATGTTTGCAAGTTCCAAGCATTGACGAATTATATGACTGCTATTTGGCAATTGTTCCGGGGGAAATTTTGGCAAAGTTGTATAAAGAATATTCAAATGAATTATTGGAAAGTAATGTTCGTGCATTCTTAGGTCAAGCAGGCAAATTCAATAAAGGCATTAGAGATACCATTCGCACAAAGCCTCAAATGTTTTTGCCATATAATAATGGAATTACAGCAACAGCGGAAAGTGTAGAAACGAAAATTATAGATAATCAACTAGTAATTACAAAACTTAACGACTTTCAAATTGTGAATGGTGGGCAAACAACAGCTTCACTTTATCACACTCAAAAGAAATTTAAAGATGTCGATTTGAGCAAAATATTTGTTCAAATGAAGTTGACAGTTATCAAGGATAAAGAACAAAAGAATATTGAGGTCCCAAATATTTCTCGTTTTGCAAATAGTCAAAACAAAGTATCGGAGTTAGATTTATCTTCTAACAATCCATATTTTATTCAGATTGAGAATCTATCCAGAAAGAAATACGTTGTTAACCCGGAAAATAGAAATCAATCATTATTATGGTTCTTTGAACGTGCTAATGGTCAATATCGTGAGACACTGAATAAACAAACACCAGCACAGCAAAAGAAATTTAAGGAGCAAAATCCATCTAACCTAAAGTTTGTAAAATCAGACATTGCAAAATTTATCAATGGTTGGGAACTTGAACCACACTTTGTTGCACAAGGTTCTCAGAAAAACTTTATTCATTATACTAAAAAGATTACTGATTTAGTTAGCAAAAACAAATTGCCAGGTGAGAATTTTTATCGCAAACTTATAGCGAATGCAATTTTGTTTAAAACCATTGACCAACTTTTTGGAAGAAAAGGCGTGAATGCAATTGGAGACACTAGTTTGAAAGCCCTGACCGTTGCTTATACCGTATCATATTTCCACTATTTAACAAACAATAGAATTGATTTGTGGAAGATTTATGAAGAACAAAAAATAGATGATTTCCT